>Ga0326727_10003639_pt1 | contig 48647 bp, 37 predicted proteins | sample MB2enrmetagenome_FD_207643 | JGI IMG/M metagenome (GOLD analysis project Ga0326727, IMG submission 207643) | Lab enriched peat soil microbial communities from McLean, Ithaca, NY, United States - MB29MY | ecosystem: Environmental > Terrestrial > Soil > Wetlands > Peat | place: USA: New York... | reverse complement strand
GGGAAAAACTTTTTCGAGTGTAGCTGGTTATACCAGGATAGCTTCCCACAGTGTCAAGGTATCTACGAGTATCTTCCTAGTTTCTTTGGTGTTTTGGGGGATGTACTGGGGGACACGTCCAATCGTGCTACCTAATATTATGCGCACAACGGGTACAGACGGCACAAGATCTTGTGGTATTGACGAGTAATGTTCTGCCTTTGACCCCCAATTGTATTACCAAGGTCGCAGCACTAAAGCAGTGGCCAGTGAAACCGTTATACGTTTCCCGTTACCCGTTTGCCGCTGCCTTTCACGGAAAACGGGTAACGGTTTTTAATGAATATCGAATTGTTCCTGATGAAGCGTGGTGTCGGGCTTCACCAAAATACTGCGTCCGGTCAGCTCCTCGAAATCCTGCAGCCAGCGGCCGTCATTGGCCTTCAGCGCTTTGGCAATCTCGGGATTCACGCGCAGGTTGATAACATCGTTGTCCGGCAAATGCCGCTGCATCTTGCGCAACTCCACAAAGATCTCGTTGCAAAGCGTCGTGACCGACTTGACGAAGCCAGTGCCGGTGCAATAGGGGCAAGGAGCACCCAGAGTACGCTCCAGCGATTGTTTCACCCGTTTCCGGGTAATTGCCACCAAGCCAAAATCGTTGAAGGCCAAAACTTTGGAGGGGGAGCGGTCGCTTTTCAAGGCGTCTTCCAGCGCTTGCATGACCTTCTGACGATTCTTGCGCTCGTCCATATCGATGAAGTCGATGACAATGATTCCACCCAAGTCCCGGAGGCGAATCTGCCGCACGATCTCCCGGATGGCATCCACATTGGTTTTGACGATCGTATCTTCCAGCCGCGCCGTCTTGCCGACATACTTGCCGGTGTTGACGTCGATGGCCACCAGGGCCTCCGTTTGGTTGATCACAATATAGCCGCCACTCTTGAGCCACACCTTGGACTTAAGCGCTCTATCGATTTCATCGTGGATGCCGAACTGTTCAAACAGCGGAGTCGACTTGGTATAGAGTTTCACACGCCGCAGCAAGGAAGGCTGGAGGCGGTTGGCGAAGTTCAGAATGCGTTCGTATTCCTGCTCGGTATCGACCCAGATCTGGGAGAATTCGCTGGTAACCAGATCCCGCAAAATGCGCTCAACCAAATTCAGATCGTGATAGATAAGAGCGGGCGCCTTGGCGTTCTCCGCACGCTGCTTGATCTGGCCCCAAAGATTCTTCAGGAAGCGGATGTCGGCGCGCAGTTCGTCTTCCCCTACACCGGCCGCGGCGGTACGCACGATGAAGCCTCCATGTCCCCCTTCCCGCTCGCTCAGCATAATGCGCTTCAGCCGTTGCCGTTCCTCGTCGTCGGTGATCTTGCGCGACACGCCGATGTGGTTCACCGTCGGCATGTAGACCAGGAAGCGGCCCGGCAAGGCGATGTGGCTGGTAATGCGCGCGCCCTTCTTCCCAATGGGCTCTTTGGCGATCTGTATGAGGACCTCCTGGCCTTCGCGCAACAAATCGCTGATCTGCACATGCTGGCGCGGTGGCTCGCGCCGGCGCAGCACGCGGCCGAACCTCCGGTCGCGCCGGCGGTCCAAGGAGCGCTCCACCCGCTGATAGCTCGCCGTCACCCCGGGGCCGCGGACTTCCGCCCGGGAACCGATCGCTTCTTCCTGCTGCTCTTCCGGAAGCTCCAGTTCCCCTTCCGGCTCTAAGGCTTCTTCGGCTTCTTCCCCGAGAGACGATTCCGGCTCGAATTCTTCATTCTCCTCGGCAGGGTAAGCGTCTGCCGCCGCGGCGAGCTCCGGCTCCGGCATCGCCCGCGCCGAATCGGGCTCCTGCGCTTCTCTGTCTCGGGCCAGCACGGGCTCTGCCGGGTATCTTCCCGAAGACCGGGTGGGCCGATAGCCCTCCCGCTCAAACGATTCTTCTTCCAGCTCCAAAAACTCGGAGTCACTCTCTTCCTCGCTCGGCGGGTGGAATTCCGCTTCATCGCCCTCGATCTCCTCGTGTTCCAGCGTACCCGTGCCGGAAGTGCCGAAGACGTGTTCGCCATAGTGGGGGCCCGGCAGTTCGCCACTCCCTGATGCAGCTTGAAAGCTGGCCAGCCCCGCCTCGGCGCCGGGCACTTCGGATTGCGCTTCGGCATCGCGAACTCGAGCCTCATCCAGGGGCGATTGCTGTGATTTCTCGTAGCCGCTGGAGGGGCGGTCGAAAACTGGAGCCGGGGCTTCAGCTTCAGCCGCTTCGTCGTTGGAACCCGCAGCCCAATCTGTAACAACGGGTTCCTTACTACGCGGCGATCCGGAGTCGCGCTGGATAAAGGGGGCCTTGGTAGCCGGAACCGTGTGGGAGGCAGATGCCTCCTTTTCTGCACCCGCCGCGATCTCCAGGGTTTCGCCGGCGTCTTCTGGAGCTGCCGGGGTGGAGGAGGACGGCGCAAACTCCGCTTGTGCATTCCCGGTCCAAGGCTCGCTTTCGATCACAAAGGTAGCGGCTGGAGGTCCGGCGGGGCGCTCGGCTTCGTCAGCACGGGGTTCCTGCTGCGGCTTCGACGGTTCGGCACGCGACTGGTACTTGGCAATGGATTCACCGGGCAGCAAAGTAAGGCGCCCTGCGGCTCGCCCGACCGTTGCTGTGGTCCGGTCGCGAAATTGAAAATTCCGCCGTTCGCGTTCTGCCAGCTCTTCCTTGCCGGGGGCACGGCCAGGCTCAGGGACGGAAACCGGAACCTCGTTGGCCATCGTTGGCGGCTCCGTTCGCGGCTGATACTTGGCAATGGATTCCCCAGGCAGCATGATCGGCCGGGGCGGATAATTCTCGCTTGTTCTCTGCGATTCGCCTGCTCCAGAGTGCGCCTCGCGTTCTGGTAGCGGCGAATCCTCAGCCTGCACTCGTGCGGGGTGAGTTTCTTTCGGCTCAGCAGACGCCTCTCCGCGCGTTTGGTATTTGGAGATGGATTCCCCTGGCAACAGAACTGGAGCGGCCGGGACTGCCGGACCATGATCCAGGGCTCCCTCCCCACCCTCTTGTCCGGCGTCTTCCGGATGGGCAAATTTAGATTCGGGAAAGCCGCGGCGACGCGGGCGGCGGCGGCGGCGGCCACCTCGGAACTCCCGCTCCTGCTCATCCCCACCGGCCAGCGAAGAAGCGTCTTCGGTTTCCGCAAGCTCTTGCTGGTCTTCGGAGACCGCTTCCTCCTGCTCCTCCCCGGCCGCACGATCAGTTTGCGGCAAGGCAGCGGCTTCGGGCCTGAATTCCAGCCGGGTTTCCTGAGGAGGGCGATTGGTTACAAAGGTTTCCGGATGGGTAACCGCGATTTCTTCAAATTCGTTTTCCTCGTCTTCGGGCAATTCGAGAAAATCCGAGACATACAGGAAGGCGTCCCGCTCCAGGCCAATATCCACAAAAGCCGATTGCATGCCGGGAAGAACCCGCGTGACCCGGCCTTTATAAATCGATCCGGCAAGGGTGTATTCGTTTTCACGTTCGAAAAACAGTTCAGCAAGCTGGTCATCTTCGACGAGGGCCACTTTGGTCTCATGTGGCGTCGAAGATACGTACATTTCTCTGATCATGGCGTCTCCGGGATGTAGGCCGCCCGCGCTAAAAAGAGCGGCAGCATCACCGGCTACACGAAAAGGCGGGTAAACAAGGCACTGAGCTTAACGCTATAACGTCCTGAGCACACTCACACTGCTCCCGGCGCATGTGCGCGAGGATATCCTGCGGACAAACTAGGAGGATAGCCGCGAACGCGAGCCATCGGGCAAGTCCGTTGTCTTAATTCGGAAATCGTGTGCACCTATGACGCTCTGCGCCGGGGTGTGACCGCTCTTTCGCCGGAGAGCCTGCCGATCAAGTCTCCTCACAGGCGAAGGGGCCGTTAACCGCCCCGGTGCGCGCTCCACTCAATTCTTGTTCCGGCCCGTAACTCCTCGTGCTGGCCGGTATTTGCCCTCTCTGACGAGGGCCTAGCGAAAATTTTTCCGTGGGCTCACCCGCTTCTGGCTTCCACTACCGCAATCTGATAATGGGGCGCGCAGCGTAGCGAGCCAAAAACTTGGAACGCGTTCCGCGTTCGTGCAGGCGGTAGCTGGCCTGCTGCAGCTAATTGCTTTACTGGTTCAGTTTACGAAACGGCGCATACGGATGTTCATCACAATGCCTAACGCCAGGAACGTAAAGAGAACAGAGGAGCCGCCGTAACTCATCAACGGCAGCGGAATACCTGTAACCGGCATAAAGCCGACTACCATGCCGACGTTAATCAGGATGTGGAAGCTAAGAACCGCCACCACACCCATCACCACAAACGCGCCAGCGCGATCGGTTGCCGTTTGCGCATTGTGGATGAGGCGCATCAGCACCATAAAGTATAACAGCAAGACCACCACCGCGCCCACGAATCCGTGCTCTTCCGACCAAGCCGCGAAAATGAAATCCGTATGCGGTACAGGCAGGAAAAGTCCTTGTGTTTGTGTGCCTTTGGTGATGCCCTTGCCCGTAATCCCGCCCGCACCCACAGCAATCAGGGATTGTATAACCTGATACCCCCGCTTCTGCGGATCGCTCTCCGGTTGCAGAAAGATGGTGAGCCGGTCCTTCTGATAGGGTTTCAAAACCCACTTCCAGGCCGGAACCGCGAATACCGCCGCCAGCAGCACTAAAGCCACCGCGTGCTTGGCCCGCAGCCCGCCGAGAAAAAGCCCCATGATCGCGATGGGCAGGTAAGTAAGAGCCGTTCCCAGATCCGGTTGGGCCAGAACCAATACCATGGGGAAGCCCACGAGCAAGCCCGCCTTCACAATATCGGAAAGCTGCCCCTCTTGTTCCGAAGGGCGAGGTTCGCTGAAGTATTTCGCCATCGCAAGTATCAGAATCAGCTTCACCCATTCGGAAGGTTGAAAGTGTTGGCCTCCCGGCAAGAGAATCCAGCGCCGCGCCCCCAGATATTTCTTTCCGAAGACCAGGACGGACATCAGCGAGAGGATGGAGACGACGTACATCCACGGCACCTGCTCCAACAGGGCCTGATAGTTGAGGCGGCTGACGAGAAACATCAAAGCCAGGCCGGCCAGGATCCAATAGATCTGCTTGATGTGAACCCCGACAAACTTGGTGTTGAGGGTTGCGCTGTAGATTTCCATTACGCCCAGGACGCAAATAGCCAGCACCACCGCCACCAGCAGCCAGTCAAAGTCGTGAAATGAAATATAACGCCGCACTCAGTTCTGCACTCCCAGTTCCCGATTCCCGCTCCGCAGTTGCCGAGCCTCCGCGGGTGGAGGCTGAGGGCTGATTCGCGGCAGCGGACCGGAAGGAGGCCGGCGAGACGGCAAATCAGCTCTGCGGGGGAAAGCGGTTGGCGGTTGATTGAGACCCGCAATATCGATTGCGGAACGGCGGGGCACGGAAGCGGCCGGCGCCGGCGGCCCGCCGGGAGTCGTCGCCGGAGTGGCAGCGGGGGCGGCCACCGGCTTTTCCCGGTCGGGCGGCGCCGATCCGCCGCTGGCTGGGGGACTGAACCGATCGACGACATTCTTGGGCAGTTCCACCTTGGCCAAATCGGCGTTGATCAGGTCTTCGGGTTTTTGCCCGCGAGCCAGCAGCACCGCACGCTTGCGTTGTTTTTCCACGTATGCCCGGACAACCTGCGCCACAATACGCGCGGCCAGATAGCCGTGTTCGCCCTCTTCCACCAGCACTCCGACTACGACCTCGGGGTTGCGCCGCGGGGCAAACCCGACAAACCAACCGTTGTCTTTAAATTTCTGCTTGCCCCCGCCAAAACGGGCCTTGGCCGCATTACTGATGGTTTGCGCGCTTCCGGTTTTGCCGGCGAAATCGATCCCCGCCAGGTGGGCACTGGGCGCGGTACCGATCGGGTTGACTACCTCAGCCATCGCGTTGGTGATGAGTTCCACGTTTTCCGGATCCAGTGGCAAGCGCGTCTCCAGCGGAAAATCTGAGTCTTTCTGCTTGAGGTTATCCGGCAACTGGTCCTGAAAAACCACATGCGGGCGGCGCAGTACGCCACCGGAAGCGACGCCGCCCAGAGCGCGGACCAACTGAATCGGCGTGGTGGCCACTGCGCCCTGGCCAATGCCCACGGAGATCGTCTCGCCGGCATACCACTTCTGCTTGAAATTCCTGATCTTCCATTCTTCGGAGGGCATGACACCGGCCGACTCCTGGGGCAAATCGATCCGCGTGCGCTGTCCGAGCCCGAGCATGGTGGCCCATTTGGCGATGCGGCCGATGCCCAGACGCTCGGCCAAGGTGTAGAAAAACACGTCGCACGACTGGTAGATGCCGCGGAAAATATCGACGCCGCCGTGGCCATGCGGCACCCAGCATTTGAAATAACGGCCATAGAAGATGCCGCCACCGGAGCAGTGCACGCGCAAAGTCTCCGCTACACCTTCCTGCAGTCCTGCCGTCGCCATGATGATCTTGAAGACCGAACCGGGCGCCAGTTGCGCTTGAATGGCCTTATTGAGCAGCGGGTGCGCCTCGTCGGTAACCAGATCGCGCCACTCCTGGCGCGTGATGCGCACCGCAAAAGCGTTGGGATCGAAGGTGGGCCGGCTCGCCATGGCGAGAATCTCTCCCGTACGCGGGTCCATCGCCACGATGGCGCCGTTCTTGCCCTGCAAAGCTTCTTCGGCGGCGATCTGCAGATCCAGATCCACCGTCAGCTTCAAGGGCTTGCCGGGAATGGCCGCGGTCTCATCGAGGCGCCCGACTTCTTTGCCGCGGCTGTTGACGATAGCCCGGCGATAGCCGTTCTTACCCATCAACCAGTCGTTGTATTGCAGCTCCACGCCGGATTTCCCGACCACATCCCCGGGGTTGTAAAACTCCCACTGTGGGTTGTTGAGCATGTCCTCGCTGACTTCACCCACATAGCCGATCAGGTGGGCCATGAAGCCGTTTTTCGGATAAAGCCGCCGGTGGGCCATAATCGTGTCCAGCTCCGGCAGTTCAACATGGTGCGATTCCACGAACGCCAGCTCATCCGGCGTGATGTCATCCTTCAGAATGATCGGTTGATACTGTGGCGCCTTGGCAAATCTCCTCAGGCGCTCGTGGACGTCGTCGGGATCCATATGCAGGCCGGCGGCAATTTTTTCGACATCGGCGGCGATATCGCGCTGCTGGTCGCGCAAGAGCAGCACGGAAAATGAGGGATAATTGTCGACTATGATCCGTCCTTCACGGTCCAGGATGCGGCCGCGAGGAGCCAGAACGGGGATGTTCCGGACGCGGTTTTGTTCGGCCAGCTTCTCGTAGTAATCGCTGCCGCCAACTTGCAACCGCCACAGCCCGTAACCTAAGAGCAGAAATACCGCCAGGATCACATACTGCACGACAGTAAGTCTGAACTGCGGAACCTTGTCGTCGCGACCGAACAGCATAGCAACAGTTTCGAATTCCCCCGGCCCAAGTTCCAATCACCAGCGGTCATGCCGCCTTGGCCGGTCAGGTTCGGCAGCAACCGAAAGCCCGCTGTCAGCTTGCTGGTGGCTGTAATGCTGGCTTCAGTGTAGCAGGTTTTAACGCACACCAAGCAGGCAAAAGGCCGGCCGGAAAAATCCCGGCCACGGGACCAGCCCCGCTTTCCCGAAAACCATCCGCCGCGCGCTCAAGTGGCCTGCTTGACCTTGTCCAGGGCGGCAAACAGCGGTACCGCGAGGAGCCCGTTGATGACCGCAGCAATCGGCAGATGTCCCCAATTCAATTGCAGCGCTTCCTCCGCCAGCCCGCGCGCGACGAATAAATAGATACCCTGGTGCACAACATAGAAAACCAACGTCATCAGGAACTGCGAACCGGGATTTTCCACGTCCAGCTTCAGGCTGAGCGAAGATCCCAGATAACCCACCACCGTCTTGGAAATACCAAAGACACCCAGCGGCTGATGCGTCAGGCTGTCCTGCACTAAACCGATGATCGCACCGGTAAACACGCCGCCAACGGGGCTGCGGCGGGCAACGGAAAAGACCAGAGTCACCAGCAGGGGCAGATCGAGAATGGAAAATAAGTGCAGATGAATAGGCACATAACTCTGAAGGATTACGGCCAGAAGCGGCGTGCCGATCGTGATGATCCAGGGAAACCTCTGGATCTGGGCCTGCTCGCTGGATGTAATCGAGATCTGCACTACTGAGAATTCTCTTTCGTCTGGGTATCGTGCTGTTGGCCAGCCGGCTTAGGCTCTACCACCTTGGCCTTCTGCGGCTCGCCGTTGTTAACACCCCGGGCGCCATCGTTTGACGCGGTATTCTCTGTTGTCTTTCGGTTAGGAACGGAGGCGCCGGACGAAGCCCCGGCCCCGGTTGACGGCGGCGACGTGGATCGTGGCGGCACAGTCGCGGAAGAGGTTGGCGCTTCCGGGTTGGCCGCCGGCGGCTTGATCTGAATGCTCGGCAGGCGCAACGCCAAGATATCGGCGGCCCGCCGCGGGGCCTCGGGAACAATCTCCCGCTGTCGCTCGTCCACCTTGGTGATGACCAGCACTTCCTCGACCCGATCCAGACGCGCGGCGGGCTTGACCCGGACATTTAAAAAGGTCTCCGGCCCCGGGCTTACCTGCACGACCTGGCCGATAGGCAAGCCTTTGGGAAAGATGCGGTCGCCGCCGCTGGTCACCACGGCCTCTCCCGGCTCGACCTTTTCGTCGGTCATAATGTAGTGCACCATGATTTCACCCGCCGGGGTGCCTTTCAGGATTCCTTGCAGGCGGGATTTCTCCAACATGGCGCCGATGCCGCTGGATTGATCGTTGATTTCCAGTACCTGTGCCGTCGCCGGGAATACGCGCACTACCTTCCCCACCACCCCGGAGGGGGTGATCACGGCCATATCGGGCTTAATTCCGTCGCGCGCTCCCTTATCGATATAAACCAGCCGGGAAGTCTCGCTGCCACTGGAACCAATGACCTGCGCGGCCTCCGTTTCGGAGATGAACTGCTCCTTGAATTTGAGCAGCGCTTGCAAGCGCTGCGCCTGGCCGGCATCTTCCGCCATGCGCACCTGTTCCAAGCGCATATGCAAATTCTCCTGCTGGAGCCGTTGATTTTCCTGACGCACTCCCCGCAGATAAAAGTAGTTGCGCCAAAGATCGGCAACCCACCCCTGCGCGTGGACCATCGCCTGCCCGACCGGAGTAACCAGACTGATCGCCCAGAAGCGGACCAATCGCGTGGAGCCGCGGTCGGTGGGCCGCTTGACCTGCACGGCTAGACCCACCACCTGGGCCACCAGCACGATCAGGAAAATAGTCAGATTGCGATGGCGGTGAATGACTTCCATGGAAGCGCACTGATCTGTAATTTGTAATCGGTAAAACTCTGGAGCTCCAGATTCTTGCTTGGCAAATTACAAATTACCCCTTGCCAGTTACAAATGGCCTTTATTCGATTGAAATCTTGCGCAACAGCTTAAAGTCGCTGAGCATTTTGCCGGTCCCGAGCACTACCGAGGCCAGCGGGTCATCGGCAATCGAAACCGGCAAACCGGTTTCCTCGCGAATCCGTTTGTCCAGATTCTTCAGCAAGGCGCCCCCCCCGGTCAGGACAATGCCGCGATCGCTGATGTCGGCCGACAACTCCGGCGGGGTACGCTCCAGCGCCACCCGAATCGCATTCATGATGGTGCTGACACATTCGGTCAGGGCCTCGCGAATTTCGCTATCGTCGACGGTGATAGTCTTGGGTACGCCTTCAATCAAGTTGCGCCCCTTGACCTCCATGGTCAGCGGCTTGTCCAGCGGATAAGCGGAACCGATCTCGATCTTGATCTGTTCGGCGGTGCGTTCCCCCACCAGCAAGTTATATTTGCGCTTCAGGTAGTTCATGATGGCTTCGTCCATCTGATTCCCGGCCATCCGTACGGAGCGCGAGTAGACGATACCGCTGAGGGAAATCACAGCGATATCGGTGGTGCCGCCGCCGATATCGACGATCATGTTGCCGCTGGGTTCGGTAATAGGCAGGCCCGCCCCGATCGCCGCCACCATAGCCTGTTCGACCAGATGTACCTCGCTGGCCTTGGCGCGATAGGCGGAATCCATGACCGCGCGCTTTTCCACCTGGGTGATTTCCGAAGGGACGCCGATCACAATGCGCGGATGCACCATCATCTTGCGATTGTGGGCCTTCTGAATGAAGTAGTTCAGCATCTTCTCCGTGACCTTGAAGTCGGCGATGACTCCATCCTTCATCGGCTTGATGGCCACGATGTTGCCCGGAGTGCGGCCCAGCATCTCCTTGGCCTCTTTGCCCACCGCCTCGACCTCGCCGGTATTTTTGTTAATGGCCACAATGGAAGGCTCGTTCACCACGATACCTTTGCCCCGGGCGAACACCAGGGTATTGGCCGTGCCCAGATCAATGGCGAGATCGCTGCTGAAGACGCTGAACAGCGACCGGAGGTTGGCAAAACGCGATGCGCTATGAAAACCGTTTGACGACATACTCCGTTCTCAACTTTACTCGGAAATTACGGCTGCCAGAGACCGACCGGCTCCCCGGGATTGCGCGTATTCCAAGGATCGTGCCGAAGCTCTGCTCCGATTGTATTCTATGTCCCGGCCGTGTGCCGCAGCGACCCGAAGGTCGTTGCCGCCTCTGGCCGAACGAAAGTACCCTTACTCAATCATTACCTTCTTCTGCTGGGTCTTGACACCGCCCTTTATATTCTGGGCAGTCACGGTAATCACGTTCTCGCCGTTGGGCAGAGGAGGCGTAAAGAAACTGAACCGCCCATCGGCATGAATAAAGGGGACCTCCTGCCCGTTTACCATGACCCGCGCACCGGCATCGGTCTTGCCCTTGACCTCGATCACGTGACCATGTTGCACAAACGGTTCCAGATCCAGGAGAACCGCCACCACTTCCCCCGCCCGAACCACAATGGTGAACTGGTTGCGTTCGCTCTCGGTGGACTCATGCCCACTGCTGTCCTGGGCAGTCACTACCCAGTAGTATGCGCCTTCGGCCAGCGCCGGCACGTCGGTTTCCGTACCCGGCACCATTTTGTCGAACACGGTAGAGGAAAAGTACGGGTTGCGGGAGACGCGCAGGCGATAGGCCCGGCTGCCGCTCGCCGCAGTCCACGAGAAATGGACCGCCCGCCCCGGGCTGGGCATAGCTACCGTCATCAGATTGCCGGGCATAACCAGCGTGGGCGGACCTATTTCTTTGGTGCGCGTCATCTGCTCCGATTCGGTCTGGAAGCTGACCTTCTCGTAGTCGCTCAGCACCACGGTTTCGCTCTTGCGCGTCACCTTACCGCTGCCGGTCTTTACCATAATCTCCGCCTTGGGGCCGTTACGCACCATGGCCGAGCTCTCTGGCGCCAGGGAAGCCGTGGCGCCGGCAACCGTGACCTGCGAACTGGAACCTTGGGTATACGTAGCCGTACTCAGATCCACCGTGCCCGTAGTAACCTGCACCGTAACCTGGGTCTGTTGCTGCTCGTTAGCCGAATTTTCTTCGACCATAATCAATGAGTCCGGTTTTACCGTGTAGCTGGTGCCATCCGGGAAAAAAACCTTGGCCATGCCTTCGGAACTGGTCTGCACTACGTCGCCCTTCTGCAGGGGAAGACTGAAGTCGGCCGTCACCCAGGAGTTGCTGGTGGACTTCTTGACGCGCACGGTGCCATCCAGAGCCGTAAAATGCGCTTGCTGCGGGCCAATCGGCACTGGCCGTTTAGCCGTGGCGTTCAGACCAAACCTGGCAAACATGCGCCCCGCGTAGCTGCCGAAAGCTTGCACCGGCGCGGAATTGGGGAACAATACCACAACCATGACTACAGCTCCCAGAATGACCGCGACTACCGTCAGCGCGACACTCCGATAGCTGATGGTCATCCACGAGATGTGGAGTTCCGATCTACGCCTCGTCGCCACTTGCCAAGGTTCCCGGCATCATTGCAGCCGAGAGTATCACAGGGAAAGGGCTGCGGGAATAGGGGAAAGGCAGTAATCCCTACACCGAAGTGCAGTCTTTGATACCTCACGATTGGCAAGGCTGGGCCTGAGAAAGGCTGCCGGCCTGATCCGGAGCCCGCGCCAATCGCCAATCTATCGTATGGCGCCTCTGCACCGCGGAGCAACGACAGGGCGCCAGCTTGCGCCCTGTTCCATGGCGGGTTAGCATGGCTAGTTTTCGATCTTTCCTGTGGAGGAGCAAAATGGCCACCGTTATTCCTCAAACCGTCCGGGGCAAGCTCTACAAGAACCTCATCAATGGCGAGTGGCTCGAAACCCGTACCGGGGAGACCTTCGAAAACGTCAATCCCGCGGACACTCGCGAGGTGGTCGGCGTATTCCAGAAATCCGGCGCCGAGGATGCCGCCATGGCCGTTGCTGCCGCTCAGCAGGCTTTTAAGAAGTGGCGACTGGTGCCGGCGCCGCGCCGGGCGGAGATCCTCTATACCGCCACCCAGAGACTGATCGAACGCAAAGAACCGTTGGCTCGCGACATGACGCGCGAGATGGGCAAGATCCTCAAGGAAACGCGCGGCGACGTGCAGGAAGCCATCGACACCGGCTTTTATATGGCGGCCGAGGGCAGACGCATGTTTGGCCCCACTACCCCCAGTGAACTTCCTAACAAATTCGCCATGGCCATTCGCCAGCCGCTTGGGGTCTGCGCCATGATCACGCCCTGGAACTTCCCTATGGCCATTCCTTCCTGGAAGTTGTTCCCGGCTCTGGTGGCGGGCAATTGCTGCGTGATCAAACCGGCGCAGGACACCCCTCTTTCCGTATTCCATCTGGTGCAAACCCTGGCGGATACCGGCCTGCCTCCGGGCGTCGTGAATATTGTTACCGGCTTCGGTTCGCAAGTGGGCACGCCCCTGCTGGAGCAGCCCGACGTTCGGGCTGTGTCGTTCACCGGATCGACCGCCGTGGGCCGGATTGTCGGGGAGGCTTGCGCTCGCACTTTCAAACATTGTTCCCTCGAACTGGGCGGGAAGAACCCCATGATCGTGCTCGACGATGCCAACCTGGATCTGGCCCTCGAAGGCGCGCTTTGGGGAGCATTCGGCACCACCGGTCAGAGATGTACCGCCACCAGCCGGGTCATTTTGCAGAAGGGTGTCTATCGCGAGTTTGCCCGGCGCCTGGTAGAACATGCTACCCAGCTTAAAGTCGGCAACGGCCTGGATGAAACCGTGGACATGGGGCCGGCGATTAATCGGCCGCAACTTGAGACTGACCTCAACTACATTACCGTCGGCAAAAATGAGGGCGCCAAGTTGTTGTGTGGGGGCCTGCGTCTGGAACACGGTGATTACAAGTACGGCTGGTTCCTGCAGCCGACTGTCTTCGGCGACGTCGACCGGAAGATGCGGATCGCCCAGGAGGAGATTTTCGGCCCCGTCCTCTCGCTAATTCCGGTGGACACGATGGAGGAAGCCATCGACGTAGCCAATGACGTAGTGTACGGCCTCTCGTCGGCCATCTATACCCGCGATGTTAACAAGGCTTTTCAGGCCATGCGCGACATCCACGCCGGCATTACTTACGTCAATGCCCCCACCATCGGGGCCGAAGTGCACTTGCCCTTCGGCGGCGTGAAAGCGACCGGTAACGGGCATCGCGAAGGGGGAATTGGCGCTATCGATTTCTACACCGAGTGGAAATCCATCTATGTGGACTATTCCGATAAACTGCAGAAAGCGCAGATAGACAGACCGGAGTAGAGGCCGCAAAGACGGTGTCTCGGACCTAGCTATGGTCGATATTCACTGCCATATTCTGCCCGAAGTCGATGACGGCGCAGGTTCCTGGGACATCGCCGTAGAAATGTGCCGCATGGCTGCCCAGGATGGTATCACTCACATCGTCGCCACGCCCCACGCCAATCACCAATATAGCTATGATCGTGACCGCTGCCTGGGCACCGTAAAGGAACTAGCGGCGCGCATCGGGGGAGTGCCGGAAATTCAGCTGGGCTGTGATTTTCATTTCTCCTACGACAACGTGCAGGATGCTTTGGCTAATCCCTCCCGGTATGTCCTCGGCAACTCCAACTACTTATTGGTGGAGTTAAGCGACTACAGTATCCCGCCGAGTTTTCTGGAGACCTTGCGCCAGCTTATGCAGATGGGACTGCGGCCGGTAATCACTCATCCGGAGCGCAACCTGCTATTGCGGCAGCGTCCTGAACTGGTGCTGGATTGGGCCGAACAAGGAATCGTTGTACAAGTAACCGCCAACTCCCTGACCGGCTATTGGGGCCGCACCGCCAAGAAGGCCGCCCGCTGGCTACTGGAACGCAAGGCGGTCCATGTACTTGCCACCGACGCGCATGATACTCAGCATCGCCCCCCGCTACTCTCTCCGGCATGCGAGGTGATGCGCGAATGGGCAGGAGACCAAGTGACCCAAGCCCTGGTGGAACAAAATCCCGCGGCTATGATCCGTGGAGAAGACCTGCCTTATTTCGAAAAACCTGAACGCTAGAAAGCGCTTTTCCGGCACGGAGACATCGAAAGACCTATTGCTGCTCGATCCTGACTTTGGTTTTGCCGTGCTGGATGTTCCAGACTTGAAATTACTGCCGTGCGCTGGCTCCGCCTGGGGTGATGTCCCGCGCGCTGCCGGAGGAGAGCGCCGAGCCCGGCATAGCCCCCGGATTGATGAGGTCGGCACGCTTGGGACCAAGTCCTAACATAATGAGAGCGCGCGAATCGGGCACTGTTTTCGTTTGCCAGTTGTGGTCGTTTTGGAAGCGGATCATGGCGTCTTTCGTGCGCTGGTCCCATGTGCCCGTAGGCTCACCATCCAGATATTTCTCGCGGATGAGAGCCTGCTGAATCTGCCGTGCTCGTTCGTTGTCGATACCTTGTTGCCCGCGTGGCTTGGCTTTGGCGGTCTTTGATTTCCGCGATCCCGAACTGGTAGTGCGCGATCTTGCCGATTTGGAGGCAGACGCTTGCTTCCTCTGCGCCGGGGCCGCCGCAGAGCGGCGCGCCCGAGGCTGGGCAGCAGAACTTTTTGTATGCTTCTTCCTAACCTGACCTGATTTGTGGACCGCGCCGGCAGGCGCGTCTTTATCGGCGCGGGCGGCGGCGCCCCCCATACACATCAACGCCATGCACAGGGCAGCTAACAGCTTGTTCAGCTTTCCAAATACGCCCAAACCCGCACCTCGGAACAAAACGCCCACACCTAATCTCTGAATATCATCAGCCTGCCTCGATTCTGAGGCATGATACCCCCTCGGGCAAGTACTTTTCCTATCACCGCAGTGACAAAAGGGCACGGCCTAAGAGCGAGTCCTTAAAAGCCGTTAACCGTTACCCGTTAAGAGAGGAAGGCTTAACGGGTAACGGGAAACGGGGAACCGCTTTAAGGCAGGGTGCCTCCCAGGAGAATGGTTCCGGCGTTCCGGCCCCGGCCTTGCCGAACCAGGAAAACAACATCCTGGCCGCTCTTTAATTGCGACTGGATGCGGTTAAAGTCGGCCACACTGTTGACGGGTTGTTTGTTGACTTCCAGAATCACATCGCCCCGGCCCAGGCCCACATCGTCGGCGAAAGATCCGGATTTCACATCCTGCACGATGACGCCGCGCCCTTCGGGGATTTGCAAGCGTTGGGCGATCTCGGGCGTAACTGCCTGGATGTTCATGCCCATCTTGCTTTCCGCCGGTTGCGGCTGCTCCCCGCCTTCTTCTACCAGGCCCAGGCGGGTGCCGAACAGCTTGGTGCGGTCAGCTATGGTGACCGTCGTCTGCTGCTCTTTGCCGTTACGAATATACGAGATCGTGGCCTTGCTGCCGGGTTTGCGCGCCGCAATATCGTTCACCAGTTCATCGCCGGTTTTTACCTGCTTGCCATCCACCGCTACGATGGCATCTCCCACTTTGAGTCCGGCCTGATCGGCCGGGCTGTTGGCCACCACATTGGAGATGACTATACCTCTGCCGTACATGCGCTGGACCGCGGGGTTGGGTTGCGCGGCAAATTCAACGCCGATGGAGCCCCGCGTTACCCGGTGTTCCGGTCCGATCAACTGGTTGTAAACTCGCGCAACCTCGTTCGAGGGCAGCGCGAATCCCACCCCTTGGTAACCCTGCGACTCCGTTAGGATGGCGGTATTGATGCCGATCACTTCGCCAGCCAGGTTCACCAAAGGCCCTCCGGAGTTACCGGGGTTGATGGCCGCATCCGTCTGAATGAAGGACTGAAACTGACGCTGCGGGACGATGTTGCGGCCTTTGGCGGAAACAATCCCTGCGGTCACGGTTTCCTGCAAACCAAAGGGGCTGCCGATAGCCAGGACCCAATCGCCCACTTGCATACCGTCGGAATTGCCGATCTTGGCCGCCGGCAAGGGACGATTGACATCAATCTTGATTACGGCAAGGTCAGTCTCGGGGTCCGCGCCGATAATTTTCGCGTCATGGAAGGTACCGGCTGGTTCGTCCAATAAGGTGACACGCACCCGATCCGCATTTTCAATCACGTGGCGGTTGGTGATGATGTAGCCTTTCGGGTCCACAATTACACCGGAGCCCAAGGAGCGTTCGTGCATCTCGCCCCCGTCGGGCGCTCCGCCGAACGGTCCCTGAGGGCCAAAGAAGCGATCGAAAAAGTCCTCAAACGGATTGTTCTGATCGCCGCCTTGCCCTTGCCCCTGGCCGCCACCATTACCCGGCCCCCGCGGGCTGCGCCGTGGTGTTCCGGGGGTGCGTCCGCGCGGCCGGATGGTCGACTCGGTGTTGATGTTTACAACACTCGGTTCCAGCTGCTTAGCAACCTGGGTGAACTGATTAGAAAGCTGCCGCGGCTCCGGAATGGTAAGAGGTGTGGCATCGGAAGAACTTGCCTTGCTCTGCGCCCCCTTAACTCCAAAGGAAATAACCGTGCCAATCAGAATTCCCAACGCCAGGGTCAACAGAATTAGTGCTGTCGATCCCAGGCGGCGCTGCCTCAAACTTGTCAAAAGAGCGCTTACGCGCGCATTCATACTTTCTATACCTCCAGCTCTTCATCCGTAGTACGAGATTTAATGTTCGTGTCCTTGAACAAAATATTGTACAGGAAGGTGCCGAAATGAAGTCCTACACAGATTAGACGCATCCTGCCGGAGAAGGGTTAGTTCACGGATCAAGCCGGGGCACGTCGGCAGGTTAGCCGAGCCCGGGCCGAACTCCCTTCGATTCTCCCGGTTCTGCCAAGTTATCCCAAACTGGCCGCTTTACCTGTTAACATCGGGTTTCTGGGCTACTGAGCAGGAGTAAACCATTCGCCGCTATATTCCGGAACTCGACGGTTTACGGGCTTTCGCCATCGCGCTCGTGCTTCTCGTGCACTCTAACTTTGGCTTCTCTGCGCCGGCCCTGGAAAAGGTTCGCTCCTGGGGTTGGATTGGCGTCGATCTGTTCTTCGTTATCTCCGGATACCTGATCACCTCGATCTTGGTGGCGGCCAAGGGCCAGCCCGGTTACTACCGGAATTTTTATGCCCGGCGGTGCTTGCGCATCTGGCCCCTCTATTATCTGTTGATGCTCTTCGTATTTGGGTTGAGCCCCCACTTGGGAATGTGGGCCAAGCAGGACTACGACCCGCACGTCATCCATTGGCCGTATTATCTTTTTTACGTTCAAAACCTGGTTTATCCTCGCCTGGGTTCCTTCGCCCTGGTAATCACCTGGTCTTTGTGCGTCGAGGAGCAGTTTTATTGCGCATGGCCGTTTGTCGTGCGCCGCTGCTCGCATCGCGCCCTGACGGCAGTGGCGCTGGTGGTGCTGCTGGCGGGCACGCCCTTCCGCATCTGCCTCCATCATGTGGGCAGCAGCATGGGATTCTTCTTTACTCTTACCCGGCTTGACCCCATCGCTGTAGGAGCCCTCGTCGCCTTGCATCCCAAATGGTTCCGCTACACGTGGCTGGCGGCGCCTTGGGCGGTGTGGCTGCTGCGGAGTGGCGACTTCGACTTCATATATCTGGCGCTCGCCCTGACCATGGGCAGCGTGGTGTCCTATGCCGTCACGAACGGCTGTAGCGTGTTGCAGTGGGCGCCCTTGCGCTTTCTGGGCAAGATCAGCTATGGCCTTTACATTTACCATCCGGTGGCATTTGGCATTTTCTGGCTGACTCCGCTTTACTGGGCAGTCGGGCACTGGCCTTACGCCAACTTGATTCGCTTGGCCGGCCAGATGGCGTTCCCGATACCCTTCGCAGCGCTATCCTGGCATTTGTTTGAGCAGCCGATCCTGAGGTGGAAGAAGCTTTTCGAGGCAGGCGCGCAGCACCCCAAGAGAACGTCAATCGTGGCCATGCCAGCCAATGCCGGAAGCTGACTATCCCCAGTAGAGCAAGTACAGGAACACTCCGCTATAAATGAGCACTACGGTAAAGACCAGCAAAACTCCGAACGAGACCGCGGTGAGGTAGTCGAAAGCGTGCCCCACCGCACATCGGAGCAATTTCGCTACCCCTATGGCAGCGGCCATTCCGAGTAACAGCATCACCAGGATGGTGGCAACCACCGCGTGCGAATGGTGCGATTGCGCCAGAAAGAGCCACGCCGGCAACCAAGCGGCGGCTGCGGCCAAGGCGAGCGGCGCTCCCTGGAAAAAGCACCGTGCGCGTTCCACATAGCGCTCCTCGGGCGTCAATTGCCAGGGCGCCATCCGGCGGGGCAGGTTACGAAGCGTCAGCCGCTCACGGAACATAAAACTTGGGATTTGCAATTTCCAATTTGTAATTTGCAAAGTAAAGCCGGGTCCGCGGGGTTGCGCTCCTCACTTTGCAAATTACCAATTGCAAATTGCAAATGAATTCCAGCACAAGTATCTGATTATCTCGCTCCAGAGCGCGGTGCGAGGTTTCTCTGAAAAATCCACGCGCTTCCCCGCTCTCCGAGTGGAGTGCCTGGCGTGCTACCATTACTGACTACCCCGAACTCTGATGATCATTGACGCCCTGCACCGAATTGCCAACCATCGCGCGTCTCTCTCGCGGGAGGAGGCCCGTGGCGTCATGACCGAAATTCTTAAAGGCGGGGCGACCGACGCGCAGATTGCGGCCTTGCTGGTGGCACTGCATATGAAGGGCGAGTCCGTGGACGAGATTGTCGGTTTTGCCGAAGCCATCCGCGCCGCCGCCGCCCCCCTGGGATTGACGGAACCGAGCGCCCTCGATGTGAGCGGCACCGAACGGGACGCCCTGGTGGACACTTGCGGCACGGGAGGCGATGCCAGCGGCACTTTCAATATCTCGACGGCCACAGCGCTGACGGTGGCTGGCGCCGGAGTACGGGTGGCCAAACACGGCAATCGCAGCGTGACCTCCAAATGCGGATCGGCCGACGTGGTGGAAGCCTTGGGCGTAAAGCTGACCCTGCCTCCGGCACGCGTGGCGCAATGTTTGGAACAGGTCAGGATTGCCTTCCTTTTCGCCCCGGCCATGCACTCGGCCATGAAGTATGTGCAACCGGCCAGGCGGGAACTCCGGTTGCGCACGGTGTTCAACTTGCTCGGCCCGCTCACCAACCCCGCCCGGGCTTCGGCGCAGGTGGTGGGCGTCTATTCCGCCGAACTGGTCGAGAAGCTCGCCCACGCACTGCTGCAACTCGGCCTGGAACGGGCGCTCGTAGTCCATGGCAGCGATGGCTTGGACGAAATCACCATCAGCGGACCCAGCAAGGTAGCGGAGGTGCGGGATGGCGCGGTTCGTGTCTTCGAAATCGTGCCCGAAGACTTCAATTTCCGCCGCGCGCCTCTGTCCGCAATCTCCGGCGGGGATGTTGAGATCAACGCCGCCATAATCCGCAGTATTCTGAAAGGCGAACGCTCGCCCCGCCGCGACGTTGTACTGTTGAATGCCGCCGCCGCGCTGGTGGCTGCTGGACGCGCCGATACCATCCGCGACGCCATCCCCTTGGCCGCCTTTTCCATTGATTCCGGCGCCGCTCTGGATAAACTGCAACTCTTGATAGAGTTCACCAATGCCCGCGCCTGAGCATCCGCCGGATCTCTGCCCATCCAGGGATAAAGAAATTCCGCCTTACCTTCCAGCACCGATGCAGTGAAAACGGAGCGCGTCACGCCAGTGCCGCCACAAGTTCCGGGTCCGCGGCTCCACAACATAGAAAGGAACCAAATACCCTCCCCAGCGTGCCTTGGCCGTGGCCACCCGGGGAATGTTGGCGCCCACAAAATCTATACCGGTAGCGCCGGTCCGGCACAGATCCTCCAATACGAACTCGTATAAAACCTCATTAAAACCGTAGTTGGCAGAGTCGGTTCTTCCCATACCGGCAAGCCAGAACAGAGCGCGCGCACCCGGCGCAAACAAAGCAATCAGCGCGGCTACAGGCTCTCCAGCGGGCGAATAGCAAACGTAGGTGCGGCAGGCTTCCGGACCCATCAGGCTCTGGGCGCGGCGCAGCCCATCGGCAGAAACCTGGTAATTGAACCCTTGCCGCTCCTGGGCATGCGCCAGGCACTGATACACATGCTCGATCTTTTCGACGCGATCGCAAGTAAAACCCTTTTTCTTGGTGGCTTTGATGTTGCGTCGGGTCGAGTGATAGATGCGAGTGGGATCAAAAGGCAAATCATAGTGAAAGGTATAGCGTACTTCGGCAACCAGTCCGGCCCATTGCCACGGCCTGACGTCAGAAAGCTCCGGAGGGAAGCTAAGCGCGTGGGCAATGCCGCGGAGGCACATCTCTTTCGCCAACTTGCCCATGACTTCCAGGTAGTCGCGGTGTTGCCCATATCGGGTTGCGCCGGGTTCCGGAAAATAACTGATTGGCAGATAGGGCACGGTCCGTGGACAGACGATTTTCCCTTTGCGGTCGAGCAGGAGAACAGCTTCCACCCCCGGGCAATCGCCCCGCTCCAGCGAAAACTTTATCCTCTCCGGACGAACACCCCAATACTCGCGACTGAACTCCAGCCACCCCTCCGAAAACAAGGGCGAAAGAGCGGGCCTATCTTCGGCCGAGTAGCAGACAGCTTTGCTCGATTCCGGGGGTGCCACGATGGCGGTAGACGAAGACATTAGTGACTAATCCTTATGGGTTTGGTGCTCGATTGGGCTCTGCCAGAGTTATGCAACGCTGTGCAACATACCTGTGGGCACGTGCCATTCCGACCGGTACGAAACTGCACATTTTTGAGATTCAGGAGTTCAGCGTAGAGTTGCTATGCGGTAGTGAGCACCTAACCGCGGAAATTCACCACAAAGGACACCAAGGACACGAAGGAGCGAACCTTTTCGCCGCAAGAGATGCAGAGAAGACTCGACACTTCTCCCGCTGCTTTTTACTCCTCCGTCGTGTCTTTCGTGTCCTTTGTGGTGAATTCTCTTACTTGTTTCGCGTTATTTCCGAGGCGGAAGCGCTCATCGCTTTTTCGATCTGCCGGTCCAGACTGGCGTAAGTAGTGGGCAGCCAGCCTGCCTGCCGGAAGCGCATCATTCCCGAGCCATCGATAATTACAAAGGTTGGGATGCCGGTCACCTGAAAGGTGTCATGCAACCGATGGTCCCGATCGAGGAATTCAGGCCAGAGTTGGCCGTGCGCTGCCAGATAATCCTTCCACTTTTGCTCATCCTGTTCATCGCTGATGCCGACTATGGTGAACGGCCGGCCGGCGTATTTGCGCTGCAATTGTTCCACTTCCGGCCGCGCCTTACGGCAATCGGGGCACCAGCTGGCCCAGAATTCCAGGAGCACAGTTTTACCCCGCAAGTCGCTGGTGGCGACGCGGCGGCCATCAAGCGCCGTGAAAGAAAACTCGGGGACCGGTTTGGCAAGCTCAGCCCCAACCAGCATGGTGCTGGAGGACTGCACCGCATGAACTGACCACTGCGTCACCTTGCCGGCCAACCCAAGCGCCACCAACAACCAGCAGCATCCGATCACCACCAGGAGCCGGCGCAATTTCCGGCGACGGATGCTTAACAGCAGCAGCACGCCGGTGGCGATCGTAAGTAGCACCCAAACCAACGTCAGGGTCCGCAGCGGGTGTGGCAATAAGAGTAAGTTCATGCTGGCTGAATTATGCTTTCCGGAGGGCGATATCCCTTCCTCGGGCAATCGTTAGACGCGCGCTCTGGGATAGTGGATTCAGGCCCTGGCCGCGTTACCCCTTTGCTTTTGGATGCCAGCTCAGGGGCGTGGTCCAGGCGGCGTACAACAGGCGGTTCCAGAGCTGCATCTGCATGGGGGGTAAGTAGCAGAATCCACGTGCCGGCGGTGTGGCGCGGCGGCTCTGCGAAGGGACCTTTAATGTCGGTGTCCACAGCCCTACAAAGTCAGCGCGGCGGAACGGTGAAGGGATGGCTGCGGAACCTGGGATCCTCGACGGTCGGCGTTGCCGGGGCACGTTTCGGCACCTTCCTGAATGCCGCGATCCTGGCGCGGCTCCTGGGCGCCCACGGCCTGGGCCAGTATTCCACCGCCTGGTCGACGATCTCGTTGTTTTCCAGCATAGCGATGTTGGGTATTCACACCGCCACCGCGCGCACTACCGCTCATCTCCGCGCGTGTGATCGCCGCGACCTCAGCGAACAATTGGCCAACGCACTTCTGCTGGCCGGGGGAGCATCCGCCATTGTCATGATGGTTCCGCTGTTAGCCGGCGATGCCATCGCGCGCGGGTTCCTGCACTCTGCGGATTTCGGCCCCCTGCTGCGCTTGGCGGCCTGGAACGTTCCCTTGCTCGCATTATTTCAGGTCACTTTGTCCATCCTGCAGGGTTTCGAGGATTTTCGAGCCTACCGGCAGAGCCTGGTCTGGTCTTCGGTTCTGCTGGTGCCGATCACCTTCATGTTGGGAAGGGCCAAAGGCACCTTCGGCGCCTTGGTCGCTTTATTGGTGGCCAACCTTCTGGGACTGGCCATCAGCGGAACTCTGGTTCTGCGTTGCTTCCGGCGTAACGGTGTGCACCTGGCCTGGCGGGCCAATTGGGCAAGCATGAAGGCGATTCTTCGCCTTTCGCTGCCGCTCTCCCTTTCCAGCTGGGTAGCGGAATTGGCCTGGTGGCTAGGTAATCTGTACCTTGCCCGGACGCGGGGGTTTACGCAGGTGAGCTACTATGCCGCGGGTTTTGCCGTCTTTCAAGCGTTGCAGCTTCTGCCTATGGCCGTATCCGTACCGGCGCTGCCGGCGCTAACTGCGCATATCGCGCGGAACGACCAACCCGGCTACGGGCGGTTGCTGAGTCTGACTATCCGCGGGGTGTGGGCCGTGGCGTTGCCGGCCTGCGCTGTAGTCTGCGCTTTTGCCACTCCCATCTGCGTTCACCTGCTGGGCCCGAGCTACGCTCCGGCGGCAGGGGCGCTACGCTGGATGGCGCTGGCCGGGTTGATGTCGGCCGTTTGCGGTCTGTTCGGACCCGCTTTCGTCAGTACCGGCCGGACTTGGGCGCTGCTTGGGCTCTCCCTTACGTGGTTTGCGCTGATCTGCGCCTTCGGCCTGCTGTTGATTCCTGGCGGGGCGGCAGGGATGGCGAAGGCAGTCTTGGCGGCCTATACCGCTTTAGCCCTGCTGGCCGGCAGCCTTTGCAACCGGCATCTCCGCCCGCGTTTCCTGCGTTTGCTTGCCGCACTAGTCTGCCTGATGGGCGCCGCTTACACGCTGATTCAATACGTCAGCCATCTCACGCTGGCTGCCATGCTCGCCGGTTGCATCGCCTGGGCCCTGGTGGGCTTCGCCGTTTCCGGCATGATCGTTTTGAATGCCGAAGAGCGCCACCTGCTGATTGGCGGCTTTTTTCGGCAGGCCCGAAGTTGATTTGGTAATTGGGCAATCGGGTAATTTGGTAATTGAGCAACGGCAAGCTGCTTTTTGCACTTTTGAAATCCCCCATTGCCAAATTGAGTAAATTCGAAAACACGAGGGTTTCGCCGGTTTTTCAATTACCAAATTACTCAATGACCAAATTACAAAATTCAGCTTAGCGGCACTTTCTGCAGATACTGGCCGATTTCAACCTTCCAGTGCAGCGCCGAGCCAACGGCCTCCCGCAGTGCCTGCGCCGATGCGGGTTCCCCGTGCACCAGCCAGACGGTCTGCGGCGGGTGCGCAAAGGTGCGCAACCATTTCAGCATCTCCGGCGTGTCGGCATGATCGCTAAACTGCTCGAGTGAAGCCACCTGCGCTCGCACCGGCACGATCTGTCCGAAAATCTTCACCTGTTTCTCGCCGTCTTTGATCTGCGCGCCGCGCGTGCCGGGCGCCTGGAACCCGATGAACAGAATCAGGGTCCGCGGATCCGGCAGCCGCTGCAAAAGATGGTGCTGGATGCGGCCGCCCATGCACATACCATTGGACGACACAATAATGCAGGGAAACTTCGTATCATTAATCTTTTTGGATTCCGCGGCCGTAGCGCAGAACTGGAATCCCGGCCACTGCAGGGGGGAACCATATTTCCCGATCAGCAGGCGCGCCAGTTCGCTGTATTCCTCGCTGTGCTGGAGATACACCTTCACCGCCTGAATGGCCATGGGACTGTCGGCATACACCGGCAAGCGCGGAATCTGCCCTTCCTCCATCAGATCCTTCAGCATGAACAGGAATTTCTGCGTACGCTCGACGGCAAACGCCGGCACCACGATACTCCCTCCGCGTTGCACCGTTTCACGAATCACGCGCGCCAGTTCGGGGCGCGGGTCGACCGTGGGATGCAAGCGGTTGCCGTAAGTCGATTCCATGATTAGCAGATCGGCGTTCTCGCCTTCCTGGGGCGTATGGTGAACCACTTTCCCGGGGGCAATTTCTTCGTCCTGAACCCGGCCCAGGTCTCCGGTAAACAGAAGCCGCCGCGACCCGCCATTCTGCTGCAAGGTGATCTCCGCCATGGACGCGCCCAGAATATGGGCCGAGCGTACGAAGCGGAAGCTCAAACCGGAGCAAAGCTGTTTGGACTCTCCAAAGGGAACAGCGACGAACTGTTGCAGGCATTGCTGCGCCTCTTCCAGCGTGTAGAGCGGCAGCGCCGGTTCGTGCTTCGACGACTTGCGCTGGTTGTGAAACTCGGCGTCTTCTTCCTGCAGATGCCCGCTGTCGGGCAAGACGATATTGCAAAGATCGATAGTCGCGGGAGTGGCAAAGATCGGGCCGCGGAAACCCTGCTTCACCAGGCGCGGGATCCAGCCGCAATGATCCAGGTGGGCATGCGTGAGAATGATGGCGTCAATGCTGGCGGCCGGCACGGGCAGGTTGCTCCAGTTCCGTTCGCGCCACTCCTTCTGCCCTTGAAACAGTCCACAGTCGACCAACGCCTGATACGCCGACCCGCCCGCACCCAGGAAAGTGCTGATCAGATGTTTGGAACCCGTCACCGTGCCGGCCGCGCCCAGAAATTGAATGTAGGCCAAAGATTCACCTCGCAATTTTGGACAACGTTTCCCGTTACCCCCATCAACCAGTCGCCTGCACAATTACCAAATTACCCAGTTACTCAATTGCCAAATTTGAAGACGTTATTGTTCACGTCAGACTCCGGCACGCTGCCGTCGTTCACCATGACCTGAGTGGGAGCCTTAGGACTGGCGATGCGGGTACTGGCCGTGCCCCGAGCCGGGACGAAGAGACGTTGTACCGCTTCGCCCTTCTCCAGGGGCACAATGACCGGCGTTTCCGCGGCCGCGCCGCCACTGTTTTGCACCGTAACCGACACGCTTACATTTCCCGTCAGCAGTTGGCGAGCGGATGCCGAGCTAATGTGAAAATCCGGAAGCCCGCGGTCGCGATAGACCCAATCGTCGAAGAACCACTCGAGCGGGCGCTGGGCTCGGCTTTCCACCAGGCGTTGCAGGTAAGACGGCTCTTTGTCGTCGGCGGCCCGGTAACTGTGCACCGCTTGCTGGAGCGCGTCGTCCCCGATCATATCCCGCAGCATCCACCAGACGAACATAGCTTTGACCCGATAGTAAATGTCGTCTCCGGTACGGGTAAGCGGCTGGCCTTGGGGTGCCGCGGCCGCGTTGGCCGGCGCGGTGCGCGCCTGTTCTTCCGTCGCGGCCAGCGCAGGGCGAAACTGCTGCATATATTGCAGTGCGGCCTTTCGTCCCCCCTGACGCTCACGCACCAAGGCCTGAGCGAAATGGGCCAGGCCTTCTTCGATCCACGGCCGCGGGGAGCGGAAGCAAGCGTGCGTCAACTGGTGCGCCGCCGCCAGTTCGATCCCGCCCTTACCCTGTCCCGCCAGCGGCGCAAAGAAAACAATACCGCTATCAAAAGGTGCGAATCCTTCCGGCAGATCCACCACCACGACTTTCGCCTGCCGCGCTCCAAACCAGTCGGTGATGAACGGTAACAGCTTTTCCTCGGCGAGCACATATTCCTGGGCTGGGGCCTGGTGGGACACCAGATAGAAAACGTTTACCGCAGGACGGCTCAGAACCTTATAGTCGCCAATGGTAAAGGTGGGAGGAAACAGTCCCATAGGCGCGAATTGATAGTCCCGTTCGTGCAAGGCGCCTTCGGCGCCTTCGGTCGCTTTCTGGGCTATCAGGTTACCGTTCGTCACTACGGGCTGGTCGGAAGGCACAACCAGTTGCAAGTGCATGGTGGAAGCGGCCTGCCTTTGCTTCCATGCTCCCAAAGTTTCGAACATGACCGTTCCTTCGCTCAGGCTGACGGCATCCATAGCGACCGGATACCAGCAGACATACCCGACTCCGCGCACCCCGGTGAACGTCTCGCTGATCTGGTCCCAATCGCTTTGTGCGGCCACCTCAGCAGGCGTGCCGATTCGGGTGAGACGGGTGGAATCCGCAGGAATTGTGCCGGAATACGACACCTCCAGTTGCACGGTATTCCCGGGCGCGATCTCTCTGGGCAGGGTGAGTACGGCCTCCGTGACCTGGCCGCTGTGATCGATATCCGACGTGTAGGGCTCGGACAGATAAGCTAACTGTTTGCCGGCGAGCTTTATCGATTGCCACACCAGGGTAGAGGAGATTTGCAACGCGGCAAAGCGTTGGCCGGCAGTCGAGTCGTTGCGCAACGTTATACGTCCTTGCACCTCGATTCCCTGCTCGGCCGGAACTACAAGTGCGTGCAGATCGTAAGCAGTGAAGGTAAATGCGTTGCGGTCGAGGCCAAAGGCATTAGTCCCCAGCAACAAGCAGCAAGCAACAAGCAACAAGCGGCCAGAAAGGCAGCTCTCGGCTCTCGGCTCTCGGCTCTCGGCCAGGAAAAAGCGATGCAAAATCGGGAACCGCCGCAAGCGGCGCCGGCCACTTGCATTCGGCGTTTTCGGGTATCCACACGGGCAATCTTGGGGGCGTACACGCCCGCACTGTTCGCTCTCGGCCGAGAGCCGAGAGCCGAGAGCCGAGAGCTGCCTTTCTGGCCACTGACCACCGACCACTATTCCTCCTTAACTGCTTCTCCGCTGGCGGGCTATCTCATACATCATCACACCGGCGGCGACGGAAACGTTGAGCGAGGAAATCCTGCCCAGCATAGGAATGGAGACCAGGAAGTCGCACTTCTTGCGGACGAGTTCATGAAGGCCTGCGCCTTCTCCGCCCAGCACAATGCCGAGGTCGAGGTTGTAGTCCTGCGTGTCGTAGGCTTGCGAAGCCCGCTCATCGAGGCCAAAAATCCAGATATTTTGCGCCTTCAGCTCTTCGAGGCAGCGGGCAACATTAGTCACCCGCGCAATCGGCAAATACTCCACGGCGCCGGCAGCCGCTTTCGCCACCGTTGGCGTAATGCCTACAGCACGGCGTTCGGGAATGACCACGCCATCGGCCCCGGCGCCTTCCGCGGTGCGTATAATCGCGCCGAGGTTGTGCGGGTCTTCCACTCCGTCCAGCACCAGGACAAACCGGTATTTTCCCCGGGGCTGGCGGAGAAGATCGCCGACATCGCCGTAATGGTGTTGCGCAATGACCGCCGCCACTCCCTGATGGGCCGCGCTCTGCGCCAGGCGGTTCACGTCCTCTCGCGGCACGAAGCGCACGGCTATCCCCGCCGTGCGGCATTCGTCGATTATCTGCTGGAGTTTGGCGTCCTGGCGGCCCCGGGCAACTGCGACATGTTCAATGGCCCGGCTACGTGACGCAATTGCCTCCCGGACAGGGTGAATTCCGTAAATAACCTCCATAACCAGCAGTGTACACGGCAACTCAAGTTTTGCCCGGTTGCCGCCAATTCTTGTTTATCGATCTCGGAGGGAGATTCATGCGGACCACAAGCGCGATCCGACTCCGCACATTTGAACCCAGATTCAAAATACCCGGGCCGGGCAACCGTGGGATTAAAGTTTCGCGTTCAGCTTGTCGATTAACTGTTAGGAGACTCTCGCGGAGAGAGGAGAATCGCGATGCGGTGGACGGTTCGAAGGAAACTGGCCTTCGGGTTCGGCGCAATCGTGGCGCTGGTGGCGGTCAGCGGAGTAGTCGGTTACATCAATGCGACGGGTTTCATGGCATATCAGAAGAGGGTGGTGTTCCGTACTGTCGTGGCCAGGGATGCCTATGACACCTTGACGGCATTGAACTACTGCCAGACCGCCATTCGCAACTATGCGGAGGCTGTTTACAACCCCGCAGTAGCGCCGGGCCTCAAGAACAATCTAATGACCCTGGGCTGGGCAAGAATTGCCGAGGGTACCAGGAAAATAAAGGAAAAGAGCCCGAATCTCCGGTCTGACGAGCAACGAAAGCTGGTGGCCGCGCTGGCCGAAGACGCCGCAGCCTACCTGGCCGAGCAAGCCGAGGAAGTGCAGCTCACAGAGACGGATGCCGAAGGACAATCCAAGCTCCTTCAGAAGCTAAGCTCGGCGGAGGCGATGGCTAATTCCCTCAAAGCTAGCAACGATGTTTCCCGATTGATTGAAAGCCTCAAAAAAGAGGAAGAGACCGAAGACATTGCTGCCGCCGCCAGTGGCAGCCGCGCGGTATAGTCCATCCTGCTCAGTTGCGCTTTCGTCCTTGCTTTGGGCACTGCCCTCGTCGCACTCTTCACCAAGCGTATGGCCGACCCGCTTCGCCACGCGGCGAGCAAGATCGGCGAGGCTGAACAGCAGGGGGATTTGACCGTCCAGGTCGCGGCCAAGTCGAACGACGAGGTCGGCGAAATCTGTACCGCCTTCAACAGTTTCGTTAACAAATTGCACAGCGCGGTGGCGCGGACCGCCAGTACGGCCGAGCAGGTGGCCAGCGCCAGTGAAGAAATCGCCGCCGCCGCCGGCGAGGCCGCTGCCGGCGCCGAAAGCCAGCAGCAGCACGCCACCCAAGCCGCGACCTCCATGCAGGAAATGACCGCTTCCGTGCAGCAGGTGGCCGATCACTCCAATACCGCCGCCGCCGCTGCCCGCAGCGCCGCCCAGGCTGCCAAAAATGGCGGCCAGGTAGTCGAAGCCTCCCTGGCCAGCATGCGCTCCATCGCCAACTCTGTCAGCGATAGCGCCACCAAGATCGCCGAGCTGGGCAAACGTTCCGATCAGATCGGCCGCATCGTCAACGTCATCGACGATATCGCCGACCAGACCAACCTGCTGGCGCTGAATGCCGCCATCGAGGCCGCCCGCGCCGGCGACCAGGGCCGCGGTTTTGCCGTCGTCGCCGACGAGGTCCGCAAACTGGCGGAACGCACTACCACGGCCACTAAAGAGATCGCCGAGATGATTACCGCCATGCAGGAAGAGACCAAGCGCGCCATTGACACCATGCAGGCGGGCACGGTCCAGGTTCAGCAGGGGGTGGAGCAGACCTCGCAGGCCGGCGCTTCGCTGCAGGAGATTATCGCCGCCGCCGAAAAGGTGGGCGACATGGTGGCGCAGATCGCCACGGCTGCGACCCAGCAGGCGGCCACTACGCAGGAAGTCGGCACCAATGTGGAACAGATCGCCAAAATCACCAGCGAATCCTCCGCCGGGGCGCAGCAATCGGCCCGCGCCTGCCACGAGCTGTCGGGACTAGCGCTGGAACTCCAGAACCTGGTCAGCCAATTCCGGCTCAGTGAGGCAGCGAACCCGGCTTCGGCTGCACCCCGGTCTCGCAACCGGGAAGTCTATCGTCCGACGGCAGCACGGCCGGACCGGACAGAAAAACCCAAGACGGCTGGCAAAAGCAACGGACATAGCCCCAACGGGCGGACCAACGATCACGATAAATCCCCCCACGGGATTGGCACCAGGGTCCACTAAGCGCAATGGTTGGTTCTCAAATATCAGGTGATCGGGTGATCCGGTGATCGGGTGATCTGCAAGACCTGACGCACCTTGCAGGACTCTTCTCCATCCGGTCACCCGATACCTTGATCAACCGACAATCGATGGCTTTTCGATCACCCGATCAGCGGATCGCCCGATCACCCGATGTTGCGATAATTGACCAGAGCCATACCTACCGTTCATACTCGCATGCAATTCGCTTTCTGAGGGGCATGGATGTCTTTATCAGCGGTGATCGTTGATGACGAGCAATTGGCGCGGGACGAGCTGGCCTATTTGCTGAAGACGGCGGGCGACATCAATGTGCTGGCGGAGGCCCACAATGGCGTGGAAGCCATTAGTCTGATCAAGGAACATGCCCCCGACCTGGTGTTTCTCGACGTGCAAATGCCCGGTCTGGACGGCTTTGGCGTGATCAAACGGTTGCTGGACCGGCGCATTCCCTTGCCGCAGATCATCTTTGCCACGGCTTTCGACCAATACGCTGTGCGGGCCTTCGAGGTCAATGCCGTCGATTATCTGCTGAAACCATTCGACAAGAAACGCGTCTTGCAGGCGGTACAAAAGGCGCGCGAGCGTATGCAGACCACCACTCCGGCCGACAAGCTGGAAACCTTGGTCAAGATGCTGGAGGCGCAGAAACCGCAGCCGGCCTCCAAAATCCTCATCAAGTCCGCGGGACGGCTGTTCCTCGTGGATCAAAAGGATATTTGCTTCGCCTCGATCGAGGACGGCGTCATCACCGTGGTGACGCCCGCCATGGAAGGCCAGTCCAATTGCCGGACTCTGGAGGAATTGTTGTCCGCCCTGGATCCCAACCTGTTCTGGCGGGCCCACCGCTCCTACCTGGTCAATATCAATCGCATCCGGGAAGTTGTCCCCTGGTTCAAGTCGTCATACCAACTGCGGATGGGCGACAAGAACCAGACCGAAGTGCCGGTCAGTCGCGCACAAACCAAACGGCTGCGCGAATTGTTCGGCCTGTAACCCGGCGGGAATCAGGCAATTCCCTGGACGGAATCGCATTTGTTGTCAGCCGGAGAAGAAGGGCGGGGTATAATCCAGCTGAATGAAAGCTTACGTCTACGTATCGTTTAAAAAGACGGTCCTTGACCCCCAGGGGAAGACCATTCAGAACGCGCTGAAGAAGATGGGCTATCAGGGCATCAGCGACGTCCGGCAAGGCAAGTACTTTGAGATCGTACTTGATGGTCTGACGCGGGAATCGGCCCAGACTGAGGTAGAACGCATAGCCCGGGAAGTGCTCACCAATCCGGTCATCGAAGAATACCGGTACCGTCTGGAAGAGTAGCGCCGGTTGGGTAGCGCTGCCCCCCAAAGTTTGCCCCGATCCCTGCCGCGGGCGGCAGCTTGTAGATCACCAAAGTTTTCCGGGCAGGGCGCCACGAGAAGAAAAGTGTCTTAAGCTAGCCGGGGAGCAGCCTCGCCGGCGCTACCGGCCCACAGAGTGGAATATCCCCGGGGGGGATGGCCGAAGGCCTCGAATCGAGAGGAGCAGCTTATTCAGCCGCTACGGAATCCAATAGCAGGCGGGGTGCGGCAAAGCCATAGCAATTATCGGAGAGTGGTCATATGTGCGGAATTGTTGGTTATGTAGGTAAGAAGCGGGTCGTTCCGGTCATCATTGACGGCCTGAAACGGCTGGAGTATCGCGGGTACGATTCGGCGGGAATCGCCGTTGCCGGCAATGGCGAAGGCTTACAGATTCGCCGCGCCGAGGGCAAATTGCGCAACTTGGAAGAGGTCATCCGGCTGAAACCGCTGGACGGCACCTATGGCATCGGCCACACGCGCTGGGCGACCCACGGCCGGCCTTCGGAAGAAAACGCCCATCCGCACCGCGATTGCACGGGGCGCGTGGTGGTGGTGCATAACGGCATCGTCGAGAACTACGCCGCATTGAAACGGCAACTGCGCGAAGAAGGTCACAAGTTCACCACCGAGACCGATACCGAAGTACTGGCCCATCTGGTGGAGAAGTACTACATCACCAACCGGCGCGAGGGGCAGACGGTGGCTTTGGAAGAGGCCGTGCGCAAGACGGTTAAGCAAGTGACGGGCGTCTTCGCGCTGGCGGTCATCGCCGTGGACGAGCCTAACACCATTGTGGCCGCGCGCAACGGCCCTCCGGCGGTAATCGGCTTGGGCAAAGACGAGTACTTTGTCGCCTCCGACATACCCGCCATTCTGTACCACACCCGCGATTTGTTCTTCCTCGGCGACGGCGATTTGGCGGTGATTACGCCCGCTGGCGTCCGGCTCACCGATTTCGACGGCCAGCCGATCGAACGCCAGGTGCAGCACATCACCTGGGATCCGATCATGGCGGAAAAGGGCGGTTTCAAGCACTTCATGCTCAAGGAAATCTACGAGCAGCCGCGCGCGGTCCGCGATACCACCCTGGGGCGTATCTCCCTCGACAGCGGCTGCGTGTTTCTCGACGAGATGGAGATCAGCGACGCCGAATTCCGCGCTTTGCGCAAGATGAACATTGCCGCCTGCGGCACCAGCTGGCATGCCGCGCTGGCCGGCAAATTCATGATCGAGCGCATCGCGCGCGTGCCGGTCGACGTCGACTACGGCAGCGAGTTCCGCTATCGCGACCCCATTCTGGGGCCGGATTCGCTGACCATGTTGATCACCCAGTCGGGCGAAACCGCCGATACCATCGCCGCCCAGCGGGAGGCCAAGGCTAAGGGTTCCAAAACCGTCGCCATCTGCAACGTGGTCGGCTCTATGGTGACGCGCGAAGCCCAAGGCACGGTCTACACCCATGCCGGCCCGGAAATCGGCGTGGCTTCCACCAAGGCTTTCACCTCGCAGATCACGGCGCTGTTCCTGTTCTCCCTCTACCTGGCGCAGAAGCGGGGCCAGATCACGCCCGACCAGGCGCGGCAGCACCTGCTGGAACTCACCCACATCCCCGGCAAACTGGAATCGATTCTGGCACGTGAAGAAGAGTTGGAAGACCTCGCCAAGCAGTACAACCGCGCCCAGGACTTCCTGTTCCTTGGCCGCGGCATTCATTACCCTATCGCGCTGGAAGGCGCTTTGAAACTGAAGGAGATCTCCTACATCCACGCCGAAGGCTACCCCGCCGGCGAGATGAAGCACGGACCCAACGCCTTGATTGACGAGAATCTGCCGGTGGTCATCATTGCCACCTGCGACCATAGCGATCCCGCTTCGGTGCTGCGTTACGAGAAAACGCTGTCCAACTTGCAGGAAGTCAAGGCGCGTTCCGGTAAGGTGATCGCCATCGCCACCGAAGGCGACAGCGAGATCGGGAAGGACGCCGATCACATCTTCTTCGTGCCGCCCGCGCCGGAATTGTTGGCGCCTATTCTGGAGATCGTCCCCATGCAGATGCTGGCGTACCACATCGCCGTACGCCGCGGCTGCGACGTCGATCAACCCCGGAATTTGGCCAAGTCCGTGACGGTGGAGTAGCTGCCCAAGGTCGTTGGCCATTTTTTTGGCTGCATGTGATTGAATCCGTGGAAGCGGAAAATGGGGTAACTCCCTCGAGAGGCCACGTAGTGTCCTTATTGGGCTAAGCTTGATGTTGGCCCTAACTAGGTAATTAGACGTCCCTCAATTGCTCTTCGCTCATCCCGAAATAATGGCCCAGCTCGTGAATGACGGTTTGCCGAATTTGTTGGCGGATTTCGGCCTCGCTGGCACAAACGGCCTCAATGTTCTGCTGGTACAGCACGATGTGGTCAGGCCCGGTCGGTAGGTCAAAGACGCTCTTCCTCGTCCTCGGCACGCCGTGAAAGATGCCCAGGAGCAACTTCCTCCGCTGCCCCGGCCTGGGCGGCGGCTGGTCTGGCGGCAGATCTTCGACCAGAACGGCGACGTTTCGGATGCGGCGGCGGAACTCGTCGGGAAGCGAATCGAGCACTTCCTCTACTACCCTGGAGAAATCCGCACGGTTCACGCTTCTCCTCCTAGGCAACCAGCCAATCACAAAAGGGCAGCGGTTGCTGCCCCAGCCTTCCGCACAGCAAACACCAGCTATGCCGTCTTCCCTTTGTTCCTAGCCGCCCACCTTTGTTTCGCTAGTTCTGACAACCGCTTTGAGACGTGGGATCCTCTGGCCAGGGGTGCTTCGGATATCTTCGCCTCAATTCACGGCGCACTTGAGGATAGAGTCTCTTCCAAAATCCCGCAACGTCGGTTGTGGTCTGCACCGGCCGCTGATTCGGAGCCAGCAGGTGAACGACGACCGGCCTTCGCTCCTGCCCAATTCGTGGCGTTTCCTTCAAGCCAAAGAAGTCCTGCAGGCGCGATGCGATCCACGGCGGTTTACCACGCGCATAGTGAACCTGTATCTGCCGTCCGTTCGGCAAGCGAATACGGGTAGGGGCCAATTCATTGAGCTCGCGCGCCCCAAGCTTTCGCTCGAGGCCGGGGATCAATCCCACCGCCGCTCTTCTCAATTCGGCGAAGCTTCGCATTCCCGCACACGACGCCCGCAGCTCCCGCTCCATATCAGGCGGCTCCAAACCTGCGAAATCGAGGCGCGCCATGAACTGATCCAAAACACTTGGGTCAATGAAACGTTCGATACCAGCTTCGATTGCCTTCTGCGCAAGTAGATCGGCCGCGGCTTCGGCATCTGGCGCCCCGCCTCGCGATTCCTGAATCACCAGCTCATCGTAAAGCAGTGCGCTCACGGCCTCTGCCCGCTCTGACGCGTCATTCCATGTGACGCTGGATTGCTCCCGAACACGATCCGGAAATAGGTCAATCAGCCACTCCGCCTGGATACGGGCTGTCATTCGAACGAACGGCAGAGGCTTGTCTTTGCGGTCCTCAGCATCCAGCGCGACCATGAACTCATAATGCGGAGGTTCGCCAATAACTTCTGCCGATGCCCCCGTCGATAGCAGCAACTGCTGGCCAGCCCGCCGACGCGCCACGCGATCGGGAAAGCCCGTGAGTACGGAGATGAGCAAAGCGTCGTCACTGGCAGTCCTTTGCCGGGAAGGCTGTGCTATGCGCCGGAGCTGCTCAATGTGCTGCCGCGTACGGGAGTCTCGAGGCATGTCCATGGCCGCGAGCAGATCATTGCTTTCGACATGTACGCCCGACCCGAGTAACGCCGCGGCGACACAAGCCTGCTCGCCGGCACCGCGCGTAAGGGCCTCCACAACTATTCGCGACAGCCTGGGAGGCAGCGGATACCGCGCCAGTCGCCGTGCCATGACTCCCGACGCACCCAAGCGATCAAGTAGCAACTCCGCGCGTTGAACGGCTGGGAGGGGCGGTGCATCTAGCCAGTCCAGGTCATTCGCCGTGATCCGCATGGCGCGCAGAACGAGACAGAGCTGGGCTAGATCACTGCGTACAATCTCAGGCGCGTTTTGTTCCGGACGGTGCAGGTAATCTTCCTCGGTGTAGAGGCGGAGCACGCGTCCCGGCCCGGTTCGTCCCGCCCGCCCGGCTCTTTGCTTCGCAGAAGCTTTGCTAATTCGACCAATCTGGAGCGTCGGCAAGCCGCTCCACGGGGAATAGGTCGCAAAGCGCGCCAACCCGCTGTCGATGACCGCACTTACGCCCTCGACCGTGACCGAGCTTTCCGCGACATTAGTGGCAAGGATGAGCTTTCGCTTAGAAGCGGGAGCAACTGCACGGTCCTGATCTTTGGGCGAAAGATTGCCGTGTAGAGGCAACATCAGCAACCCAGCTCGGCACGCAATCTCGGCGCAGGTTCGCATTGCCCGATTGATCTCCGCCGCCCCGGGCAGGAACACCAGAATGTCGCCGGAGTGTCTCTGGCCTAGCAGCAACTCCAACGCATCCTTGACCCGTGCCTCAAGCGGCGCCGGCGAGTACGATAGATGCTGAATCGAGAGTTCGAACAGGTCTCCCTCAGTCTTGACAAGGGGACAACCGCCAAGAAACTGCGCTACGGGATCGGCATCGAGAGTCGCCGACATTACCACAATCCGCAGGTCGGGGCGCGTCGCCTGCAATCGCCTCAACAAGGCCAGTGCGAGATCGCTTTCCAGATGGCGTTCGTGGAATTCGTCTAGGACTACGGCAGCGACGCCTTTCAGGTATGGATCTGAAAACAGGCGTCGCGTAAGTATGCCCTCGGTGATAAAGCGCAGCCGTGTTCGCCGACTGACGGCGTCTTCAAAGCGAACCTGATAGCCAACAGTCTCGCCGAGTTGTTCGCCCATCTCCCATGCCACTCGTCTCGCCGCCAGTCGCGCGGCAATCCGGCGCGGTTCCAGCACGATGACTTCACCAGGGAGGTGCTCAAGTAGGGCGGGTGGGACTCGACTCGTCTTGCCTGCTCCCGGCGGTGCCTCGATCACAAGATTGGGTTGCAGACTTAGCGAACCGAGTATCTTGGGTACAACATCGTCCACCGGAAGTGCGGGTTTGCGATTCACCGCTTCCCATCGAAACACGCTGGTTCGATTACCGTCAACAGTATGTCTACACCAGGTAGATGCCGGCGTAGCACATAGCCGTACGCCGCGGCTGCGACGTCGATCAACCCCGGAATTCGGCCAAGTCCGTGACCGTGGAGTAACTGCCCAAGGTCGTTATCCAACTGTTTACGAACAACAATTCCGGGAACTGAACGAATATTTCGGGGACACATATCCTGTTGCTTCGGTTGACTCAATTCTTGCGGTTCCCGCAAGCTTTTGATTCCAAACAGCGAGTTTTGTGGCCTACTTATGTCCTCATTTACTCAAAGGCCAGCGGAAATGGACAATTGGTCCATCCGGTTCTACGATGGAACACTAAGTTCCAGCACCATTCAGCAAGAGGGCGTGGTGGAACGCTAACCGTGGTGCCCGAAGTCTCGTATGATTTGGCTGGAGGTGGGCATCGATTCCACAAAGCGAAAATTGTTCTGGGTGCTTTTCACCCTACTGAGCCTGCTTGGCTGGTTCTTGCCGTTTGGCTGGGCGGCGGTGGAGGTGTTCGTATCGCTGGTTGTAAGTTGGTGGTTGGTTTACCGCTCGGGCTTCTTCTAAGCACGCTGACGGGTTCGGTGGGTGTAGCTTGACGGCACCGTCATTCTCCTCGGAGGCTTCTGAAGCGCAACCTCCAGCACGTGTTCCACGCTATCCTTATCGGTCCCTTCCAGCGTCTGTTGCCGCAGCAGCAGATTGCGCCGATTCACCGGGACTCCTTTTGCGTTGTCCTTCCCGGCCTCGCCCAGACTTGACGCCCTGGGGCTTGGGCCACGCAACATCAACAAGCGTAAGTGGTTAACTCTGTGCTTTACCTGACGCAGACGCTGCACTGATAATGCCAAGGTCGCTCTTTACAAGACAAATGCGAAAGGACGGGTTGAAATGAAAGGAAAACTCGCGTTGGAAGAAGCGTTTGCAATTCCCGATACTTTAGGCTTTTCGGCGAGTCACTTTCAGAAAGAGGTTTGGGCAACTTTTTCCAAGCGAATGCTTGATTTGACGAGTACCCGTTTTGACGAGATGGATCAGTATGGCATCGAAATGATGATTCTTTCCTTAAACTCCCCCGGCATCCAGGGGATTTACAAGAAAAAGGACGCCATTCAAATTGCCCAAAAAGCAAACGATGTAGCGGCTGAAGCAGTACACAAACATCATAAACGGCTTCGGGCGTTTGCCGCGCTTCCCCTGCAGGATCCCGATGACGCTATTATAGAAATGCATCGCGCGATCAAAAACCTTGGCTGCGTAGGGGTTCTGGTTAACGGTTATTCCCAGATTGAGAGCGAAGACAAGTATGTTTATCTGGACGATCCCATCTATCGCCCCTTCTGGGCGGAATTAGAGAAACTGGATGTGCCGTTTTACCTGCATCCCCGTGAAGCTATGCCGTGCAATAAGCAAATGTGGGCAGGGCATCCCTGGCTTGACGGCGCAGCCTGGGCCTTTGGGGTCGAAACGGCAACCCACACCCTGCGTTTAATGTGCAGCGGCATTTTTGACCAATATCCTAAGCTGAAATTTCTCCTCGGACACCTGGGAGAAACTTTACCGTTCTGTATTTCCAGAACCGATGTTTGGATTCGCAAGGTGGGCCGGAGTCGCGGCATGGTTGCCCAGCGCCCATTGTCTTATTACATGTGTAACAACATGTGGGTAACAACCAGCGGACATTTTGATACCGCCGCATTATGGAACACTATGATGAACATGGGATCGGACCGTATTCTCTTTTCCGTCGATTACCCATTCGAGGAAGTAAAAGACGCCTGCGAATGGTTTGACGTGTGTCCCATAAGCGAAGTCGATCGATACAAAATCGGCCGTCAAAATATCATCAATCTTTTCAAGTTTGATACTTGTATTTAATCACCAGCTCGCAGAACCAGGGGACAAGACAACAAATCAGGAGGAGGTGTTCAGGAAATGGGTAAAGGGAAACTTTGTACATTCAATCCCGGGAAAGGCGAAGAAGGTGGACTGGGGAAAATCAGAATTCCGTATGAGACGGCAGAAGAAAGAGACAAATATCTGGACCTGGAACTGGAAAAACGTAATCTTGTTGCAGCATTTATTCCTGACGAGCCGGCGGCAATTCAAAACCTGCTCGGCGCCGTAACCAAGGCGGTCGAAAACCCTGTGGCTGGCAAGAAGCTGTCACAAATTCTTTCAGGCGCCAAAAAGGTCACCATTATTACGGAAAACCAGTTCCGGCAGGCTCCGGTGCCGAAAATCGTATGCTACTTATTGCAGCAAATTAAGGGGGCCGGAGCAACCGCGACTATTGTGATCGGTTGCGGTAAGGTTCCCGCATTATCCCCTGAAGAAATCGCCGAGAAACTTGGCCCGGAAGTTGTGAATAGCGGCGTCGAAATCTATTGTAATGACGTAACTCAGACGGGCAACTACGTATACAAGGGAATTACCCGGTCAGGCGTTGCGGTATCAGTACACAAAGCCGTGGCCGAAGCCGACGTAATTTTAACGGTTGCAACCACCCAAGCTACTTTGTGGGGTTATGGTGGATCAGGGATGGTGATTCCGGCAGTATCCAGCAACGATACGATTGAGTGTAATCACATCATGGCGTTGGCCCCAGATTGTGTTCCCGGCAATAATGATTGCCGCATGCAACTTGACAAGTATGAAGCGGCCCGAATTGTTGGGTTGACCATGGGAATAAACTTGATTGTCAATAATCGCTTTGAAGTAACCTATGTCAACGCCGGGAGCTTTGAAGAGGCACATAGAGAATCCATCAAGGTTTATGATGAAATCTATCGGTTTAATGCCGGCGCCTTTAAAAAGGAAAAGGCAGATATCGTGATAACCGGTTCATCGGCGCCAACCAACCATTTGTTCTTCCATACCGGTTGGGCAGCAATGAACTGTATGCCTATCGTCAAGCAAGGGGGTACGATAATTTTTACTACCCCGTGTCCGGGCTATCACGGCTGGCCCGGCTTTGCACTGATGGATCTTTTGAAGCCCTTTATGCCGCCAACCGCCGAGAATCATAAAAAGGCGCTGGCGTCGTTCTATGACAAGAAGAGCGAACTTTGGGCGGGATGCATCTGGTACAAGATTTACGTCGCCATGCTTCACGCTGATCTGTATATTGTAACGCGGCCGGAAAATCTCGAGATGGCCAAAGACATTGGATTGACCGCTTTCGATAGTGTGGAGGAAGCTTATCAGGCAGCCTTGCGAAAGCATGGGCCGAACGCCAAGGCTGTGTTTGTTCCTTATGGTCGATATACAATTTTGGATGTCTAAATAAGGCTGCTGGTCCAAAGATATGGCCCGAAAAGCGGCGTAGGATGCAGACCACAGTATGAGAAGGTATGAAAGAATCAAAAACCTCTTAACCGCAGAGGACGACACGTCACGCCGAGATGAATGATGATGGACTGCCACCGGCTTCCGGGGCATACGCGGGGCATTGTATCTGATCCGCAATCGAGAGAAGGACACTGATTTTTTTAAGCACATGTGCCGTTGCGGCGAGGTTTTTGGGTAGGACAGCCGTGCAACAGAGTACGTAACTATGAGTCGCTTATTGTAAATCGTTGCACATTTGACAGCGTAGATTCATCACTCAGACATACGATCGGCTACAAAACTCTGAGGAACATCTTCGTGCTGTCCATGTGGTGGAGCTCAATGAGGGAGCTGGCCTTCCGCTTGACAGAGCTGATCAAATGGGATACGCTCCAGCCGCTAACCCCCGGAGGCACAGGACGTTGGACTCATTCAGGTATGTGGCCCCAACTACCTTCGATGAGCTGTTTTTACTTCTTTCGAGCCATTCATCTGAAGCGGCGCTGTTAGCGGGAGGAACGGACCTGATCAACGACATCAGGGTTGGCGCCCGGTCTCCTAAATTGGTGATCTCTCTCGGCAAGGTCCGTGCGCTGAGTGCTGCCATAGAAGAAGGCAGCGGTGGTGCTCTCATCGGTGCTCTTGCTAGCTTGAGCGACATTGCCCGAAACGGCTTTCTACGCCGCAAGTTTCCGGCCGTGGCCGAAGCGGCGAATCTGATTGGATCGAAACAAATTCGCAACCAGGCCACTATGGCCGGCAATATCTGTAACGCCTCGCCGGCAGCCGACACCCTACCGGCACTGCTGCTTTATGACGCTCAGGTCAACATCATTGGGCCTAACGGCCGCCGCTCGGTCGCGATTGCCTCTTTCGTCCGGTCGCCCAATCAGACGTGTCTTGCCGCCACGGAGATCGTCGAAAGCATATTCATTCCGCACCATGCTGTCCCGTCAGCTTCCTGCTATGTCCGATTTTCGCGCCGCGAGGGCGCCGACCTTGCGATTGTCGGTGCGGCAGCGCTGGTGTCGGAGGCGAACGCGGTGCGCCTCGCTCTGGGCGCCGTTGCGCCGGTTCCTTTTCGGGCCCGTGAGGCCGAAGCCATTCTCAGCCAGGGCGTCCAGGACCCGGCCAACTGGGAGCGGGGGTTGGCGGCTGCGGTCGCGGTTGCTGAGCCAATTTCCGACTTACGGGCGTCTCGGGAATACCGGCTCGCCCTGATCAAGGTGCTGGCTGCCGAGGCGGTGAGTAGTTCCCTCGAGAAAATGAAAATGTGGGGCTGTAGCTGAGGGGGGACCCGGTGGAAATCAGATGCAAGGTTAACCGCAAGGCGATCACGATCGAGGTTGATTGCACGCATACTCTAGCCAGGGTACTTCGTGAACAGTTGGGGTTGATGGGTACGAAGATAAGCTGCGAACAAGGCGAGTGCGGAGCCTGTACGGTCATCCTAAATGGCAAGGCCGTAAATTCCTGCCTGGTCTTGGCTCCTGCGGTCGACGGTTGCGAAATCTCGACTATCGAGGGGCTCGCGGAAGACGGCGAGTTGCATCCGATCCAAACGGCATTCATTGAAGAAGGTGCAGTGCAGTGCGGATATTGCACTTCCGGCATGATCATGTCCGCTAAAGCGCTGCTGGCGGAGAGTCCCGATCCCACGGAAGGGGAGATTCGCGAAGCGCTTGCCGGGAATCTGTGCCGTTGTACGGGGTACACGCGCATCCTGCGCGCCGTTTCTTTGGCGGCGAAGAAGCTGCAGGCTTTGAACCACGCTCACTGAAAAGGGATGATTGACGTGGAATACGTTGGGCAGAACATTCGGCGCAGCGACGTGATCAACAAAGTCACTGGACATCTCGAGTATACGGTCGATAGCGGCGGGGCCGGGATGTTGCAGGGAAGAGTGCTGCGATCCGAGCATGCACACGCCAGAATCCTGAAGATCGATGTCTCGGAAGCGCAGCATGTGCCGGGAGTGGTCTTGGTCCTCACGGCCTCCGATTTGCCGCAACCGGTGCCTCGTTTTGGGCCGGTTGTGCCGGATCAGCCAATTCTGGCCGACCAAATAACCAGGTTTCATGGGGAACCGGTGGCGTTGGTTCTCGCTACGGATGGCGATAGCGCGGCTGCGGCGGTGCGGAAGATACGGGTCGAATATGAGGTCCTCCCGGCCGTTTGTACGGTGCAGGATGCGCTACAGCCGAGCGCACCCGTGCTTCATCCCGGGCTCAAAAGGCTTGACGGGAAGATGTGCGACTCCAATGTTGGCGGGGAATCTCACTACGGATGGGGGGACGTCGATAAAGCGCGCGGCCAATGCGCCGCGATTATCGACGATGTCTACTCGTTTCCGCTGATCCAGCACCATTGCCTGGAACCGATTTGTTCGATTGCTTACCCCGGCGATGGCGAAGTGACCATCAAGACTCCCACGCAGAGCCCTTTCATCATGCAGCGCGTGCTGGCCGCCTGCCTTGGGTTGGAATTGGCCAAGGTGCGGATCGTGGCTTCGGATATCGGCGGCGGATTTGGCGGCAGGGGTTACCCGAAACTCGAACCACTTGCCGCTTACGCCGCCCTGCACACGGGCAAGCCGGTCAAAATCGTCACTACGTTCGACGATGGCTTTTTCACCGTCCGGCGACTGGCCGCCACCGTGAAAATCACCACCGGCTTTGACGGAGAAGGAAAGATCCTATTCCAGGACATCAACGCCGACTTTCTTATGGGTGCATATGCGGATGCTGCGCCGCGGATCGCGCAGAAGGCCGGATTCACGGCTTGCGGACCCTATAAGGTGCCCAATGCCCGGGTCGTGGCTCGCGCCATTTATTCCAATACGGTCGCGAGCAGCGCCTGCCGGGGCTTTGGAATGCCGCAATTGGGGTGGGCGGTAGAGTCCCAAATGGATGCGGCCAGCCGGAAATTGAAAATTGACCCGCTGGAAATACGGCTACGGAATTTGCCGGCCAAGGGAGAGGCGTTCATCCCTGGCGACACGCCCTGTGACGGCGAGTGGATTGAAGATTTGAAGAAGTGTGCCGGCATGGTTGGTTGGGACAAACCTAAGAAGAAGAATGTAGGGCGGGGAATTGCAATTGGCATAAAAAATCCCATTCCGGCATCGATCTCCAATGCCTTGGTGATGCTCCATGCGGATAACACCGTGACCGTGGCGGTGGGAACCACGGAAATGGGCCAGGGAGCCAAAACCGTATTTGCGCAAATCGCGGCGGAAATCCTGAGAATACCAGTCGAGCGGATTACGGTGATCATGGGGGACACGGGAATTGCCCCGTTCGACTTCTCTACCGCGGCAAGCCGGTCGACCGTCACCATGGGAAGTGCGGTACTAGCAGCCTCCCATGATGTGCTGAACCAGCTCCGAGCCATTGCCCAACAACGGCAGTTGATTGATGCCGAGGAACAGGTGGAGTTCGTCAACGGAACGCTAAAGGGCCGCCGCACTACCGTTTCGTATGGGGATTTGTTGCGGCAATCTTCACCCGCTTTGAACGAAATTACCGGCAAGGGTGTGTTCAACGGCCAGAAAGATCCCAAACATCCCCTCGGCGGATTGTCCGATTTCTGGGAAGTCGTGTTCGTGGGCGCGGAAGTCGAAGTGAATCCCGCTACCGGCAAGACAAAAGTAACGAAACTCGCCAGTGTGGGCGAAGCGGGTTTTGCCATTAATCCTCTGGCGGCGGAAGCTCAGGAAGAGGGAAGCTTGGTGATGGGATTAGGGCATTCTTTGTGGGAGGAGATGGTCTACGGCGGGAACGGCAAGCTGTTGAACGCAGGCCCGCTTGACTACCGTGTGCCTACATCTATGGATATTCCCGAAATTCATTCGCACCTGGCAGAAAATCGCGACGGGCCAGGGCCTTTTGGGGCCAAAGGAATCGGGGAAGGTCCGGTGATGGCCGTTGCGCCAGCTATTGCCGGCGCGGTTTACGACGCAGTGGGCGTAACTTTCAAGGAATTGCCTATTACTTCGGAAAGAGTATGGCGGGCCCTGAACAGCATCAAATCGGCTCAGCCGGATAGGGCTGCTAGTCCAAAGGTACAGTCCCAGAAGGGGGGGTAGGACGTAGAGTATCCCCACGGCGCGAGGTCGTGGGCTACGGTCGTTATACCCACTTCGCGGGCTGAAACGCAGAAGCTGGAGGCATAACTACAGTCGGGCCTTGCCCGACCTATAGCAAGGGAGGCTTCCCGTGGCAAGTGGATCTCAGACTGGTATCAAGGTTGCACAGGAACCAAAGATAGCGACCGTAGGACAGATCGTTTTTAACTTTGGTGCTGCCTTCAAAGACCACGGTAAAACACTATCGGGCTTGTTTACTGCCTGGACTTTCGATGCGATGGATGCCACCGTGTACGCCTATGCTGTACCCTCCATCATGAAAGACCTGGAGGTCTCCATGGGCGAGGCGTTCAGCGTGGTTTCCGTATTCCTGATATGTACCGCGGTGGGCGGCCTGTTCTTAGGGAACCTGGGTGACAAGATTGGACGAAGGCCAACGATACTTCTTTCTATCTTATTGTATGGCTTCTTTACCTTTATGTGTGGCAGAGCCACGGGCATAGGAGAACTGCGCCTTTACCGTGGTCTGGTGGGTTTTGGCCTGGGCGGACTGTGGCCGGCTGCCATGGCTCTGATCTCCGAGCTCTGGCCGGCGAAAAGCAGGGGCGCCGCGGTTGCTACCTTACAAACCGGTTGGACGATCGGCCTTTTGCTGGCGGCACTATTTGCCTACACCATCATTCCCGTCTATGGCTGGCGCGGCATGTTTTACGCCACCCTCATCCCCGTGGCCATTGCATTCTTTACGGCTCTGCTCTTTGTAAAAGAATCTCCAATTTGGCTGGAAAGAAAGAAACAGCAGGCAATGGCCAGCAAGAGCACCGCAATTCCCCTGGTGCAACTCTTCAATCACGAGAACATCCGGAATACGTTTCTCGGGCTGGGAGTCTCCATCTTCGGTATGTATGGCTGGTGGACGCTGTTCACCTTCCTGCCGACCTATATCGATAAGACCTTGAATGTGGGCATCACCAAAGGCGCCCTGTTCATGGTATGGACCAGTCTCGGAGCATTCGTCGGCTATCTTCTGTTTGGAGTGCTGGCGGACCGCTACGGGCGGCGGCCAGCGTTTACGGCCTTCTTCGCGGGAATGGCCGTTATGATCTCGGTGTTTATCTATTCGGTCAGGACCAGCGGACTCGCTTACTTCCCGATAGTCGGAATCGCCCTGGGCTTTTGCACCGGTTACTACAGCGGATATGGCGCATTGTTTTCGGAACTGTATGCCACCAACATGAGGGCGACTGGGGCAGGCCTCCTTATTAACATTGGCCGGGCCGCCGTGTTTGTCGGTCCTATAATCGTCACTTATCTGATTCCGAGAGTCGGGTTCAGCCTGGCGATGAATTCAGCGGCTCTCGCTTTCGTGATTGCGGCCGTGTTTATCCTGTTAATGAAGGAAACCAGAGGGATTGAAATAACCTCCCTCGATAAATAAGGCATTCCATACTATTGTCTGATAGAGAATTTGCCCCAAGCTTGCCGAGTCACCGGGGAACGCGGCTTCCGCTTTTTCTCCGTGGGCTGGGTGGTTTGGTTGGTAGATGTTCATGGGAGAGGGAGACATGCCACGCCGGTACAACGAGAAGAGGCTCACCTTTAAGGATGTCTGCACTGCCGCGGAACGGTTCAGCAACTGGGGCAAATGGGGGCCGGACGATGAGATCGGCACTCTGAACTTCGTCCGGCCGGAAGACGTGGTAAATGCCGCCAAACTGATTCGCCGGGGAAAGCGTTTCTCGCTGGCCCTGAATTTCGACCGCCATGGCCCACAGCGAGGCCTATGGGGAAACCGCTTCAATCCTATTCACGTCATGCTCATTACCGGCACCGATGCGATGTCTAGCCGGCGCGGGGGGGAGGATATTCCCGAGGGCGAAGCTGGCCCGATTCGCTATGCCGATGACATGGTCTCCATGCCCCTGCAATGCGGTACGCAGTGGGACGGACTCAGCCATATCTTTTACCGTGGCAAAATGTGGAATGGATACGATGCGCGTTTGGTGGATAGCGACGGTGCGCAGCGCAATGGCATTGAAAAGGTTAAGGCGGAGATGGCGGGACGCGGGGTGTTGCTCGACGTAGCCCGCTATCTAGGCCAGGCGTACCTCGAAGACGGCACTGCAATCACCATGGCCGATTTGGACGCTACCGCGAGCGCTCAAAAAGTCGAAATCCGGCGCGGAGACTTCATAATCGTTCGCACCGGCCAGATGGAACAACGCTTGCAGGCCGGGGAGTGGGGTGGCTATGCCGGTGGAGGAGCACCGGGATTGGCTTTTGAGACCTGCGAGTGGATTTACCAGAGGCAAATTGCCGCTATTTGTACCGATACTTGGGGATGCGAAGTCCGTCCTCCTGAAACGGTCGATGTGGAGTCGCCTTGGCATTGGGTGGTAATTCCTAAAATTGGCATAAGTATGGGCGAGATGTTCTATCTGAAGGAGCTCGCCGACGACTGCGCCAACGATGGGATGTACCAGTTCTTCTTTGTTGCCCCTCCCCTGCCCATCACCAAGGCCGTGGGTTCGCCCATCAACCCGATGGCGATTAAATAAGGGGAGCAGTCGCTGGCGGCTCGCAACCAAGCCCCTCTTGCCATGATATGTGGCGTGCGGCCCCACCTGTTAGGGTGAAAGGTGAAGATCGGCCGACCTGGTAGCGGGGGCCTCTGGCCCATCCTTGGGATCATTAGTACTGGGGAAGGCCATTTCGATTGTTTCCTGTGGTTCTGTGCTGGAAGTTCGGAGCAGACAAATGGCCTATATTTTCCACGAAGATAAATTGCCGCGGCTACGATCCGTTGTTCCGGGCCGGGAGCGGGTTTTCTTTGTCGATAAGGAGCTCGCCAAAACTGACGACATGCTGGCTGGCATCATGCGCTACAAAAAGGGTACAGCATCTCCTTACCACCTCCATGAAAATTGCGAGCACTTTTACTTCATCTTCGAGGGCCGCGGTACGGTGGAAGCACCCGACGGTTCCCACCCAGTAAAGCCCGGGACTATGGTGTTTATTCCCGCGGGAGCCGAACATCGGCTCAAGGCGGACCAAGAGGAAGACCTGTTTTACTTTGAATTTCAAGCTCCTAATCGTTTCAAAACCACCATCCTGGACGGCGATGAGACCAATTTAAAGTGGGAAAAGATCGGTGGTGGCTTATGGGTGCAAAGCTAATGGCTTTCCTTCAAGAGAAGACGCAAAGGAGATCCGTCGTTTGTCGCCTCTGACTTTTATCGATACGAACGAGCTTCCACGGTCCAGCGAACCTGGCAAGGGCGCGTTTGCCGATTTTGTGAACGAGAGCCTCTGTGGCGCCAAGAACGCAGCCGGAACTCTGCGCTGGCTAAACCAAGGCGATAAAATCGAGGCCTGCTGCGATACGAATACCCATCAGCTCATCTATGTAAGGCAAGGCGAAGCTGTGGTTACCTTGAATTCTCAGCAATACCCGATCGGCAAAGGCGCCGGCGTCTATCTCGGGCCTTCCGAGGCCGCCACGATCAAGCACGCCGGTTCGGCGCCCCTGCAGCTTTTTCATCTGGTGGTGCGAAAGCTAAAATGACTTGGTGACCGCGCAACTTCAGCTACAGACTGCGTCATCCTGAGGTCAGACTGATTAGCTGCTGCATTGATCAGGTGGAACATGGCACAGATACCAACCCGCAACTTGAATCCGCCCGCGACATCCACCGAATGGATTGACATATCCGTACCGATCCATGCGGGAATGGTACATTGGCCTGGTGATCCGCCCGTCGAGATCAACACTCTTACGCACGTGGAGAGGGGCGATATCTGCACCGTTTCGGCGCTCAAGCTGGGGGCGCATACCGGGACTCATATTGATGCCCCCATACACTATCTGCCGGGAGGCTCAGGAACACATGAGGTTCCGCTGCACGGCCTAATTGGACATGCACGGGTGATTGAAATCAAAGATCGTGACACGATCAGGGAGGCGGAACTCCGCCAGCATAATCTCGGCCCGTCCGAGCGGCTGCTGTTCAAGACATTAAATTCGCAACGATGCTGGAGCAGCCCGCAGTTCGTAAACCAGTTCATTGCAATTTCTGAAGACGCTGCGGCGTATTTGGCCCAACTGAAGATCTTGACTGTCGGAATCGACTACTTATCGGTTGGCAGTCCTGAAGTGCATCGAATTTTACTCGGAGCTGGCGTTGTCATCATTGAAGGGCTAAACTTGGCGGAGGTGCGCCCAGGTCACTACGAACTAGTTTGTCTTCCACTGAAGATCTTGGGGGGCGATGGTGCGCCGGCGCGAGCGTTACTGAAATCGTATGCTCCGCTTGGTTGAAGCATCAAGAGGCAACGGGCTGCTTTGGCGCCGCTGCGACAATGTAGTAGTGTCGGAGCCGAAGCGCATTTCATGCCCTATCCGATATCGCCTGAACTGTTCGTTCTCAACGAGCGACAATGGAGCGTCTACACTCCGGAAACAACGGGCATGGATCGAAAGTTCGCGAGTACTCTACTATTGAGCACTGCATAATATAGTGACATTGTTGGCATATCGTGCTACTCTGCCTGCATGGGGAACCCAGCCGGAGTTGGTCGAGATTTTGAAGGCCTGGAGCAACGCC
>Ga0326727_10003637_pt1 | contig 48660 bp, 43 predicted proteins | sample MB2enrmetagenome_FD_207643 | JGI IMG/M metagenome (GOLD analysis project Ga0326727, IMG submission 207643) | Lab enriched peat soil microbial communities from McLean, Ithaca, NY, United States - MB29MY | ecosystem: Environmental > Terrestrial > Soil > Wetlands > Peat | place: USA: New York... | reverse complement strand
CGCGTTGATGTGCCGCCTGCTGGAGGCACCACTTCACGACCACGGCGGGGCGGAAACGGATTTGGCCTATATCGCTCTGGATCATATCCTGCATCAGCAGAACCGACTGACCCGTCTGCACCACGATCATCAGGAAATTGATGGGTTCCTGAAAAGGGTCGAAGGGATCAGGGATCTTCAACAAGCCCGCACCCAACTGAAGGCAGCCTTGGACGCCTGTCGCGCCCACTTCGCCGAGGAGGAGCAGACCGTGTTTCCCTTGATTGAGAAGGCGCTCCAATACGAAACGCTGCAGATATTGGGGAAGGTGTGGAAATCGCAATCGCAGGGGTCGCACCACTCATCGATAAACAAGAACTGATCGTCGAAAACACGAAACGAACCATGAGGAGGTCGTCATGGGTCTCAAAGTGAGCAAGGTGGAGGTGTGGGCCGCAACCATCGAGGATCGCACGGGCGGTTTGGTGCATAAACTGGCGCCGTTGTCCGCGGCGGGGGCCAACCTGGAATTCGTCATTGCCCGCCGAGTGCGCGAGCAGCCAGGCAAGGCCGTGGTGTTCGTGGCGCCGCTGACGGGCGAAGAGCAGGTCAAGGGTGCCACGGATGCCGGCTTCCGACCGGCGGACGGCCTGCACCCGGTTCGCATCGAGGGACCCGACCGGCCGGGGGTGGGCATGATGTTGGCCAAGGCACTGGCCGATGCGGGAATCAACCTGAAGGGACTTTCCGCCGCCGCCATCGGCAAGAAGTTCGTCTGCTATCTGGCGCTGGACACGCCCGAGGATGCCGAGAAGGTGGTTCGCACCGTGAAGAATTTGTCCTGACCCGTCGCTCAGCGAAGCCATTGGTACAAACACGCCATGCCAACCCGTCTGTGCGACCGCTGCGACCAGTTGATCGAGGAAGGCGCGGGGGGGCGCCGCTTGATTCCGGTGCCCACAAACAGCAATTGAGTTGTCAGAAGGTTTCCCCGGTCCAGCCCCATAGGTCACGCCCACTTTGTGACGCTATAGCTGACGGCTCGACGCAGGGCTTGTCCACGGTTAGGTTGCGGAAAGGAGGCTCGACGTGTGCGAACGATTGCTGAAGTTCCTGCGCGAACATCAGGTGCTGACGCTGGCGGTTATGGAAGCGGACGGCAGCCCCTGCGCGGCTGCGCTGTTCTACGCGGTCGACGATGAGTTGCGTTTCCATGTGGTGACGGATCCGTCGACACGCCACGGAAAGGCGATGCTGGCAAATTCGTCCGTCGCGGGCACGATCCAACTCGACGGTCAACAGTGGCACGAGATCCAGGGTGTCCAGTTTCGCGGCATCTGTCGCCAACTCGGAAGCCCGGAGCGGGTGAGGGCCTGGGAGATCTACAGCGTCCGGTTCCCCTTCCTGCAACAGCCCAACGCAATCCTGACGCGAGAGTTGGCGACTGCCGCGATGTGGCGAATCGACACCACATGGATCCGGTTGATCGACAATCGAATCGGTTTCGGTCACAAAGAGGAATGGACGCCACCTGCGGCGCACAGCACGTAGCCGCCGGCCATAAGCGTCAGGATTACCCCGCTGGTCTGTCGTCCCGCGTTACACGAGCCACGGGATGACGGCTTGGTGGCCAGTCATCCAACCACAATTCGTGGTTGGGAAGCTTGCAAACCAGCCGCATGGAGGAAAGTCGATCTCGAATGCGAAGACGGGAACAACCCGGTTAACAGCTTGTCGTCCTGGTGATCCTACCGCCCGTGGGCCGGTGTTGGCAGCAATGCGCGGGCGGTGGGTTGCTGGCTACAGCGCGGTCGGCTCCGGTGCGATTCGTTGCATCCGGTGTTTGCGCGTTGGCGGCTCACTGACGGTGGTTCGCGCCAGTGATTTTGTCAGGCACCTAATTAACGTCTCCAACATAAATCGTCTGAAAGTCGTCCAGACCTTTCTGAAACAGCTTCGGGTAGACCCGAACGCTACCCAAGCAATCGAGGGACACCCATTCCACATCCACCTGATTGGCATCCTTCATTTCTCCGTTCTTGGGTTCTGATCCGGACACAAGACCACACTCGAAATACAATTCCACCTGATGAACATCGCCGTCAGACTCCGGAAATTCATGGTTCTTTCCGATGTATTCTCGCACCAGGCGCAGAGGCCCCACAGAAATCGATATGCCTGTCTCCTCGAAGCATTCCCGGCGTAGCGCGGCGACCATGTCCTCACCGGCGTTTTGCCCACCTCCGGGGAACACGTACCAGAAGCCGTCTTTATCAATGTTCTTGATGAGGAGTACATGATGGTCACGGATTATGACCGCTTTGATAGAGTTGCGAATTGGCTTCATATGATCAGTCAGCCTTAACGTCGAAGACACGGTCACACACAGGCCTGAAAGCCTGCACATTTCGGATCAACTATCTAATTCTGACAACCGTCCATTTTGAACACCCATTCCGGATTATCGCAACCACGGAATTTTTACCGGAGTCAGAATACGAGCTAGGTCCTTTCCCGGGCGTCGAGCCGCCTGCGGGCTTCCAAACATGCTCCCTGGTTGAGTAATTGCGAGATGCGATCCAACTCCGCGGCTGGGACGGTCCCTTTCTTGCGGAGCGCGTAGAGGCGCGCGGGCAGCCGCAGGTCTTCGGCTGTGAATGGGAAAGCCTGACTCAACTCGTTGCGCCGCGCTTGCTGGATAATCTCCAGGAACGTGTACCCGAACTCGTGGGTCGGCTCGATCATGGTTCCTTCGCCGTAGTCGTTCCATGTGACCAACTGGATGAGCGGCCACGGACCTTCCATGCCCACTTCCAGAGTTTCCTGCAGCGTCTTGCCGCCGCGATAATCGAGAGGCTGTTGGTGCTGTTCGTAGGCGTCATCGAAACCGGGGTAGGCGGACACGATCACCTCGTCGCGGTTCGTGGAGAAATAGGTAAAGACCTCGTGGATACGTTCGCGGATTCTGGCTTCGGTGGGCGTGCCTTCCCAAGGGTCCCGGTGAACCCACGTGAACCCGCCATCGCCGCCGGCCTTCTTCCAAAGATGATGCAAGGCATAGAACGATGGTCGGGTGGGAATGGTTTGGAACGCGGCATCCCAAACGGCTCGATTGGTGAGATAGATCGGGCCGAAATTGAGGAACAGCGGTCGACCGTGGAATTGGAGGTACTGCGGTTTCGTGAACCATTCCTTCTGCATCCACTGCATCGTCTGGGCGAGGTGGTTGGTGATCTGGTCCGGCGGGAGTTTCTTCCAATCGACCATGAGTTGAATGGAGCGATCCTCATAACAGACGGCAAACTTCATGCCGAACCGGCCACAAGCGTCAAACAGGGCGCGGGTGGCCTTGTGAACAGGGGGGTAATCAGCGGTCTCGCCAATCCCGTACCAGTCGGGGATGACCCCATCAATTCCCGCCAGCTTCATTTGCAGGAGGTGACACTCGAGGACGTCCGGGTCGGTCGAATCGTACAAGCCGATCAACGGATGATAATGGGACCAGATATCCGGCAAGCCGTTCGTGGCGGTTTGGTCGGGGTGATGCTGGGGTGGAAACCCCGCCCAATGGCCGCCCCATTCTCCCCGGACAGCGGGCGTCATGTACCAGGTCATGTAGTGCATCATCAGGGTTTTTCTGCTGGTCTCTGGTGTGGGTACGGGTCGTTCCCGCGGGCTACAGGACGTCAGCGCCAATCCGGCCAGTACGATGGCCAACCACCGCATTGGTTTTATCCCGCAACTCATGAACGCATGTCTCCCATCAGAAAGTTCGGCCACTGGAATTTGCCGGCATCTGAATCTACTGGCTCGGTCAACCTGTCGCCGATTGTTTGATCAGCATACCACACGGGTTCCGATAGTCGCCGTTGTGGTTGAAGCTATCACGCGAGGTGATGGTGCCAACGACCGAAGCGGATTTACGTAAAGGTGGCCTCCGATTGGCACAACAGCCAATTTTTATCAGGCTGTGGAAGTGAATCGTATCGTCCGACTGGCAGTCATCATTGGTTGCGCGGTCATTCCGATGGCGACGCTTTCTGCCAAGGTGACGGTTTCGGAAGTGCCCCCGCCACCGCCGCCGAGCAGTACCGTCTTGATCAGTTTCGGAAACAACCAGAGTTACCGCGGTGCCAACATGCCGAGTCCGGATCTGCATGGGTTTTTTTGGAACAGCGTTTGGGCGGGCGCTTTTAATAGTCCCCTGACGAACGCCGCCGGCGGGGTGACGACCATGGGTCTGGGTTTTCATACCTCAGCCGGAACAGACTATTACAACGGTCCTTCAGGGACGACCCAGAATCCCAGCGCCTGCGTCATTGACACGGACGCGCTCGGCTACCTGGGCATCAATGAAGCCGTGTATCACTATTACGTCAATGCAACTTTCCAAATTCAAGGGCTGGATCCGATGAAGGCTTACGCGCTGACCTTCTTCGGATCGCATAAATACAGCGCTAGTGATTACACGACCTACTCCGTTTGCAGTGACGCGAGTTATTCGAGGGTGGTCACTTCGATCAGCCTCTATGTCCAGAGCCCCGGCAACCCTGGGGCTCATAATGCGAACAAGGTGGCCACCATTGGCGGGATCTCGCCGCAGAGCAACGGCATCATGTACATCAAGTTCCAGGGAACGAACAGCAATCCCAGCGTTGGTGGCTATCTGAACTGCATGCAGATCGTGGAACTTACGCCGACGAATGCCCCGCCGCCGCCTCCCACGTTGGTGAATCCGTCACAATAGCTGCCAATGATTGAATCGCACTGACAGGTAGGTCAAGACACTGCGTTGCGTTTCTTGACGGTACTCTTGCCCGGTTTCCAAGAGCCTTCCACCTCGGTCCGCAAGGGGTGGACGGGTACGCCGCGTTGACCGCGATTAATCGCGGCAACCAGCATATCAACGGCCGCAGCGCCGACAATTTCCGAGTTTTGATCGATGCCGCTCATATCCGGATATTCATTCGCATCCCCGTCCACATCCAGCGACGCGTAGCCGACCTCCCCGGGTATATTCAGCCCTCTATTGATAAGCAGATGTAACCCGAAGCGATCGACACTGATGATCGCCTCCGGGCGGTAGCGGTCGAACCATCGGTCAAAAACCGCTTGTCTTGGAAAGTCCAGGATCAAGGGAGGAGGCAATCTCTTGGCACCCCACTGGTTTCGATAACGCAGGTAGGCCGCAGTCCATTTGCCATTTACGCGCAGGTCCAACGCTTCCTCGAGCACCAGTCCGATGGTCTTGTAGTTCAGATTGGAAAGCTCGTCCAGGGCTTTGAGCATTGACGTGTACTGATCGTGAACCGCCCGGTCCAAATCGGGCCACTCGACCGTTTCGCTAATTTCCGCGGCTGAGAACAAGTTGAAATCCAGCCGGATCGAACGCGGTGCTTTCTCCGAGAGCTTGCTCTGTAGCGGAGCAATAATAACGCCTTCAATTCCCCGGCTCCAGATGATGTTGCCGAGGCGGGACAGTGTCATGCCGGGCTCGTTTATCCAAAACTCTTCGATGTGGTAACCGTATTCCTTGGCGCGAGCGTGAGTGCCCTCGACGTACTTGCGTTCCGTCGGGTACAGTTTCCAATCTTGCGATGTCGCACCGGAGGTCAGCAATGCGAGGCAGGCTCTCGTGCTGATGGGGTTCTTGAAACGGATGTGGGAGAGCAATCTCGCAACATCCGGATCCGGTTCATAACCCAATTCCTTGGCGATCTTCAGAACCTTCTTGCGGGTCGCTGCTGAGACCCCGGACTTGCCCCGGAGCGCGAGTGAAACGGCCATGCGTGAGATGCCGGTCTTGTCGGCGATTTCCCGGAGCACAACTCTGAACTTGGCAGCCACACCACGATTATCCGCTATCTTTACGTAAAGTCCAGAGCATTTCGTGCTAAGGCGACCCGACCCGATAGAAGAGCTGCGGGTTGCTGGCTGCACCCGGGTCGGTGAACGTCACCGAGCTGCCGGTGGCATTGGTTACACTGTTGGGCAGGATCGCCCAACTGGCCGGAACGAGATTGGTGGTGACTTCGACGTGGTAAGCAAAGCCGGGCGTTGTGGCGTAGATGATCGTCACCGAGGAATCGGCGTTGACGCTGATCGCCAGAATGGCCAGTGTTGGCGCGTTGGTCTCAGCGAAGCTGGCGGTCTCGGTGATCGGTCCGTTCATCATGACCGAAGCCGAACTATTCGATCCAGAATATGAACCGCTCGCGCTGCCGACCCATGCGCTGAAAGCATAGCCGTTAGAGGCCGTGGCGCTGATGTTCACTACGGCATTGCTGTTGTTCCAGCCGCTGGCAGGACTAACGCTGCCGCCCGCAGCTGCATTCATGGTGAGAAAGTACTGCGTCGTAAAGTTCGCGGTGTAGGTCGTGCCGGAGGTGGGCGTGACGGTGTGTGAAATCGCCCCGCCATCAGTCCACGAACTCCATACGTACTGAACTCCCGCACTTCCGCTCTGCGGCGAAGTGGTGGCAATCGTGTGGCCGGAACCTGGCGTCCAACTGAAAGTCTGGGCATTGGTGCAGGCGGTGCCGTCGACGGTGAACGACAGCCCCGCCAGGCTCGCTTGCACCGTGACCGCGATGTTGGGCGTAAAGTTCGCCGTCTCCGTAATTGGTCCGTTCATCGTGACGGAAGCCGGATTGCTTTCTCCCGAATATGAGCCGGAGCCGCTGTCGGACCAACTGCCGAAACTGTAGCCGTTCGACGCCGTGGCGCTGATGTTCACATTCGTTCCGCTGTTGTTCCAACCGCTGGCGGGACTGACGCTTCCGCCCACGCCCGCGTTCATGGTCAGGTAATACTGCGTCGTGAAATTCGCCGTGTAGGTTGTATTGGTGGTCGCCGTGACCAGATGCGACAAGGCTCCGCCGTCGCTCCACGAACCCCAGACGTATTGAACGCCGGTGCCTCCGCTTTGCGGCGAAGTCGTCGCAATCGTGTGGCTCGACCCGTAAATCCAATTGAATGTCTGGGTGCTGGTGTAGTTGGTGCCGTCCGCCGTGAACGAAAGGCCCGTCGGACTGGTCTGCACCGTAACCGGGACGCTCGACGTGACAAAGAGGAAAGTGAAATTAGCGGAGCTGTTGAGGTATTCAACGATCGTTGAATTGCTGACGGTCATGCTGCCAACGGCATCACTGCGCACCCACAAGCCATTGTGGCTGCCGCCTCCCAAGCCGTAGTTGGGGATGTTCACGTAGGACATGATCGCGCTGGAAAGCGTGCCTTGGCCACTGGTGCCCGAGCCACCGATGATACTCATGCCGTCGCAAGCGCTGTTGGTGATATTCAGGTTGTTGAGATTAAGTCCTGTGACGCCGCCGTTGTACGTGCCCAGGCAGATTTGCAGGCCCGCGCCCATGTTCAGGCCGCCGCAGCGGTTCAGCTCGCAGCCCTGCGCAACCGTGGTTCCACTGAAGGTAAACGACCCTACGTTAAAGGTGGTGCTGATTAGGATGCCGCAGTCGTAGGGAATATCCTGGAACAGGCAGTCGACGATCTGGTTGTTGGCGCCGCCATAGATCGCGCCGCCATTGGCCAGGAACGGCACTTGCCCGGTGCAGTGGGTGAAGACGTTAAGACCGGGGGAATACGTTGCCGGCGTGTAAGTTGCCGGCCACATGGCAAAACAATCATCGCCGGTGCCGCGCGTCGTGCAGTTCGTGACGGTGGTGCTTTCCATCCCCACATCGATGTTGCACCCGTCGGCGATCGTGTCGCGGAAGCGGCAGCTATTCACCACCAACCCGAGGGAGTTGACAATCCAGGCACCGGTCTTGGTGTGCTCCACCCACATGTTTGAGATGGTTGACCCCGCTCCATACGATCCGACCAGGCCGTCGTTGGGTTCGCTGTCATTCCGATAGTTCAATTTTCCCACAATCGCGATGTCCGACATGTGAATGTTGCTGCCGTTCCCGTTCAGCGCGACCCGCCGGGAAGAGTTGGTATACAACGTGGGGCTCCCGACCAACGTGGTATACCACATGCCCGCGCCGCGAAGTGTCAGGTTCGAAGGGAGATTGAGGGGGGCCGTGATCAGGTAATTGCCCGGCGGCAGGTAGACGTTACTGTTCGCATTGATGCAATTCTGCACGGCAGTGGTATCATCAGTCGACCCGTTGCCGGTGGCACCGTAGGTCATAACGGAGACCGAACCGGCGGGTTGACTGATGGGGGCGGCGACATTTTCCAAATCAACAAGGTCGATGTCGTAAAAGGAAGCCGTATCAGTGGCATTCTTCTGCAGTGTGATCACATCGCCCGCGTTAATGGTCCACCCATTGGTGCGCACCTCGTCGTAAAAGTTCCGCGGCGACCCGGCGCTGGGGTTGTTGGTAAACGGATACGCGCCGTAAAGCCAGGAGTACATGGAGGTCATCGGCAATTCGGCCGCGAATATTCCGTTGGTATAAAGACTGAGGGTGTAATTGGTCCCGACCCCGTTCGCGGTGTCGGGCACACTGTAGCGCACGACGATGGCCGTGGCGTTGGACTGGGCGGTGAATTGCACGTACGCCCCATTGGTACTGAGCTGGACGCATTGTCGCCCCGACGATTCCGAGGCGACATTATTCCCCGCATACGACGGTCCGAGCACCGTGCCGGTGTTGGTCATGTTCTCGGCTTCGTAGGTGATCCACGGCACGGTCGCGCCGCCGGTAAATGAGGAGGGAGAGTTCGACGAAATGACCGTAGAAGCGGTCTGAATTTCCAGGGCGTTCAAATAGCCCAAGTTGGTACCGTCGTGAATGCCACTCCCATTCGCTCCGTAGAATCCGATGTATATGATGCCGTTGGCTTGCGGCGACACGTTGTCGAGGACCGCCACCAGGTTCGTGTTCCACTGCCCCGCGTTACCCGGGACATAAACATTGAGGCTCACGGACGCGACCGCGTTAGTATAGCCGTTGTCGGTGCACAGGGAATACACCGTCGCGTTGTCCGTGCTGTAGGCATGCGAGCCGAAGAATGTCAGGTTGTACTTCTGCGCCGGATTCAAGCCCTGGATCTCAAACCCCGAACTGGTGTAATAGTGATAGACGCCCCAATTGTAGCCCAGATCGCCCAGAGCAGCGTTGTTGATGACCACGTCATTCGGATTGAACGTGAGCCCGGCAGGGCCATTGTACGAGTCGTTGCCATTCGAGTAGTCGAAACCCAGGGCGACGCTCGTCGCTTGGCCGCTTGTGTTCGTCAGGCTGGGAAAATAATGGGCCGAATCAACCGCGTTCCAGTAATGACCGTTGGGATCCGGGCTCGGCACGTTGGTGCCGCGGTAGCTATTCAGGTCCCCCATGGCGATCAGCCACTCTTCCTGGCCTTGAGCGGGAATAGTAAAACCCAGGATGAGCAGCAGCGCACCCGCCGCGAGTTGGCCGAGCGCCACGCCGGTACTGCCGCTGCCGGAAGATCGAACGGCTGTGGGCCTGGCTCCAGAACTAACGGCGGATCGGGTACGAACGCTCCCACGAGAACTACCTCGGGTTTGTTCGTCTCGGCTGCCTGTTGATCCTCGTGGGCGCATATTACGAGACCGCTCGTAGGGTAGGCATGAGGGCGACGCTAAGCATCTTGGCTTTCAAACCGAAAAAAGTTACCAGACCCCCCGCCGCTCACCAAGGAAACGTTTGCTTTACGTAAATGGATCAGGCCAGCGGCCTCAACCAGACAGGGCCGTTGTCCATGCGCCTTCCGTGCTGGATGTTCATCCACAGATCGGCAGGTTGCCCGAAGTCTGAAGAAAACTCTCTGTTTTCATTGGTTTTGGGCTATCCGGCGCGTCCTGGCTCGCAGAACGCCTCTTAACGTAATCCTCCCGACGCTCGCGGGTAACCAGAACGGGCGCATTTACGTAAAGTGCTGCTCGATCTGGAAGCGCGCGCCGCCTCGGGGTTAAATCAGTCACGATAATTCAGACAGGAACCGGAATTAAGGAATCATCTCATGCAATTCGCCAGGAGAGGGCGCTGTCATTCTTGGGCTGCTGGCTCTTTCGCTGGCGACCCGAGCCGGTGCTGGGGCTGTGACGGAGGCGCAAGGCTGGAGAACACCAGATGAAATCAAAAAAGTCGAATCAACCTTGGTATGCCACGGGTGACCCGTGGTATTTGACGGAATCCGAGTGGGCCCCGGAGAAGAATATCTACTTCGAGACGATATTCACCCAGTCCAACGGCTACATGGGCGTCCGGGGTTATACCGAGGAGGCCAACGCCGGGCTTAAGAGTTTTCGCGAGGGGTATCTGGCCGGAGTGTTTGGGCAGATTGACGAGGCGGCGATGAAACAGGTCCGCGTCGACTATGGCTGGCCCATGCTGGCCATGATCACGCTGCCGGAACTGTTTGCCTGCGAGATCACATTAGAAGGCGAACCCTTCAAGCTCTCCCAGGGGACGATCGACTTTTTCAGCCGATCGCTGAATATGTACAATGGTGTATTGGCCCGACACGTGTCCTGGGTCAGTCCGACCGGGTTACGCACCCGATTGCTCTTCGAGCGATTTCTTTCAGCGGCTGAGCCCCATCTGGGGACGCAACAAATCACGATCATGCCGGAGAATTGGACCGGCACGGCGGTCTTGAAATTCGAACTCGATGGCTCGTATCCAACGTATTTCCGCTGCGGTGACCGTGCCTTGCCTCATCTGCGCCAGGATCTTCTCCAGAATCCACAAGTTAATCTGGGCGCGTGCGGGGAAGCCAACCTGACCGTTCGTGTCAAGGGTACCGGACACACGGTGAGCATTGCGTCCAACGTCACCGGCGGTTCCTGCCTCACGTCCGCAAGAAACTCAACGGTGTTGAAACAAGAGGTCACACTGGCGCTACAGAAACGAGAGTCAGCGAGTGTCCTTCATACCGTGGCCGTAGTTAGTTCCCGGGACGAAGTGGCGCCGTCGCGCGTTCACGAAGTGGCCACGGATATCGCGCGCGAGGCAGCCAGAGTCGGTTATCACAGTTCATTGGCAGAATCTGAGAAGGTCTGGCGCCGCCGCTGGGCAATGGCGGACGTGACGATTGACGGTCCGGCACGAGATCAAGCCTACCTTCGGTTCAGTTCGTTCAGCATGCTGCAGATGGCGCCGTTTCATACGGACAACATGAGCGTGCCCGCCCGGGCCTATGCCTTCAACCGGTATCACGGTCTCTACTACTGGGACAGCGAAACGTTCCTGTTACCGTACTACCTGCACACGTGTCCGGAGGTCGCCAAGAATCTACTGAGCTTCCGCTATCGCACATTGGGCGGAGCGCGACGAAACGCTCGACGTCTGAAGTCACCGGGCGCCTGCTTTCCGTGGATGACGGATTCCCAGGATGGGACGGAACAGGCGCCGTGGAGTATCGGTGATTACGTGTGGCATCAAAACGCGGACATCGCCTATGCGATCGATCAATACGTCCAGGCCACCGGTGATAACGCGTTCATGAGGGACGAGGGGCTCGAGATACTCGTGGAGACGGCGCGTTTCTGGATGTCGCGCCTGGAGGAGGATAAAGCGGGGGTCGTGCATCTGCATAACACCGTGGGGCCGGACGAGATCGACAAGCACGGTAAGGATAACGGCTATACCAGTCTCATGGCCCGCCGCCATCTTCAGCTGGCCGCACACTGGTTGGAAAGTATCAAGGCCGCCGAACCGCCCGCAGCAAAAGCGCTGATCGAAAAGCTGGAGATCGGAGCCAGGGAGGTCGCGAGTTGGAAACACGCCGCGGACCGGATGGCCGCGCCAAAGGTGCCGGGCAAAGACTTTCCGCTCCAGGACGAATTTCTGCTGGCAAAGAAGCCTATCGACTTCAATGGGTTAAGCGCGGACGAGGCGTACGCAATGCGACACACGCACCGCATGGTGAAACAGTCGGATATCATCCTCGTGATGTATTTATTGCAGGACGAATTCACTGTGGAGCAAATGCGGGAGGCGTACGACTTTTACGAACCGATGACACTCCATTTCTCCTCGTTGAGTTACAACACCCACTCCATACTGGCCACAAAGATCGGCCGGGATGACCAGGCTTATGACTACTTCGCCAAGGCGGCCGGTCTGGATCTGGACGACTTACGTTGCGCAACGATGGACGGACTTCATGCCGCAGCTCTCGGGGGCACCTGGCAGACCCTCGTCTACGGGTTTCTGGGGATGCGCCTTCTCCCCAAGGGCATCGTGTTTGAGCCACGCCTCCCGGAAGCTTGGAAATCCGTGTCGCTGCAGATTGCTTACCGAGGATACCGGTTGAACCTGACCCTGACACACGACGGTCACCGATTGGACGCGGAGGGTTCCGGAGGACAGGGGCCGGCACAAATAACCCTGAACGGTGAGACGCACATTTTGACAAGTGAACTGAGTGTCACTTCATCTCCCCAGGTGCTGGCGATCGGCTCGGCGAAGAGGACGAACCAATGAGGAGAATCAAAGCCGTTATCTTTGATCTCGATGGCGTCATTGTTTCCACCGATGAGCATCACTTCCAAGCGTGGAAGCAGCTCGCCGATGAAGAGGGAATTCCTTTTGACCGGAAAGATAACGAGCGCTTACGGGGCGTCAGCCGCATGGAGTCATTGGAGATCATATTGGAGAAGTCGGCGAAGCGGTATTCGTTGGAGGAGAGACGCGAACTGGCCGAGCGCAAGAATGCCTATTACCGGGCGTTGCTGACGGGATTGTCGCCGGCGGACATCTTACCCGGGGTCATCAACGTGATCAAAGCGCTGAAGCACCGGCAGGTGAAAATCGCGATTGGCTCCTCGAGCAAGAATGCCCGCGCAATCCTGCGGGCCGTGGGCCTCGAAGATGAGTTCGATGTCATCACCGATGGCAACGACATCCCCCGCTCGAAGCCCGATCCGGCCGTGTTCACGATCGCGGCCAGGCGACTCGGCATCTCCCCGGAGGGATGTTTGGTGGTGGAAGATGCCAACGCCGGTGTCGAGGCCGGGGCGGCCGCCGGTATGACCGTGCTGGCAGTTGGCGCCGCCGCCGGGCACCCGCGCGCGGCGCGGTGCGCGGAGAATTTGTCCTGCATCTCGGCCGACGAACTGGTGGTGGCGGAGAGTGTCTGCAGCTAGGAGTTTTATGGGACCTTTACGTAAAGAGGACTTGTCATTGCGCCCGCAAAGCACTCCTGTCAGAGTGACTCGCGTTCAGAAGAACGGGAACTTTCAAGAGCCACGGACGTGCATATGTTAACAAACATTAACAGGGTTTATCCCGAAAAGCCCGCACAGAGAAACGGCTTCACGCTCATCGAACTGCTCGTCGTCATTGCGATCATCGGGATCCTCGCGGCCATGCTGCTTCCCGCGTTGAGCAAAGCGCGCGAAAAGGCGAATACTGCGATTTCTCTCAGCAACCTGAAGCAAATCTATGTGTTGATGCGTATGTATGTCGACGATTACGACGGGTATTGGCCCAAGCCGTCGGGGGATAGCCCCAGTCCTACCTACCCTCCTGGCACTTGGCGCCGCACTATCTGGGAACACAGCTATGGAGCCTTCCCCGTGGACCAGACCGAGTATCTGGCAGCCATGGGCCACCCAAGCTACGCCCAAACGATGTGGTGCCCGCTGATGACCCGCAAATTCGGCCAAACGCAGCACCAAAAGGGCCGCGGCAGTTATGCCATGGCCAAGTACTTTCAGGTTTCAGCCAATTGTATACCGGCCCTCGGCGCCTGCGTGTATCGCCGCGATGGCGACGCGGCGATGGTCGGGAATATCGAGCCAATTGTCATGACCGGGTCGGTCGGGACTGGCGGGGGACTTGATCCGAGTTTTGGCACGTATGATTTTATCGAGTACGGTACCGTTACGGCCAATCCCGTGCAAGCTGGAACAGTCGGTTGGGAATATCTCAATTATGCATATGGCAACGCGGCCCTCGGTGTTTACCTGGATGGTCATGCAGGGCTCATCACGGCGGCGCAGGCTACCAGTCCGACAATAATCCAATCCCCGGACGACAACACCGGAACATTTAGCGGAACATTTTCCGATGCCCTCTACAATTACGGCGCCTTGCCCTGACGATTCATTTAGCTGGGTGGGGGAAAAATCGAAGTATCATTTGTGACGAAGCGGATGCCAAAGACGGGATGAAGTAGATTAAGCAAGGTTTGGCGGAAGACTTTCTTACAGCCAGCGCAACAGAAGGGGAAAATTATGAGGACGTGGAAGGTGATAGCTAATCTCAAGTCAGTGGCGGCTGTACTTACGCTCATTCTAGGTCTGGTGCTTTCCGCCCGAAGCCAAACCGCCCTGATCAAAATGGGTGACAATCAGAGCAACCAGGGCACCAATGCGCCAAGCCCGGACTCGAATGGGAATTACTGGAACAGCGTGGACAGCAGCCAATTCTTCCCAGGCCTGACGAACATTGATGGCTCGGTGGGAGTAAGCTGGGCCGTGGCGTTCGGATTTGAATCTAACGCAGTCGGCAATACGGGCGCCAGCAACGGCCCTGCCGGACCCGTTCCCCCGGGGACCCCCGCCAATTGTGTCGTTGACGCGGCGGCGCTGGGCGACCTCGGCATTCAACAGGCCGTGTTTAACTATTACGTCAATTCTGAATTCGAGCTTCAAAACCTGTATCCGTCGCGCGAGTACACCCTGACCTTCTTCGGTTCGCATTCCCAGAGCCCCAGCGACTACACGGTCTATTCGATTTTCACAAACAACACTTACTCGTTGTTGGAGACTGCGGTGGCCGAATATGCACAGTACCCCGCGACCCCTTCTGTTCCCAACTCGAACATGATCGTGACCGCTACCGTGTTGCCGTGGACCAACGGGACGCTTTATGTCCAATTCTTGGGCACGAACACCGTCGGCGGAGGGATCGGCACCAACGGGGCTGGCGGTTATCTCAACTGTATGCAGGTCACGCAAGGGCCGAGCACGAATGCTCCGCCTCCGGCCACGCCGCTCAACCAGACCACGCTCATCCAGTTTGGCAACAACACCCTGACCAACTGCACTGTTGGGTTCTCCGGAACGAACGTGATCTATGGCAATTGTCCCCAGACACCGAATCCGGACGTTCAGGGGCATTACTGGAACAGCGTGACCTCCGCCAATTTCTTCCCCACAACGAACGCGCTCGGCCAGATCAACTCCGTGGCGTATACTGCCGACGCAGAGGGGTCCGGTAGTAATCCCCAAGGTGGCTATGACACTTACAACGGGCCGGATTCCGGCACCAACGGAATCACGGTCACGAATATTGTCTCCGACGTTGCGACCAACGCTCTGGGCTATCTGGGCGTCCCGACAGCCGTGTCCACCTACTTCCAACACTGGGAAATCTTTTTCGACGGCCTGGATCCGACGCATAAGTACACGTTCAACTTCTTTGGATCCATGAAGTATGCACCAAGTCAAATCACGAAGTTTTATGTTCTCAACAATCCGGGAACTTCGATAATTGCGCAATTTAGTTCTTCTGTCGGCAGTGGACAGTTCAACAATGAGGACCGGATAACGTCAATAACTCTCACGCCGCCAGCTGACAGCAGCTTGGCGTTCCTTTTCTATGGGACTAATTCCCTGCAAACCGGCTGCCTGAACGCGATGTCGATTGTCGATTTGACGCCGTATCCCGCCCCCACGGCGCCGCCGGTCAATGCGACGTGGTTGCTCAATTTTGGCGACGCGAACACCTACCGCGGCTTTAACAACCCGAGTCCGGATAGCATGGGACATTACTGGAACAGCGTCGACACGAATTATTACGGGACCCCAGTCGTGGTGACCAATGCTGCCGGTGCCGCGACAGCGATGACCGTGATGATTGACAGCAACCCCGCGTACACCAACAGCGCCACTGGCTTTGGAACAGACTCTTACAATAGCCCGTGTTCCTGGCCCGCGGGGGCGGTCCCCACTAGCGCAACCAATGCGGTGATCAACACCAATGCGCTTGGCTATTTGGCTGTCTCGCCCGCCGTGTGCCAATACTACGTCAATGCGCACTTCATCCTGCAGAATATGAATCCGGCACATCAGTACACATTGACGTTCTTCGGCTCGCATGCCTACAACAGCGGTACCGGCGGTGGTCCTCTCACTGGCGACGGCGACCCTGTGACGGTTTACAACGTGTACAGTGACTCGGGCTACTCTTCGTTGATCGCGTCGACCAACCTCTGTATCGGCGGCGGCTATTATCAGGATTGGAATACACACAGGCTGGCGGTCATCGGGCCGATTTATCCGTCGGCCAGCGGGGCCATGTACCTCGATTTCGTTGGCGCGCAAGGCGACCTCGGCTACCTGAACGACATGCAGATTGTGGATGTGACGGCGGCCGCGATACCGCCAAATCCGTTCACGACATGGCAGAGCAACTATTTCTCGAGCGCCGAACTGGCGAATCCCGCCTACAGTGGACCCAATGCTGATCCGCTGGGCAAGGGCATCAGCAACACCAACCAGTTCCTGGCCGGGTTCAACCCGACCAATAGCGCCGCCTATCCACACATCATCAGTATCGCGAAGTCGAGTTCGACCAACCTGACCATTACCTATCTCGGCGCGAGTGGCGACAGCACGTACTCGCCCGGCTTCGCGTCGCGAACGAACGTGCTGGAGTTCACCACCGGCACCGCGAACGGCAGCTATTCGAACAGCTTCGTCAGCACCGGTCAGACCAACATTCTGAGCGGGGGCACGGGCCTTGGCACCGTAACGAGTTTCATCCAAACCAATGGAGTGACCGGATCAACGCGTTACTACCGCGTGCGCGTGTTGCTGCCGTAGGTGGGAGAATTAATTGGAGTGCAGTCGGGCGATGACAGGAAAACTAATTAACAAGAGCCTGGTTCACGACTCGGTGGGCATGTCGCACGACTGCGCTCCCGAACTCTTTGGGATGCAAGAGCATCGGGAAGCGGCTGGAGAGCCATGAGTTTACGTAAAGTAACGTTTGCGTTCCTTTTGGATACGGTTCGTACGAGAATTTGTATACGAAGCAAGACGAGTGTGGAAAAAGCCAGATAGCCGTAAGACGGGAAAAAGGATTTGCTGCCTATACGCTTTCTGGGAACGACGGGAGAAACAGGAGAAACATAGGAAAGGGAGAAACATCTATGAAGCGCAGAGCCCTAGTGAAACAGCTGCTTGCCGTGGTGGCCGGGTTGGCCTTGGCCATTTCGACGCAGGCGCAGGATTACATCAACGGACAGCAGTACTTGTCTAACGTTACGCCGACCGGCCCCTACAACGGCTGGTCGGGCAGCACGGTTACTGTAGGCCCGACCGGCGTCGAGGTTGTGAATCCGATTAGCGCAGGGTACGGCGGGGAGTATTTTAGTATCAATACACCCGTGACGATTTCGAATCCGAATGACACGGCACTTCAGCTCACGCTCACGGTGAATGGAGACGCCTCAGGGTATGTGTGGTTTTCACCTGGCCAGTTGGTGATCAACGACTCTTCGGGGATATACTATTACGGCGAGCCGTATAATGGTTACGGCAATGGTGGCAATCCTCTGAACGCTGTATGGAATGGGAATACGGTCACCTGTACGGTACCTCTCCAAGCCTTGGAACAATTCTCCATTCAGAATGGAGGCGTTACGGTGTACGGCTTCAACCTTGACCTGGATCCGGCCGTGATTAACACGGGCACGGGGAACTTCGATGTTACGTACAACAGCGCCGCGTTTATTCCGGAGCCCGCTTCAGTGTCGCTGGTGGGCGTCGGCCTTGGCTTGCTCGGGTTGTTCGGTTTGCGTCGGCGGCACACGTCCTAGTTGTTGACCCTGTCAAGAGTGTTGCTGCATGCGAACAGGCCCACCGCGTTGGCGGTGGGCCTGTTTGGTGTTTTGTCGCGCCGCTGCCTTCAAATCCAGAACTGGCACGAAACTCTACCGCGGTGAACGACAGGCCAGAAAATCGCCGTGGGAAGTAGGCATCGGAACCCGGTGCGCGATGATTTCGATGGTGGTAAGGGGGAGAGAGGGGGGGAAATGCGTCAGCGGTGTGATCGTGCCGCTGGCGGCCTACTGTGAAGCAATACGTGGCTGCGTAGCGGCTCTGGTGATCCTGCCGGAAGTGGGCCATTGTTGGCAGCAATGCGCGGGCGGTGGGTGGTTGTCTCGGTCAACCGTTGGCGGCTTTCATCGCCACGATCTTCTCGGCAGCATCGGCGTCGGGGCGCAAGCTCCAATACCGTTGCACGTCGCCATGGCTGACCAAGCCCTTGTAGTGGTTGTGGACCATGATGGCCGAATTGCCCATTTGGAACGCGGTTTTGGTCGGGTCGCCGTGCAGGGCGAGGTGGTAGCTGGCGAACGAATGGCGCAACCCGTTGTGTCTCCACTTCGATAGACCAGCATCTCTTGTCGGTTGGCGGATGCGGAAGGCGAGTTGATCTTCACGGAAACCAGCGATGGCCCCGGATGGTTTCGCACACAGGGCCAACCATGCGGCGAGCGAGTCGTCGATCTCGACAACGCGGCGCGAGCGTCGCTTTGCCACTTCCGCGCCGATGATGATGCACTTCTCTGAGAGTCTCACGGCAGACCAGTCGAGACGTTGAATCTCGGCGGTCCGCAGCCCGGCAAAAAGCCCGATGGCGATAAACGGCAGCAACCCGAGCGGTTCGGCGTGTGCGAGTAATTGACTGGCTTCCGTCGGGGTGAACACCTCGACGGCTTTATCTTCGAGGCAGGGGCGAGTGATGCGCTCGACAAGGTTCGCGGCGGCCCAACCCTGTCGAATGGAGTAGTTGAAAAGCTGGGAGATTTTCGTTGCGTTGTGAATCCGGCTCCGCGCTCCGAGCGTCGGGTCGTCAATCCACGCTTTCAACTCTTCGAGGCTGATACTGGAAAGCTGCCGGGTGCCGAAGGTCTTAACAATCTGGTAAGCGACTTGACCACCGCTTCGACGCAGGTGTAGAATCGGCGGCCATGAAGGCTTGCTCGGCTTGGTTGGTTTCAACGGTGGCAGTTCCTTTCTGTGCGTTTGTTTGCCACACAATTGCCAATAAGCCGGGCCAATATTCGTAAGTGCTTGTGGAGAGGTGGCCGAGTGGTTGAAGGCGGCGGTTTGCTAAACCGTTATAGGGGACTAAAGCCTCTATCGAGGGTTCGAATCCCTCCCTCTCCGCCAGTTTTCTACCGTGGCTCCGCTGCTCCTGAAAAAGTGCACCCCACCTGTCGCAAACAGGTGGGGTGTTGTGAACTGCGCTTGTATGCGATATCGGGCTTATTTCCTTTGCGCCGCCTTGATCTTCGCCCATCGGGCGCGCTGCGCGGCGGCAATTCTGGCACGAGCCGCTGCCGAGAAACGAGGCTTGCGCCGAATTGTTAACTTCGACAGTCCGGCCGTTCCATTGATTGACGTCAATGCGCGGATGGCGAGATTGAGCTTCTCGATTTCCTGTTCGGCACGCTTTCGCTGGGCGTGCAGTTGCTGAACGACTTGGTTCATGCTGGACATAATCCTCCTGCGTTTGTTTGTTGACCGGGTACTAAAGCACCCTATGGAGACAAAAATAGCAGGCTTATTAGTCGACTTCAACCCATTTGCTCCGTAATTACCGCTGGCAATTTTTCGGAACCGCACTACAATAGCCACGTCGAATTGCCGTCGTCCGGTCCGGCGGTCACGAAGAGAAGTCGCTAACGAGCGAGCCGAACATGAACTTGTTGCTTCCATTGGTTGCTGCTACCGCGATGGTGGGAATGGTCGTGGGTTGCGAAACTCCGCGAACGTATCCCCCGCCGCCTCCTCCCACGGTTCGTTATCCGAGCCAGCCGTTGGGCACGGCGGATGTAAAAATGCTGGCCAGGTCTGGTATCAGCGATGACGTTATCATCAGCCAGATTCGGAATTCGCGCACGGTGTATCACCTGAGCGCCGCGGACATCCTCGACCTGAAAGATGCAGGGGTGAGTGAAAAAGTCATTGATTTCATGATCAACACTCCATCCCTGTACCGTTCGACACGCCCACCGCCGCCTCCCCCAGCGTACTGAAAACTGGCGGGATTCCTGCTCCCAATCAGAGGGACATTGAACTAATGCCTCTTTGTGAGTACGCTTCGGTATGCGATTCGCGTCGGCTCTGACAACGAAAACGAACTGGGCGGAAGCCGTCGAAGATGTGGGGCGCCAAGTGGCTTCCCAACTCGGGACGATGGAGGCCCAGTTCGCGGTATTGTTTGCCCATCCGGGGTACGTTCCGCACATTGAAGAGATAATCGAGGCGACGAAGAAGGCGGTCAGGGCTCAGCATCTGCTTGGCTGCACCGGCGCAGGCATTATCGGCACCGACCGTGAAGTCGAAGAGAAGCCGGCCCTGTCCCTGTTGGTGGGCGAGTTGCCCAGTGTCACCATTTACCCGTTCCACCTTGCGGAAAAAGATTTGGAGGAATCGACAGGGGCGGCGTTTTGGCATTACCAACTCGAATTGGAACCAAGCGGTCAACCCCAGTTCGTGTTGCTCGTCGATCCCTTTACAACGCGAGCCATGCAACTTGTTGACGCGCTCGCTGATGCGTACCCGCAGGCGCCCATGATCGGCGGTCTGGCCAGTGGCGCGCAGCAGGCCGGTGAGAATCGACTGTTTGTCGACGGCAAGGTTTATGACGAAGGAGCGGTTGGCATTGGATTGACGGGCCGGGTGTCGCTCCGGACCGTCGTGTCGCAGGGGTGCCGACCGATCGGCGAACCGTTGACCGTCACACGAGCCGACAAGAACATCGTGTTTGAGTTGGCGGGACGCCCGCCAATGAAAATCCTTCAGGAAATGTTGCCCCGGTTGCCAACCCGTGACCGTGACCTGGCGCGCTCGGCCCTGTTTCTGGGGCGCGTGGTCAATGAGTATCAGGAGGAATTCAGTCGCGGGGATTTTTTGATTCGCAATCTGATCGGCAGCGATCCCCAGTCCGGCGCGTTGGCGGTGGGTGATTTGATGCGCACCGGGCAAACAGTCCAGTTTCAGGTGCGCGACGCCCAGACGGCGGATGAGGACTTGCGTCATTTGCTCGCAAAGGAGCGGAATGAACTGGCCAAGACACAACCGCGCGGGGCGCTATTATTCAGTTGCTTGGGGCGCGGCGAGCGGATGTACGGTACGGCGGACCACGACATCCGCGCCGTGCAGGAAAACATCGGGCCGGTGCCCACGGCCGGTTTTTTCTGCAATGGCGAGATCGGTCCGGTCGGTAGGCGTGCGTTTATCCACGGCTTCACCAGCGTGGTCGGGCTGTTTACGGAGCCGGCCGGATAAAGAAGGACCGGGAAGACGTCCGGCTTGTGCTGGCCCGGTGTTGACTGGACTTACCCACGGCGGCTTGGATGGAAATCAAGTCGTCGAAGCCAGCGAAGACTCCAAGGTCTTGACCAGCTTCTTGCCGTCCACCGGGGTTTGGAAGTAATCGACGGCTCCCTCGCTCAATGCGCGCGCATAGCCATTCCAGTCACCGTCACGCGTGACGACCAGGATCGGCAGGTCCTTGCGCCGCGACCGAGCTTCGTGCACGATCTCCATTCCGCTACGGCCGTGCATGACTTCCTGAATGATGACGAAGTTGTATTGCTTCGCCCAGTTCTCAACCGTGTTCAGAGCCCGTTCTGGATCGCTGATGGTCGTGACGGAATAGCCCTTGGCACTCAACGTGTCGCAAACAGCTTGCTGGTCTTCCGGACCGTCCTCAATGAGGAGAACTCTGCATGCGTTCACAATCCGCCTCCTCTCGTTCAACATCTCGCCTGGTTCACAGCTTACGACGAGTTCCGGTGATGTCAATCACCGTCCGGAAGTTTTCCGCCGACCCTCCTATGTGTGAGACGCATGAGGTTGATTGTCGTGCTCGGAGAAAAGCAACTGGGCTACCTCGGATTGGTAGGGATGAAACGGATTGTTCATGATCAGCGGGTCTTTGCTCTCGACGGCGATGGAGTCCCAGTTGATGATGTAGCTGCCGGACTGGCCGCGCAAATGACGGACCGCGATGCCGCGGGCTTGGGCGCGCGTATTGGCCGGCGGATTTTGGACACAGAACGCGACGCGCTCGGGCGTGACCACGCGCTGCGTCCGCCCCTGGTCGACCAGGGCAAAATACAGCCCTCGACGCGGGTCGATGTTGTGGTATTCGAGATCGAGCGACTGCACCCACGGATCGTCCCAACCAATGTGCTCCTGCTCGATAAATGTCTGGAGCAACCACTTCTTGGCCACCCAGTCAATCTTGTCCACTTGCGACATCGGGTTGCTTTCCAAGCCGGCCAGAACGTTTTCCCATTCGCGAATAATCCAGTCATTCTCTGGGTCCATGCCGGCCAGGTAGTGTTTCGCCAGGCCAAGGAACGAATGCTGGATCTCCAGGGCGCTTCGCGTCTGGCCGTTTTCCAGCCGTACGATCCAGCTGTAATTTGGATCCCGTGAAATATCGCGCGTGGCCTGCACGGGATCCATCAACCCCACACGCTTGGGAAGAATACCTTCCTCGAGCAAATCCAGCACCAGCGAGGTGGTCCCGACCTTCAATGCGGTCGCGTATTCGCTCATGTTCGAATCGCCAATGAGCAGATGCAAGCGGCGGTACTTGCGGTAATCGGCCAGCGGCTCGTCACGGGCGTTGATGATCGCCCGGTTGAATTGCACCCACTGGTAAATGTCGTTCACGATGTGGTCGGCGCGCTGCGAAATCTGGAAGTGCACCGGTTGATCGTGGCGGCCATGGTCAAACTCGAAGGCGAGGGGATTGGCCTGGCCGACGCGGCCGGCTCCGGAGAAAATCTGCCGCGTCGCCAGGAACGAGAGCAGAGCGGACAGCACCTGCGGGGTGAATTGCGCACCGCGTTTCATCAGGTAGTTCTCGTGGCACCCAAAGGTCGCGCCCGTGTGATGGTCAATATTGTTTTTCACAAACGACACACGGTCTGCGATGGCCATGCTCTCCAGCGCGCTTTGCAGGAGACGATCGCCCGCATGGTCGAACGAAACCACGTCGCGCAGGCTGATGCATTCAGGCGTCGAGTACTCGATATGCCCCATGTCGAGATACAGCCGTCCACCGTTGAGCAAGAATCCGCCGTTGCCGGGCGGTTCCTCGTAATCCCGATAGTGCAGGTCGATCGCCCCGAGTCGGGCGACCTTGAACAGGTGGTTCTTGACCCGGATGGGGAACGCGTCGGGACCGCCTTGCCGGTCATCGCTGCTCACCAGGCAACCGTACTCGGTTTCCAGCCCAACGATCCGGTTCATAAATCCTTCAGGGCGGCGCGGATTTCTTTCTCGTCCAGCAAGCGAAACCTTCCGGTAGCAGGACGGCTGCGGTCGAGAACGGCGGCTTCCACATGACGGGCCTTCAGATATTCCCGCAAAACCTTCTCCGGCTCGATTTCGCGCTTTTCCGTGGCTTCGCCAGTCTTGTCCTGCCCGTGTTCGGCCATATCCATGCCGACAGCCCAGGTTTTGGCGGCCAGCTTCAACGCGTCCTCCAGCGTCCGCTTCGTGTTGCCATCGTGTTCGACAAGATAATCCAGCATCGCCGTCTGGGCCTCGTTGCCACCAGCCAGCGCGTCGAAGGGTTCCTTTGTCTCAATTTCACTGCGCGCGAATGAACCGTCATAGTCGAGCTTGACGACGGAATCCTGTTCCGAATCGTCACCGAGTTCGACGAGCAGCATTTTGACAATGTACGGGGCGCTAAATATCTGCTCGAAGGCTGTCTTCAACGCCGGGCTGATTCCGAAATTGACCAGACGCCGCAGGGATACATCCGCCACCGCGCGGTTAAACCCTTCCATGTGGGCAAGATCAATGGCCACCAGCCGCATCCGCTCAATGTCGGCGGGGTGCCCGAGCGCCGCGAAGGCCACCCGGTCGTAGATCTCGAACACCTTGCGTGTCTCGCGGCTAACCGTCAGCAGCAGCAACCCATCGGCGTAATTCAGCACGACGACGGGACTGCCGAGCCGCAACTGGTCTTCGATGTACTCGCGGCGATTGGCGATGGCCTCGACCCAACGATATGGTTCTTCGATCATGCTAGTGCGACTCGTTGTTCGCGGAAACTAAACCTCACTCTTGTACACACGACCCAACTCGGACTCGGGGATTTCACGGACACCTTCCTTCGTGATCACGCGAACGATGGGAAAAATGTTGGACTTCGGATTGTATCCGCTGGTGGCGGTGTCGCTGTCCGCCGCGGTGTCCAGAAGCCGAAGCGCCGCCACGACGATTTCAGACTCGTTGTACTTGGCCAGGGGCTTGCCACCCCACGTGTTCAGGTAATGCAACACACTGCGCACCGCGAGCGATCCGGAGCCGCTGGCAGCGTAATCCACGCCTTCGAATTGGGCTCCCAACGCATCATAAAAATAGACCTTTCCGCCGCTGTCCTTGCCATCGACGGTCTCGTACGTCGCGAAAATCGGCACGACCATGCCCACGCCCTGCAGCGTCAGCGGCAGGTTTTCCTTCAACAACTTTGAGAGCGAGCGTACCTTGCCCGCGGTGCTCATCTCTTGAAGCTGGCTGCGCTGGTAGTACTTGAAGCTGTGCTCGAGTACCCGCGCCATTTCGAACGCCACCGCCGGCACGCCGGCAATCGCCAGAATGGACCGCTCGTCAATCGTAATGAGCTTCTCGGCGCGCTCGTACATGACGAGGTTTCCTGCCGTGGCACGACGATCACCGGCGACCAGCACGCCGTCCTTGTACTTGACGGCGAGAACCGTTGTGCCTTCGGTGGCGATGCCGCCCTTTCCCATCTCGTGCTGGAATTTGGCAGCCGCCTCGGCCAGACGCGGCGCAATCTCGTAGCCGTGCGCCTTCAGCACACTTAAAAAGTCGCCGTCATGCAGGAATTGCGGAATCGGTAGGGGATGATCCATGGCGATTTCTCGCGGTGCAGACGCCGGCTTACTGACCGGTGCGTTGGCGGTACCGTTTGGCCTGGTTCGGATCGACGCGCCGCATTTTCTTCAGGAGTTCCTTCGTATCGGGCGCGTCCACATCCGGACGGCGCGGCCCGGCCTCATCGGTTTCCTTCTTTTCCCACGGGGCCGGGGAGTTGGGTCGATGTATGCGTTCCGGAAACTGTGCGTTTGGATCGGGCATTCGACTATCTCCGAATCATTTCCAAGTTCCGTAGTAATGTCGCTACATCCGGCGCTTTGTCAATGGCTGCATTGTAACGGGCCACGACGTCATCGTCAAAAACATTCAAAAGCCGCACCACCGATTCGTGATCGTTCTCGCCAAACGCGATCTCGTCCCATTGCACAGAACTCATTTGCTTCGCGAATTTCTCAATGCAACGCCCGCGGAAATACGCCCGCGTATCCCGAGGCGGCTGACGGATCGCCAGTCGCACATCGTCATCCTTGATGAACCGCTGAATCTTGTCCTGACGCATCAACTCGGCGTACAACCCTTCCTCCCGCCGCACATTGTGGTATTCGAGATCGAGGGATTGCAGCCACGGATCGTCCCAGGGAAGTTTCTCGGCTTCGACAAAGGCATCCAACATCCATTTCTTGGCCACCCAATCGAGTCGATCTCGGCACAACATCGGATCGCGTTCCAGGTCGGCCAGCGCCCGCTCCCATGTCATCAGCACCCAGTCGGTTTCCTCGTCGCGACCGCCCAGATGCTGCTGCGCGGCCACCAGGTACTGTCGCTGAATATCGACAGGCCCAATCGTCCGTCCGCCAATCAGCGGAACCGTGGTTTTCAAGGTTGGGTCACGCGAGATGGTTTTCAACGCCGCGATCGGATCGGCCAGATCAATGTTCAGGGGACAAAACCGTTGTTCCAGCAGGTCGAGCACGAGCGATGTGGTGCCGATCTTGAGCGCGCCGGAAATCTCGCTCATATTGGCGTCGCCGATGATGACGTGTAACCGTCGATACTTGTCGCTGTCGGCGTGGGGCTCGTCACGCGTGTTGATGATGGGACGACGGTTCATCGTGTCGATGGACACGAGGACGCTGAAAAAGTCGGCTCGCTGGCTGATTTGGTACACGCCAACGGGTGGGCCGTCCTCGTTTTCGATGCCCACCTTGCCCGCACCAGCGACAATCTGCCGCGTGACCAGGAAGGGCGTGAGCCCGCGAATGACCAGATCGAACGGGATGTCGCGGTCCATTAGATAATTGTCGTGGCAACCGTAACTGTGGCCGACGAAGTCGGTGTTGTTCTTGTAGACTTTCACGACACCGCCCGATTCGCGCAGGTTGCGGCGCCGCACGCATTCCTCGATGATTCGTTCCCCGGCTTTGTCCTGGGCAATGATATCGCGGAGGCGTTTGCACTCGGGCGTGGCGTATTCAGGATGGGCGTGGTCGTTGTAGTACCGCGCCCCGTTGGAAAGAACCAGATCGCTCTTGATTTCCTGGAAACTGAGCTTGCGGTTCTGGTCCTGGACGAAATACTTCGCCTCGTCGAAGTCCTGCATCAATTCATCGACCCGAAAACCACGCACGTCTTGGTGAGGATCTTCGAGGTTATAGTCCCACTTCAGCGCCGAATCCATGGCGGGGGGCTCGACCTGCGTGTAGCTGCGTACCAGGGCGATGGATTCCGCCACCACGTCCACGCTGTCATGCCCGTCGACGGTGATGCCGTATTCGGTTTCAATGCCCAGGGTGCGTTGCATGGCTGGCGGAGCGCGTGCGTCTCGCTGCGTCCTCAGACAACCGCGCTCACTCCTTTCGACCGCGCTCCGGTCACGGGTCGAATCGGAGAAACCTTCACGACGTTCTCAGGATCGTAGTCCAGCAGCATCAGCCAGTCCTCCGTGATGTCCGTGGGCGGGAAGATGTCGTTTTCGGCATATTCCAACTCCAGCGACCGCAGCAGGTCGGCTTCGCTGATGCCTTCATCTTTCTTCGAGTCAATGCTGCGTTTGATGGCCATTTCCTTGGCCCGCTCCACAATGCTGGAGATGATCGCGCCGCTGATCAGGTCGCCCCGGTAGAGGACCGCGTTGCGACCGCTGCGCAACTGCACTTCGAGAAAACGATTCTCATCACGGTGTGCAAACAGTGCCTTCACAACCGAATCCACCAGCGCCGCCACGGCGGCCTTCTGGTCGCCAACATGCGCTTTCAAAGTGGCGGGATCAATAGGGAGGTCTTCCGTTAAATAAATCGAGAAAATCTCGTGCGAACCGTCCTTGTCGGGACGATCGACCTTGATCTTCCGGTCAATGCGGCCGGGTCGCAGGATCGCCGGGTCGATCAGATCCGCCCGATTCGAGGCGAGGATAATGACCACGTCGTTGAGCGACTCGATGCCATCCATCTCGGAGCAGAACATCGGCACCAGCGTCGAGAGGATGTTCGCATACCGGCCCGCCCGCCGCGTGCCGAGGATGGATTCGGCCTCGTCAATAAACAAGAACGGCATGTACCCCTGTTTCCGTTTCCCGCGGGCCATGGCAAAAATCTCGCGCACGATCCGCTCGGATTCGCCAACCCACATATTGAGAATTTCAGGGCCCTTCACGTGCATGAAGCATTCCTTCATGTCGTGGCCGGTTTTTTCGCGCAGTTTGCCCGTTAAATTGAATGCCGTGGCCTTGCCAATGAGTGTCTTGCCGCAGCCCGGCGGACCATGCAGCAGGAATCCCTTTGGCTGCGCGTAGTGGAAGCGGTCGAACAGATCCGGGTGCAACAACGGCAACTCGATGGCGTCTTTGATGGCCTGGATGGCGGCAGTTTGTCCGCCCACCAGCGACCACGGCAATTCCGGAACGTCCTCCAGGTAAAATTCCTGTTTGTCCGAGGAAGCGAGCAACTCGACGGCAACACGAAACGACGGATCGATGCGAATCTCATCGCCAACCTTCATCTCGGCGGACAGCAGGTCGCTCGATCGTTGCAGGATGACGGAATGCAGCCCGTGTTCCTGCCCGACGCGGAGGCGGCCGTCTTTCAACACGTCGGTCACTTTGCCGACGGGGCCCGAATTGTCATAGCCGAGGTCGCCGACAACCACGTACGCCTCATTAACGAGCACGCGCGTGCCGACCTTCAAGCTTTGGATCTCGATCCGCGGGTCGACATTGGAATAGTAGTCATGGCCGGCGACCGCTACGTGCGCAATGTCTTTCTTGGGGAAACCGAGGAAGGTGCCGATGCGGTTTGCGGGTGAAGTCACCTTCTTGATGACTTCGTCCATCTTCTCAATGGCCGCGCGGGCTTCCGAGAGCGTCAACTCGTGTTCTTGGATTTGCTGGCGCAGACGGAACAAATCGAAGCGCGCCGGATCGCCCTCCGGCAGCGTTGCCAACAGCTTGTCCACCAACTCAATCGGTGTGGACTCTTCTCGCCCCCCCCATTTGTCCGAGAAATCCAACGGCCCTCCCGGAGGTGTGGGCTTTTTATACCCTGAATGGTCGCTCATGCCAGTTCTCCACGCGTACCCTGCGTCCTTGCCGCTTAGTATACCGCGATTGAAACAGGACTGCAACCGCGCCGCCGCAAATACATGGGAAACAGTGTGTAAAATAGGCATTGACAGCGGTGAGACCCATCGGCTACGGTACGCCGCTTCACGAGTCCATATAGAGTATTCATGAGTACATTTTTCGCTAAAAAGGAAGAGCAAAAGCCGCGGTGGTACGTCATCGACGCCAGTAATCAGGTGCTCGGCAAGGTGGCTGTCAAAGCCGCTAACGTCTTGCGCGGCAAGATCAAACCCACTTTTACGCGGCACGTTGACGCAGGCGATTTTGTCGTGGTCGTCAACGCTGAGAAGGTCGTGCTTACCGGCAAGAAGGAAACCGCCAAGACCTACATGACCTATTCGCAGTACCCAGGGAAGGAGAAATACCGGACGGTCAAGCAGGTGCGCGCCAGCCACCCGGAGAAGCTCATCGAGCACGCGGTGAAAGGCATGATCCCGAAGAATCGGCTGGGCCGACAGATGATCACCAAACTCAAAGTCTACGCCGGCACGGCGCATCCCCACACCGCGCAGAAACCCGAGCCCATTTCCATTTAGGTTTTACAGCCATGGCAACCGCATTAGCACAAACCAACGCATTTACCGGAACCGGCCGCCGCAAGACCAGCGTCGCACGCGTCCGCTTGGTGCCCGGCTCCGGCAAAGTTGTTGTCAATGACCGGTCCCTTGAAGAATACCTGACCGTTCCCAATCAGCGAACCATCGCCTTGCAACCGTTGGCGGAGACGCAGAACGCCGGGAAGTTCGACGTGTTTATCAGCGTCGATGGCGGTGGCGTATCGGGCCAGGCGGGTGCGATCAGCCACGGCATCGCCCGTGCGCTGTTGAAGGCCTCGCCCGACCTCAAGGGTGCGTTGCGCGACAAGGGATTTCTCACACGCGACTCCAGAATGAAGGAGCGCAAGAAGTACGGTCAACCCGGTGCGCGCAAGCGCTTCCAGTTCTCGAAGCGCTAATCGACCAGCAAATCTCGACTTGCAAGCACGAGCCCCGGGTTTCATATTCGGGGCTCGTTGCTTTTGCGGAAACACGCAAGCCATCATGTCATGAAAAAAACCAAAGCGGCCATCGTCGGGGCCAGCGGCTATTCGGGTCAGGAACTGATCCGATGGCTGTTGCGCCACCCGCATGTCGAGATTACCCAGTTTACTTCGCGACAATACGCCGGGAAAGCCGTGGCCGAAGTGTTTCCGCGATTTCGAGGACAGGTCAGCGCCGCGTTTACCGAGCCGGATGTGAACCGGATCGACGCCGACGCGGTTTTCCTCGCGTTGCCGCACGGTGTGGCCGCCGAGTTTGCCCCGGCCCTCTTGCAAAAGGGAATCAAAGTGCTGGATTTGTCAGCCGATTTTCGGCACAAATCAGCCGCGATTTACCAAGAGTTCTACGAGCACGAGCATCCAGCGCCGGATTTGTTGAAGCAGTCCGTGTACGGGTTGCCGGAAATCCATCGGGAGAAAATTCGGAACGCCAAGCTCGTGGCATGCCCTGGATGTTATCCCACGAGCATTATCCTCGGCATCGCGCCCGCGCTGAAGAGTGGCTTGGTCAAATCAGACGGCATCATCGTCACCAGCCTCAGTGGTGTCAGTGGCGCGGGGCGGAAGGTCGCGGACGAGTATCTTTTCACGGAATGCAACGAAAGCGCGCGGGCGTACAGCGTCCCGAAACACCGGCACTTGGGCGAGATCGAACAAGAGCTGTCGTCTTTGGCCGGAGGGAATGTGACGATCTCCTTCACGCCGCACCTGATTCCGCTCAATCGGGGCATCCTCAGCACGATCTATCTGTCCCTTGCAAAAAAGGCAGAGGATGCGCTGGCCACGTACCGGGACTTTTACAAAGATGAGACGTTCGTGCGCGTGACGCCATCACTTCCCGACACGAAGAATGTCGAGGCGACAAACTTCTGCGACATCTCCGTGTGCGTCGATCCGCGCACCAACCGACTGATCGTGGTTAGCGCCATTGACAACCTTACCAAGGGCGCTGCCGGCCAGGCCGTGCAGTGCTTGAATCTCGTGTGCGGTTACGACGAATCGACAGGACTTCTTTGATGAAGACTTTCTTTACCCGAATTGGTGGATCGGTCACGGCCCCGAAGGGGTTTCGCGCGGCAGGCGTGGCGGCTGGCATCAAGTTTAACGGTAAGAAGGACGTGGCGCTGATCGTTTCCGACACGCCGGCGACGGCGGCGGCAACGTTTACCACGAATCAGGTCAAGGCCGCGCCGGTAAAACTCAGCATGGCGCATGTGAAATCCGGCAAGGCTTGCGCGATCGTCGCCAACAGTGGCAACGCCAATGCCTGCACGAGCGACGGGCCGATTCACGCACGGGCGATGGCTTGCGCGGTCGCGCGCCGCCTCGGCTGCGCGGAAAACCATGTCCTTGTCTGTTCGACGGGCCGCATCGGCGTAAATCTCCCCATCGTCAAGGTGGAAGGCGGCATCAAGCAGTGTCTCGGCAGCCTGGCGCGACAGGGGGGTGCAGCGGCCGCGCAGGCGATCATGACCACCGACACATTTCCGAAAGAAGTCGCGGTGCAATTCAAAGCCGGAGGCAAGACGTGTCGCATTGGCGGCATCGCCAAGGGCGCGGGCATGATCCAGCCGAACATGGCCACGATGCTCAGTTTCATCACCACTGATGCCGCGATGCCTCGCGCCGTGTTGCAACGGGCGCTCACGCATGCTGTAAACCAATCCTTCAACCGGATCACGGTCGACGGCGATACGAGCACGAATGACACAGTGATCGTCCTCGCGAACGGCGTGGCGGGCAAACCGCCGCTGGCGAAATTCCAGGCCGCGCTCGACTTTGTGTGCCTCGAACTCGCCAAAATGATCGTGCGGGATGGCGAAGGGGTTTCGAAGTTTGTCACAATCAACATTTGCGGCGCGGCCACCGAACGCGACGCGGAGATCGCCGCGCGCGCCGTCGCGAACTCGGTACTGGTCAAGACGAGCTGGTGCGGCGGTGACCCGAATTGGGGCCGCATTCTGGACGCGCTTGGATATTCACGCGCGCGGATTAATGCCGACCTTGTGGACATCGCATACGAAGGGCTGCCTGCGGTCCGGGGCGGGATGCCAGCGCGCACGCCGCTCGCAAAGCTCAAGAAGATTGTCGCGCAACCGACATTCAGCATCGACATCCATCTGCACCTCGGTCGCGGTCACTGCACGATGCACACCTGTGATCTAACCGAAAAGTATGTCGAGCTGAACAAGGGGGAGTGAAAGCGCCTGACATGACATTCGCCTGTAGCCGCACCCTTCAGGGTGCGCAAGATGTGGATTCAACGCAGGCTGAAGCCTGCGGCCACGGATTCTGTCACGCCCGATAGACGCTGACGCCGATGGATGATCTCATCAAGAAAGCCGACGTGCTGCTCGAGGCGCTGCCGTACATTCAACGGTTCCGCAGTTCAATATTCGTCGTCAAATACGGTGGCAGCTTCATGGATTCACCGGACGCGAAGGTGCGCGAGGGCGTCGCGGCGGACGTTGTCTTTCTCGAAGCCGTGGGCGTCAACCCCGTGGTTGTCCACGGCGGCGGCAAAGCGATTACCACGGCGATGGGAAAGGCCGGCATTACCGCCCAATTCGTCCAGGGCATGCGCGTGACCGACGGGAAATCGATGGAGATTGTCGAAGATGTGCTGGCGAACGTGATCAACCGCGACATCGTGGAGATGATCCAGAAGTTTGGCGGGAAAGCGCGCAGCTTCTCTGGAAAGGATGTCTTCCAGTGCCGCAAGCTGGCGAAGGACGGGGTGGATCTCGGATATGTCGGCGAGGTCACGGACGTTTCGACAGAAGCCGTGCGCAAATGCCTGCGGGCGCAGGTGACGCCCGTGATCAGTCCGATCGGGCTCGGCGAGGACGGGCACGCGTACAATATCAACGCCGATGTGGCGGCGGCCAAGCTGGCAATGGCCGTCGGCGCGCGGCGGCTCGTGTTCATGAGTGACGTGGCGGGTCTCCTGCGTGACCCCCGCAATCCCAAAACACTGATATCGAGCCTGCACGTCAGCGAAGTGCTCGATCTCAAGCGCGAAGGGGTCGTCGACAAGGGAATGATTCCGAAAGTGGATAGCGCCGTGGAAGCGGTGCACGCGGGTGTGCGTCGTGTGCACTTCGTGGACGGTCGCATTCCCCATTCCATTCTTCTGGAGATTTTCACGGATAAGGGGATTGGGACCGAAATTGTGAAATGAGGCGCAGAAAACTCTGGTTGATCCTATTCTGTAGTTGCGGGCTCACTGACCTGATACGGCTCGAATTTGCTGTCCTCAAAGAGCCGAGCGCACGCGGCTCGGCGGGAGCCTCGCCCTCCAAGGGACCACCGAGAATTTCCTGAGATTTGCAGTTGACAGGTGTATCGTGTGTCGATATACTTGTGGGTTGATGAAATTTGGGAATCGATATTGTGAGGAGAGGGGGAGGGGAGGGTCGCAAGAAGTATTTTTAGGCAAAACAAACCCAGGGATTCTTGACAAATGATTAGCTGTGCGAGACTTGAACCAGAAGGACTTACAAAGGAGTTTTCGTGTTTCTATGGCATGGGTTTGTTTTCATTTTTTTGGGTTTGTTTTGGGATGTTTGGAGCGGTCCAGGCGACGAATTGGGGTCAATATGAGAGCGAATTGGGTTCGTTTTGTCCGGCACCGGGGGCTTGGGCCGGCTGTTCAGCAAAATCCTTGCAACCGGACACGGCAGTTCGCATGATGCGCGGGCCATGAATCGGACTGAGATTATTGGATTGTTTGACAAGTACGTGGTGCCGAGTTACGCCCGGTATCCGCATGTGTTCGTGCGCGGCAAGGGCGCGCGCGTGTGGGATGCCGATGGTCGGGAGTATCTCGATTTCGGCGGCGGTATCGCCGTGAACCTGCTCGGCCACTCGGCCATGGCTGGGATTTTGGCAAAGCAAGCCAATGTGCTGGTGCACGCTTCCAATCTCTATTACACCGAACCACAGGGCCTGCTGGCGAAACGACTCGTTGAATTGGTCGGTATCGAGGGGAAATGTTTTTTTTGCAACAGTGGCGCCGAGGCCAACGAGGCATTGTTCAAAATTGCCCGCAAGTTCGGCAACGAGCATGGAGGCCGTTACGAGATTCTGACATTCCAGAACAGTTTTCACGGTCGCACGCTGGCCGGGATCAGCGCCACGGGCCAGGAGAAGGTGAAACATGGCTTTGAGCCGCCCGTGGAAGGGTTCCGCCATGTGCCGTTTAACGATCTTGACGCGGTCGCCAAGGCGGTCACGCCGAAAACCGTGGCCATTCTTCTGGAGCCGATTCAGGGTGAGAGCGGGATTCTGGCGGCGACAGCGGAATTCCTGCGAGGACTGCGACGGCTTTGCGACGAGCATCAACTGCTGCTGATGTTCGACGAAGTCCAATGTGGCATGGGACGAACGGGCGAGTTTTTGGGATTCCGGGCGATCACGACGGACGTTCAGCCCGATGCCATCTCGTGGGCGAAGGGGCTCGGAGGCGGGTTCCCGATTGCGGCGATTTGGGCCCGAGGTCCTTATGGAGATGTCCTGGGTCCCGGCACGCACGGCACGACATTCGGCGGGACTCCGCTGGCCTGTTCCGTCGCGCTGGCAGTGCTGGATACACTCGAGCGCGATGGGTTGCTGCGCAACGCCCGCGACGTGGGCGAGTATTTTATTGGCAAGCTGCGGGCACTCGCGGCACAATGCCCGACCATTCGCGAGGTGCGCGGGATCGGATTGATGATCGGCGTCGAGGTGACACTGGAGGCGCGTCCGGCGGTGTTGAAACTGGCGGAGTACGGGCTGATCGGTGTGGCGGCAGGGAAAAATGTGGTGCGCTTTCTGCCGCCGTTGAACATCACGCGGGCTGATGTAGACGAGGCGGTCGAGAAAATAGGACGGGCATTCGGTGATAGCGGAGCAAGTTAACATGGACGGCAAAGTCGGCAACTGTGTCGAAGTGGTGGATGTCGAGCGCGTATTGCCCATCGGGACGACGCAGGAAAAGCGGCTGCGCTTCGAGTGGGAACAGAAACCGTCAGAGCATTTTTTGATGTCGTGGAACCAGTACATGGAACCGAACAGCCTGTTCGTCGAGGATATCAGCGACGAAGGCATCACGGTCACGGTGCGCTGGGCGTTAATGAAGGAGACGCCAGAGCAGATCGCGGCACGGCTCAATCGCTGGCTGGAACAGGTCGAAGAAGGAAAATACCGGCGCAGCGGGATTAGTGGCCGGCATCTGTGACACGATCGGCAGGTCAATACATCATGAATCATTTACTTACAGTTGAGCAGCTGAGTGGTCGCGAGATTGCGGACATCCTGAAGCTTGCGAAAGAGTTCAAGAAAGGCCGCGGCAAGCCCCGCCAGAAACAGCCGCTGAAAGGCCAGACGTGGGCCCTCATTTTCAACAAGGCCAGCACACGGACGCGGGTGAGCTTTGAAGTGGGCATCGGCGAACTTGGCGGCACATCACTGTATCTTTCCACGAATGACATCCAAATGGGCCGTGGCGAGACCGTGGCGGACACGGCGCGGACATTGTCGCGCTATGTTCATGGTGTCGTGATTCGAACGTATGCGCAACGCGACATCGAGCAATTCGCGGAGGCGGGCACGATTCCCGTCATCAACGCGCTCACGGACGACGAGCATCCCTGCCAGATTTTGGCGGACCTTCTCACAGTCGTGGAAAAACTGGGCACGTTGAAGGGCAAGAAGGTTGTGTTCTTCGGTGATGGCGCGTGCAACGTATGCAACTCCTGGCTCTTTGGCGCGGCCAAAACAGGGATGGAGATGTGGGTGGCAGCTCCGAAAGGGTTTCAGCCCGGCGCCGAGTGGGTCAAACGGGCCGGGGGCAACATTCACGTGACCGAGAACGTCAACGAAGCCGCGAAAAACGCCGACGTGCTCTATACGGATGTCTGGGTGTCGATGGGGAAGGAAGCCGAGGCGACCGAGCGGCTGAAGACTCTCGCGCCGTATCAGGTCAACGCGTCCGTATTGAAGTGGGCGAAACCGGGAGCGCTGGTGATGCACTGCTTGCCGGCGTACGTCGGGAAAGAGATTACGGCAGAAGTGTTTGACGCGAATCTGAAGACCATATTCGACCAGGCAGAGAATCGGTTGCACGCGCAGAAGGCGATCATGGCGGTGCTGGCGAAGCAACGTTAAGGTACGAATTTGGTGAGCTGCTGAATGATTAAAACCCGGCGCAACATCACGGCGCAGATGGCGGTCGGGCACTTCAATCGTCGATCGTGAAGTCCGACCGACTCCAGCGTAGTGTGCGCGCCACCGTGCTGGGGCTCCTGGTAAATGTTGTACTCGCGACCGTCAAATTGCTGGCAGGAATCTTCGGTCGATCCTATGCCCTGATCGCGGACGCCATCGAATCGATGGCGGACGCCGCCAGCTCGATCATTGTGTGGCGTGCGGTTGTCGTAGCCGAGAAACCAGCCGACAAGGAGCATCCGTATGGACACGGAAAGGCCGAGGCGATTGCGGCGGCCGCGGTGGCCGTGATGTTGGTCGGAGCTGCGTTATTGATTGTCTACCGCTCGGTACGGGAGATTCAGACGCCACGGCACTTGCCAGCTCCGTACACGTTGATCGTGCTGCTCGGCGTTGTCCTCATCAAAGAAGGCCTCTTTCGAATCGTGGGACGGGTCGGTGAAGAGGTCGAGAGCGGTGCTGTGAAGGCCGATGCGTGGCATCACCGCAGCGATGCGATTACCTCTGCAGCGGCGGCTTTCGGCATCAGCATCGCGCTGGTGGGCGGCGACCGCTACCGGTCGGCGGACGATTGGGCGGCTATGTTTGCCGCGGTCATCATCGCATTCAATGGCCTGCGGCTGCTGCGGCCCGCGCTGGATGAGTTGATGGACGCCGCCCCGAAAGAAGACATCGTTGGGTTGGCGCGCTCGATCGCGTTGCAGGTCAATGGTGTGAAGGGCGTCGAGAAGTGTTTCGCCCGCAAGATGGGGTACGAATACTGGCTGGACATGCACATTGAAGTGGACGGCACGTTGTCCGTGGCAGTGGCACATGAATTGTCGCACACCGTCAAGGATGCGATTCGTGAGAGAATCCCTCGCGTGCTCGATGTGGCGATTCACATCGAGCCATTTCAACCCGGCTCGTTGAGGGGCGGTTCGTCAGGGGTCCGGGGCGAATAGCCATGCATGCGCCGAAAGGTACCGGTGCCGCGCGGAGGCTCGACGTGGCGATGCATGTCGAGCCTTCCCCGTTCGAGAAACGGCGTGGGCCGCCTAGAAGTGGTAGCTCAAATAGGATTTCAGGAGCCACCGCGCGACCAACTGGTCGCCACGGAAGTCGAGGAACACGGGCACTTCGACATCGGCATAGAAGCTCACCGGATGCATGTTCACCTCGACGCCGGGAGAAACCATGATCCGCTGGTAGCCGGAGGCCACGGGGTGGGCGGACTCGGCACCGTGGTCGCTGGTGCGTTCGGAAGCGATTACTTGGAACAAGGGCGTGATGCGTGCGCTCCGGGCCAACCAGCCCTTATAATAGATACCAGCGGCTGTGTCGAGTTCGGTTCCCGGAGCGTACTGATTTCGTGTAATGATCGGCTGGTCCAGCAGCGCCTGTGCGAACCAAGTGAAACCCGCGTCGCCCGGCAGATTCCCCCGGTGGTAACTACCGAGAAGGATATCGGTGCTGCCGGTACCGATTTCCGAGTCGCGGTCGACATCGCCATACGCGTCATTATAGGTATAGCTACCAGTCGGCAACTTGAAACCGAAGTTGATACCGGTCGACATGTCCGGTGAAAACCCCGTGTAGATGCCTTCGACTCGAATGTCGCCAAGAGTGGCCCAGTCCGCTGATTCGAGGTATTGGCCGGGAGTGGGGCCACTGTTGGGCCCACCGGTCGTCTTAAAATATCGATCGTCGTACGGCACCTCGACCTGAAAACCCCAACTCCGGTCGAACATTTGTTGGTAACCGGCGGTAACGAAGTGGGTGCGTATTTCCTTGTCTTCATTATCGCCTCCTGGCGCCGGCGAGGTCCCATGCCAATTCTGATGCTGATCCTGGTAGTCATAATTGACATAAGCCATTCCTTCCGCGCCTTGGGGAAGCATCAAGCCTGTGCCCACGTCGAAAACACCGCATCCACACGCGCAAGCCCATCCAACACTCGGTGCCAGAACTACCCCTAACGACAATGCCAAACCAAGCGCCTTATTCACTGCGCGGAAGCTTGGCTTCCGTTTGTTCATCTGCGTGACAACCGACATCGAAATATCTGTGTTCTTCATTTTTAAAATTTAAAGTTGCGAGATACCGCAATACGCGGCCCTCAGTTTACAGCGTGGAAGCCATGCCTGGGCCATAACACACCACAGGCAACGACACGACAACAGTTTTAGGCGCTGGTCGCGCGCGGTGGGGGCGTCGGTGGCTGTCGGGAGAGAGACTCAACAAACTCGTTGCCGATTGGCACGAGTTGAAAACGTGTGGGTGCAACCAACAGCAATGATTGCGTCGTGAGGGGAAATTCGAGCTTTATCACCGGTTGGGGAAATTCCATGCGCTTCTCGGATTTCTTCGCGCTTGCGATGACCTTGCAAAGCGAACACGGGTGTTGCCCGTCAAACGTTCGCATGACGGCGTCGGCAAAGGACGCCGTGCGAAGGTTCTCCGCGAGCATCCGCGTCCACGCCACGGATTGCAACGCGCCCCAGTGCGCGCCGGTTCCCGCCACCAGCACAAAGATCAACAAAGTATTGCGTACCCGATCCATCACCATTGGACTTTTCCCAGATTGGTCATACGGTGTCAAGGGCATTTGGTTTGCCGAGCCAAACAGAAGGCGTTCTAACGCCAGAGCAATCTTGCCTCTGATTCGGTCACCCTACATAATGATCCATGATGAGCGTTGGCTTGCAAGAATCCTACGCACTGTGCGGGCGGATTGCACGGCAGACTGGAAAAAACTTTTACTATTCGTTCCTGGTCATGCCGCGAGAGAAACGCGCGGCCATGTGCGCGGTTTACGCGTTCATGCGACGGAGCGACGACATCGCTGATGGTGCGGCCAATCCTGTCGTTGCCCTCGACGGGCTGCACCGTTGGCGCGAAGAAGTTGACGCCGCGCTGAACAATTGTGATGCCAGCGAGCCGATTCTTCCCGCGTTGGCTGACACGGTCCGCCGTTATCGGATCCCCCAACGCCATTTTCACGACCTACTCGACGGGACGGAGATGGATCAGTCGACAACTCGCTACGCCACATTTGACGAACTCTACAAATACTGCTATCGAGTGGCGTCGGCAGTTGGCTTGGTGGTGTTGCCCATCTTCGGATACAAGCATGAAGGCGCGTTGGTGCCCGCCGAGGCGTGTGGGATCGCATTTCAGCTGACCAACATCCTTCGAGACGTGAAAGAAGACGCGGAGATGGGGCGGATCTATCTGCCGCAGGAAGATCTGCAGCGGTTCGGGGTCTCGGAAGACGACATTCTGAACGCCCGGTCCACCCCGCAGTTTTTGGAAATGATGAAGTTCGAAGCAACACGGGCACGGGAATTCTACAATAAGGCGCGGCCACTAGTGGACATGATCGACGCCGACAGCCGTGGCACGCTCGCGGTGATGATCGCGATTTACGGCGGCATCCTGCGCAAGATTGAGGACAACAAGTGTGCGGTGTTTCGAGAGCGAATCCGGCTCTCGACCGCCGAGAAACTGTGGATCGTTGGCAAAAATTGGGTGGGATACCGATTATGAAGACACAGGCCCTTTTGCTAGCGGCTGCATTGTGCGTCTCGTCAATGGCTTGGGCTGACGGTCCGCGGCCGTTCCTGTTTCTGAAGACGGGAGAAAAATTCGCCACGCAGGAGATCGCCGGACCGACGGTCGCGGGGTTGACGGCGTATGTTGGCGAAAAAGTGGCGGGAACGACCAGCGCCTTCGAGCCGCGGGTAATGAACAATCCCGTGAAAGCGGCGGAGTTTTGCGGCAAGAGCAGGCCCGCGTTGGGCATTGTCACGGCGGGTTTCTATTTGACGTACACCAAGGCGCTGGGAATGCAACCATTGCTGGAAGTGAAGCGCATGGGGCTAAAGGAAGAGCGCTTCGTGCTGGTCACGCAGAAGGACGCCAGTGATGATCTTACCAAACTGGAAGGCAAAACGATCGTGACGCCGCTGGCCAACGAGCAATGGTACGTCACCTCCGTGATCTTGCAGAACAAGCTCGGCGAGGAGGTCCGGCTCAAGGCAACGACAGACGTCGAGGGTGCAGTCTTCGATCTGGCCGAGGGAGCCAAGAACGCTACGGATGCAGTCCTCTTGGAAACGGGGGCTTGGGATTTGTTCAAGGACGACCCTGATTCCGGCGGGAAACTGAAGGTCGTATACAAGTCGGACGAACTGCCGCGGGATTTGGTGGTTCTCTTCCTCGACAAAGCGGAAGTACAGAATACCGACAAAGTGAAGCAAGTCTTGAAGGACATGAGTGGCAACGAAGCCGGGCAGAAGATTTTGCGGAGCATTCAGGTGGAGTCGTTCACAGACATTGACCAAGCCGGGCTGTCAGCGGCGGAGAAACTGTTTCATGGCAAGTAGGCGGGCCGTATTTTTGGCGGGCGCAGTAGCGATGGCCGCTTGCGGGTGTCGATCCATTGGCAACGTCCGGGTCCGCCCAGACCAGGTGCAGCTCTTAACCGCGACGGAAGCGCAGAAGACACGCGAGGCGGCGGAGTCGCTTTTTAATCAGCAACCGCGCTCGTTGGCGTCTGTGACGAGTGCCGCGAACATGTTCGAACAAGCGGCGCGCACCTTGCAGGATGATTACATCGCGCAGTGGCAGGCAGCGGAAGCAATGGAGTTCCTGGCCGGGAATGAAACAAAGCCGAATCTGCGTCGACAGTCTGCTCAACGCGGGATTGTTTTTGCCCGTCGGGCATGCGAACTGAAACCCGACGGCGTGGAAGGGTACTACTGGTTCGCGCTTAACGTTGGGTGGCTGGCCGATGTCGATCGCACGTATGGCCTGGACGCGGTGGGCGAGATGCAGACGGCGCTCAAACGGGCGATCGAATTGGATGAGCGCTACGATTTTGCCGGGCCGTTGCGTGTGTTGGGGGTCCTGTATCTGCGCACGCCTCAGCCGCCGGCGAGCATCGGGAGTCCGCGCAAGGGATTGCAGTTGTTGCGGCGCGCGGTCGAGTTGTTTTCCGACTATCCCGAGAATTACCTTTATCTGGCGGAGGCGCTCCACGAGAATGGACGGGGGGACGAGGCGAAGGAGGCCCTTCGCAAAGTGTTGGAGGCGAAACCGTGGCCGGATCAGCAGTTCGAGAGCGAGCAATGGAAGGCGCAAGCACTCAAACTTTGGGCGGAACTGGACAAACCGTAAGACGGAACGCCGCCATCTTGTGGGCTGCGATGGGCGTTTTGCTGTTTGCGGCAGTGGTTGCGGCTGGACTGGTAGCATTTCACGCCGCCAAGGTATCGCAGGCACGTCACGACGTGAAGGTCATCGCGCTGGCATTGGACGGTTTTGCCCGGGAAAATGGCGATTACCCGAAGGGCACACCGGGCGAGATCTGCCGGATGTTGCGCGGCGAAACAATCAATGGCCAGAACGCAAAGAGGCTCGATTACCTGGACGCTCAGCCGAATGAATTGAGCAGGCTGGGGGAGTTCATGGATCCGTGGGGCGAACCCTATCGGATGTTGGTCGACGGCAAGGCGCGTGTCTATTCCTGCGGGCCCAATCGCGTCGACGAGCACGGGGAAGGTGACGATATTACCAGTTGGAAATAGGCCCACTGGGAATGCCCAAGACCTTGGAGCGTCTGGTACACACTTAGCATGCCACGTGATCTGTAATTAGCTGATTGATCAAACTGGCGGCGTAACCGGCGCCGAAACCGTTGTTGATGTTGACGACGGTGACGCCGCTGGCGCAGGAATTGAGCATGGCCAGCAGCGCGGCGATACCGCCGAACGATGCACCGTAGCCGACAGAGGTGGGCACAGCGATGACGGGCTTGTCCACGAGGCCGGCGACGACGCTGGGCAGTGCGCCTTCCATGCCGGCGACGACGATCAGCACGCTGGCGTCGAGCAATTCGTCGTTGAGCGCGAGCAATCGATGAATGCCGGCTACGCCCACGTCGTAATATCTCTTCACGCGATTGCCCATGATGTCGGCAGTGACGACAGCCTCTTCCGCCACAGGAATGTCGGTCGTCCCCGCGCATAGCACGGCAACCGTGCCGCCGCGTTTTGGCAACGGTTTACGCACGACCGTCACCGATCGCGCGGCTTCGTGATATTTCGCCTTCGGAAACGCGTGTTTCACAGCACGAAACGTCTCTTTCGAGGAGCGGGTGGCGAGCAGATTGTCGTTGTGACGCAGGATGGTCCGCGCGATTTTCACGACCTGCGCGGGAGTTTTGCCTTCGCAGTAGATCACTTCGGGGAAACCTTTGCGCAGCGACCGATGCCCGTCCACGCGAGCGAAATCGAGGTCGTGAATCGACAACGATTTCAGTTGTTTGACGGCACGATCCGCCGACAGATGGCCGGCGCGCACATCGTGCAGCAACTGTCTCAGCTTCGACTCGTTCATGGCGTGACCGACTTCGCGCGAATCTCCTTGGCGCGGGCCTCGAGGGGCGCCGCTTCGGTGTTGCGGTTGAGGGCACGCAGGGCAATGGCGTAGTTGTCGAGGATCTGCAACAACCGGGGGTCGTCAGCGCCAAATGCGTCCTGTTTGATGGCCAGCGCGCGTTTCAAAACGGGTTCGGCGTCCGTGTAACGGCCTTCCGAAAAATACAGGGCGCCGAGATTATTCAGGTCGTTGGCGAGATCGGGATGATCCGGACCGAGGAGCTTCTCGTCGATCAACGCCGCCCGCCGGTACAGCGGCTCGGCGGTCTTGTACTTCCCTTCCGCTCGATACACCTCGGCAAGGTTGTTGGCATCGGAGGCGACCGTGAGGTGTTCCTTGCCGTAATTCGCCTCGTCTAGATTCAGGGCCCGTAGGAACCTTGACTCAGCGGCGTCATATTTCCGCTGTTGGAAGAGGACAAGGCCAAGATTGGTCAGGTCTTTGGCTATTTGTTGGCTGCTATTTTTGGCGTGCGATTTCTCGTCGATGGACAGGGCTTGGGAAAAAGACGATTCCGCCTTCACGTACTCATGTAACGATACCTGCACGGAGCCCAGGGCTCGCAAGGTCGCGGCAATAGCGGGGTGATCGGCCTGCACTGCTTGATGCCATTTCGGCAAGGCCTGTGATAACAGCTGTTCGGCCTCGGCGTATTTTCCCCGGGCGGCAGTCAGGACGCCCAAATTGCTGAGTACGGTGGCGACGGCGCGGGGATTCTGGTTGTGTTGTTTCTCCCAGATGGCGAGTGCCCGTCGATAAAAAGGTTCCGCTTGGGACAGTTTCCCCTGGGCGCGGTACGCTTCGGCGAGATTGTTGAGATCGGTGGCGACATCCGGGTGGTCCGGGCCGAGTGTGTGTTGGTCAATTTCGAGTGCCTGGTTGTAGAAGGGTTCTGCTTCCGCGTAACGGCCGAGACTGTCATAGAGCATGGCGAGGTTGTTGAGATCAACGGCAACATCGGGGTGCTCAGGCCCGAGCAGTTTCTGGTCGAGAAGCAGCGCCCGCTTTTGTAGCGTCTCCGCCTCCGTGTAGTTCCCCGCGCCTCGCTGGTATTCCGCGAGGTTGCCCAGCGCGGTGGCGACTTCGCGATGGGATGGACCAAATGTCTTTTCAGCGACTTTGAGCGCATCCTGCCCGACGTGAATGGCCTGGGTATATTTCGCTTGGCGGTAAAAATCGTTGGCTTCGGCGGTCAGTTTTTTCAAGGCGGCTTCCTGAGCCTTCGATGGAAAGGCTGCAAGAAGAAAAGCCAGCGCCGTGATGAGACAGACTTTCGAGTTTATGGCGGACATGCACTATATGCTAGCAGCCGAGCCCATACACCGCAACTGTGTTCACTTCGCCAGCAGGGAGAGCGCCTTCGCCAGCGGCAGGTCGGTTGCCAACACCTCGGCTTTGGCGTTCCTCCAATCAAAGGCCCCGAAACCAGCCAGCGCCAGCGAACGTTCTGTTTCACGCGGCAACTCGACGATCACGTCCGGCACCAGCCCCTTGTCCTGGAGGATCTGCTTTGACGGTCGCATATAGTAGGCGGTGGGCATCACCAACACCGAACCGTTCGCCAATCGGGTTGACATGGCCAGAAACCCGCGGCCGAAGGTCTTGCTGCCGACAATCTGGGCGCGATGGTTGTCTTGCAGCGCGGCCGCAAAAACTTCGGCCTCTGCGGCCGTGCTGCCGTTGACGAGCACCACAATGGGGGTCATCGTTTTTGCGCCATCGTCGCTGACGAATCCAGTGTGCAAGGCCGGGACCGCATATTCCAGCGAGGCAATCTCGGCGCCTTTGGGCAGGAAGATCGATGCGGCGGGCTGAACGGCAAGGAACATGCCGCCAGGATTATTTCGGAGGTCGAGGATGATGCCGGCGACATGTTCGCCTCTGGCAAGGGTCATCGCGGTCCGCAGGTTCTCCACAGTCTCCTTCGAGAATTCAGCCAGCCGATAGTACACGACGCCTTTGTCGAGTATTCTCAACGTGGTTACGGGTGATGAACCACGCGCAGCCCGATGCAGATGGAGGTCGCGTATACTTCCGGAGATGGGATCGACCACGCGCAAACTCACTGCGGAATCAACGGGACCGCCAAGGAGACGTTCCATTTCGTAGCGTCGCGCGAGCAGCGTGGACGAATTGTTGATGGCAATGATCTGGTCCCCGGCCAGCAAGCCCGCGCGTTGCGCGGGACTGCCATCGCTTGGGGACACAACCGTGGGGATGCCTCCGCGGATGACAAACGTGACGCCAATGTCAGCCGGGGCAGCATTGGACTCGGTGGACGCCGCCTCCTCGGGCGTGAGCAGGTCTGCTTCCGGATCGATGGAACGGACAAACGCGCGCAGCGCGACCGTGGTGTACCACTCGGTGTTGACGCGGGAAGGTTGGACGTAGCTCTTCTGCATTGTGTCCAGCAGCTCCGTAAACCGCGACAAGGTCTCGAAGGACGACAGCGTGGGCGTAATGACGCGCGGCTCGTCGGCAGCGTGGACCGGAGCAGCGATTGCGGCCAAACAACCCAACATGGTCAACACGTGTCGCATTACGAAGGAGAGTCATATCCGAGATGCGAAGCGGTGGCAAGCGGCTGCTTTGACGGGGAGAGCCGCGAGAAGGAGCGAGGTGAGAGATTGACGATGGGCGGTGGCAGAGCCGGTCCGTGAGCTTTGCAGATTGTAAAGCGCCGACCCTTCTACCTTCTACTGTTCTTCAATGCGCCATCGATTGATCCGTAAACACCCCAAAATCGTGAACTCGTGTTACCTCCTGCCACCCCAGATTACCCCCTCCTCACCCCTGTAATTTCCACACCCAGATTGACGCAACATATAGCATAGATATCAAGTTAATTAGTAGAACACTGCCGCTGGCGCCTGCCGTTTCCCTGTAGCCGCAGGTCCGAGAGGACTCGCGACTCCTGTCGGAGCTTCAGCCTGCGCGTTGTCGCGACGTTTCTATGAAACATCGGTCGCCCGCTCGCATGTCGTCTACGGAGTTCGCCCGCCGCTGTAGCGTCGCGTCTCCGACGCGAATTCCGTCCCCGCCATCAACCATCCCGCCGCCTTTCGCGCCTCGCGCTCTTCGGCACTGAGCCACGTCTGCACCTAGGCACCTGGGCACTTAACCACCTAGACACTTCAGCACTGTCTGCTATTTTCTTGCCCCCGGCCTCCGCCTCGCCCCCTGGGGGGAGCCGAGTCAGACGAGACGCGACCATGTCATGCCGCGGTCGCAAAGGATTGAGGTGAGGGGTTTCTGTCTTCTGTTCCCTTTTCCTCCTTCACCCATCATCCTTCATCCTTGTTTTCCCTTTCCCCCGCCCCTATACTCCCTCCGTCCGCTTCCGGTTCTGAGGTGAGGACGCCGTGAACACGCTCGAATCGACACTCAGCGACAACTGCCGCACACCACACCCGCGCCTCCCCGACTGTCATGCTGAGCCTGTCGAAGCATCTCTACTTTCCTTGGCTCGCGTCCTGCAGGAATTGGGCTGGGACATCTACGATCCCACCGCCGTCTGGCCCGAATGCCAGACCGGGGAAAGCCGAGAGGTCAGGGTTTTTTGGAGTCGGTGGCCTGGAGGTCTTTGAGGAGTTTTGCCAGGGATTTCTGATAGGTATCAGTGGTACCTATCATGTCGGGGGGTGGGATGAATCAGGCGAATACCTATCAAAGGTATGCATCATGGCGTCCGAACCGGGCGGATACATATCAAAGGTATGTATCATGGTATGGCGGCGGAGGTTGGGGGACGCGAAGAGGAAGCGGGCAAAGAATTTGGAGCACGGGAGAAAATGGAGGGGCCAATCCGCCGGCGGGCGGACAAGTCGGGCAAAACCCTTCGCAACGTCTGGTCCGTGAATTAGAAAGCGGTGAGACGGCGATCAAATGTTTTATGTTGAGACCACCATATCACGAGATGTGAAGCGGTGGCAAGCGGCCGGTTTGGCGGGGGATCCGCCTTCGCGCAAAGCGCTACGGCGGGACAAGGGGTGGGGGGGCAGGAGACAGAATTCAGAATTCAGGAGACAGGAGGCGGGCAGTCGTTCAGAGCATCGGCTTTATAGATTGTAAGGTGCCGACCCCCTTTTCTTTCCATGCGACGCGAGGAGCTTGCCGTGAGGTGCTAAGCTTTTTAGCATACCACCCTTCGACTCCGCTCAGGACGGGCAGGGCAGGCGGAGGGCGCAGAGGGGAATTGCGGGATGAGTGGACCTGACGCCGATTCTCGTTGTGGCATGTTGACAAGCTTTGGGTGTAGTGCGAGTGTCCGTACAACCGGACGTAATGGAGTTCTTTGAAATTAAACGGCGGTGGTGTTGGGTAGGCGAGGTTCGCCAAAACACACTATAAATTTATGATAACATCTAAGACTACTACAAGAACATTAAGAGCTCTTAAGAAGACAAACTGAACATCAGAGCCAAATCCACCAAAAATAAGACTAACAAAAAGAACAACTAAGATTCCGGCAAGCCCGCCCGCCGTTTGGGACTCCGACCCGGTGGTAAGGGGTTAGCCAAATGCGCATGATACTATGGGTTGTTCTCGCGACGGGTTGGCTGGTGAACCGCGTCGAGAAGCTCTTCGTGGCAATCGCTACGTTAGTGCATGAGTGCAAGCGCTGACGTATAAAGCTGGGGACGGCTACATGCCGTCCCCAGTTGCTTTCTGAGGCTCGGATAGTGGCGTCGGAACTCCTGCAAGGCGGCTGACCCCGTCTAGAAGTCCGTGGGTGGCTGGCTCCGCCTCCGTTATTCTCCTAATTCCTGGAGCACACCGCGAAAGAATTTCGTCGAGATTTGAGGGTCCCCGTACAAAACCCGTAATCTTCCACTACTGTTGATCTCGCACCTCAGATTCTCTTCGTTAATACGAAAGGACAGCTGCGCCGAGTCTAGATTGTAGGACCGCTGCCTCAGAAAGTTTTTTAGGTGTTTCTCGACGTCCTCTGTTCCGGACAGGGCTACCTGTCCCGTAATAGACGTTGTCACAGTAATATCGGTGGCTACCGCCTTCTCAAGCACAACGTTCCGGGCTGCGTTACGAAGCGCACCAATCCACTGCGCGGGCTCCTTCCGCACGGGAGAAATGGAGATTTGGAATTTTGTGTATTCGCCCAAGCGAGAAAAGAAGGCCGACAAGTCCCGCGGTGCGTTTGTAACCTCCATATTCGGCCACCGTGTGTCGAGCCGGAAGAGAGCCTGATGGAAAACAATTCTCTCAAACCGCTGTGGGGCTCCGAACGGATCGGCATATTCATCGACGACGCTTTCGCGCTCTATGAAGCGCCCCGTAATGATGTCGCGCCGGACGTCTTCGATATCGAATCCCCACCCTCTTTCGGCTTGGTACTTATCTCGGAGCATCCCCTCCGAGAGCAGTTTCACATCGCGAGATGAGAGCGGCGCCAATTTGAACCAGTGGAGGCGGTAACTCATTAGACACCAGCTGGAGGCGAAGACGGAGCTTCCGGAGACTCGCTCGAGGTCGCGCTTCCAAATGCTATGTATGCGGCATTCTCTATCAATCGGCGGAGGCGGGTTCGGTGCGGGGACAAAAGCTCAGATGCAGTCTTCCTTGTGTCGTCTGTGCCCTCCCGGGGAAGGATCTTCTTAACGTCGAAGGTGAATCCAGAGGCGTTCACCGGGTCCGTGAATTCGGCGATGAGCTCAGCCACAAGACCGAGACCTCCCGTCTCTTTTGAACGCCACGTTATATGCGTAATAAAATAGCCGGTCGATCGAAGCTGCTGGTAAAACTCTGAGGTGAGTAGGGACTGTCCTGATAGTGCCACCTTCCTCACAAGAGCTTTCACCTCGGCGGCTCCGGGCCTTTCGGTAGGCTTGACGCCATCGTCCTCGCCTTCCCCCTCCAATAGATCCTTTTCTGGCAAGCGCTGGTCGACCTTCAAATCATTCACGTCGATGACCCGGAAATCGCTCGTGCCTTGAATTAAATCGATGAAGAACTTGGTCCGTTTCGCTGGGTCGAGAACGCCGGCGAGGGATATAGCGGTACGTTTGATGTTGGCGTCAGCACCAGCTTGAATGCGCTCAATGACGCGCTCCACGATATTGTTGGCCCGTTCGTTCTGGTTGAATCTCACGGCAACACGGCCATCCCCCGGTTCGAACTCCACAGTCAGGTCACGTTCACGGCGCTGGATTCCGCGCGTTCTCGTGGTGTCGATCTCCGTGTACTTGACTGCGACAACAAGGGTTCCGTCAACCCGCTTCGTAATGTTATACACCTCATCACACCGGGCGGCGCGCTCGTCCCTGACCTGCTCGACTGCCTGCTGGACCTTGTCTATGTCAGAGTACTCTTCCAAGCGACATGTTGCTCGGCGTTCCTCTCGATCCTCAGCGCTTATTATTCCAAAAATCCTCTGGATTTCTATCCATGTGAAGGGATTCTGGCTCAGTTTCGCAACCACTGCATCGCGGTCGTCATCCCGACTGAGGAACAATCCCCGCTCTCGCCCCAATCTGAGCAATGCACGAGGGCTGAAGGACGGAAGAGACAGTAAATCTGATACGTCCTTGTCGTCGCAGTAGT
>Ga0326727_10003635_pt1 | contig 48688 bp, 44 predicted proteins | sample MB2enrmetagenome_FD_207643 | JGI IMG/M metagenome (GOLD analysis project Ga0326727, IMG submission 207643) | Lab enriched peat soil microbial communities from McLean, Ithaca, NY, United States - MB29MY | ecosystem: Environmental > Terrestrial > Soil > Wetlands > Peat | place: USA: New York... | reverse complement strand
CGCGGATTCCGAGCAGCGCCTCTACCTACCCGCCCTCAAGAAGACTCGCAAGATATCCTCGTCGGGCAAGGACGGCGCCTTCGTCAATTCCGACTTCTACTTCTACGATCTCGAGGACCGGAACTTCGACGACAATACCTACACCTTCATCGCGGGCGACGTGACGATCGCCGACAAGGCCTTCGACGGCATGAAGTTCGACAAGATCGAGATGAAGCCCAAGGCCGCCGACAGCCCCTACTCGAAGACTATCGCCTATGCGAACCAGGCCGACCATTTCGTCTACAGGCTCGAGTGCTACGACAAGAAGGACGGCGCTCTGCTGAAGACCTTCCTCTTCGTGAAGGTCGAGAACCTGAAGGGGCATCTCATCCCCACCCAGACCCTGGTCACCAACAATAAGAACGGGACCAAAACCCTTCTCGCGATGACTGACGTCCAGGTCGACGTCGGTGCGAACGCCGAGCTCTTCACCGAGAAGAACCTCGAGAAATAACGCAAGGAGAAGACAATGAAACTTGCTAACAAGGCGCTGCTTATAGTGGCGCTGGGCGTAGCCATCGCCGCGCCTTCATTCGCCCAGGACGATTCCTCCGCGCTTTTCTCCAATCAGGCCGGCGACACGTCGGCGCCTGCGGCGAAGGACTCCGCCGCGGCGCAGAGCGCGGGTTCGGGCTTCGTGCTCAGGCTCTCAGGAGACCACGAGTTCGACTATCACTTCCCGTTGTACAGCAGCTCGTATAACTACGACGGGCAGATGAAATCCCCCGCCTTTACGAACGACCTCGGGGTGGAGCTCCAGGACGGACAGATCAAACTCGTCTCGCATTGGGCGCTGGATCTATCTCCCGAGTACGCCGCCGGTAACGATGGCGAGTATGGCATCGGGGGCGGCAGTGCGCTGCTCAAGCCGCTGGAGAACTACATAAGCTGGAACCCCTCGGCATTCAAGCTGGCCTTCGGTTACCAAGTATTTTCCTGGGGCGTGGCGGACAAGGTAAACCCCACCGACAACCTCAATCCGCGCGACTTCACGGTGGGCTGGAACGCCGACAAGATTCCCGTGCTCGCGGCCGACGCGAACTGGTACGCCACGGATAACCTTTCCGTGGAGGCGGTCTTCCTGCCCTACAAGCAGGCCTCGATCTACCCGGTCGATTTTGTCGGCGAGATCACGAGTTCTCAACTTACGCAGTTCGGCGTGACCAGCTCCAACGTCGACTACAGGCCCCTCGCCTACGATCCGAGCAGCTCGGTGGCGGGCGGAAAGGTGAACTACCACTCCTCCGCCGTGGACTTCTCGTTGAGCTACCTTTACGACGTCGACGCCTTCTACACGCCCGAGATAACGACAACGGCGGGGATGACGTCAGTAGCCGGGATCAGCTCGATCGCGCTCGACCGCAGGCGAATACAGCGCTTCGGCGCGGACGCGAAGACTACGGTCGGCAAGTTCGGCCTCTGGTTCGAGGGTTGCTACAGCCTCACCGACAACAGCGGCAGCGATGACTACTCGGTGCGCAAGTCGAATCTCACATACGTGCTCGGCTGCGACGCGAACTACGGCCCCGACGACTCGTACTACGCGAATATCCAGTACATCGGTACTTGGATCCCTGGATACGACTCGAGCTCCACGTCCTCGTACACTTCCTTCCTGGCTGGCCTCAATCCGGTCTCGCCTTCATATACATCTGTTATGGATGCGATGACCCCGGCTTATATGCAGGAGTTCTACGAAAGGCAGACCGTCAATTCTCTCGGCCTCGAAACCGAGGGGTTGCTCCAGGGCGTGACGCTCAACCTCAAGTGGGAGTTCCTGGACGGCCTTCTGACGCCCCAGGTCACGGCCATCTACACGGTGCCTTTCCTGTACGACAGCACGAATGCGACTCGCTACGGAGACTTGGGGCTCAACCCCGAGATCGACCTGAAGCCTGTCGATTCCTTCCATATAAAATTCGGCGCCGATCTCGCATACGCCTGGGTCAAGAACGCGGGCAGCGATTCCGTCAGCCTCGATACCTCGTACGACAAAATCGGCGCCTACTCGCCCTGCAACAATGTTTACCTCACGGTCCTGTACAAATGGAATTATGACCTACGGAAATAACTGTACGAGCCGGTCTTGAGGAGTATATACGGAAAACCTTATCCCCCCATTGGAGATCATTTTATGCTAGAGAATTTTCTCAACTGGTCTTCGAAGCTGTTCCGCAAACCCTGGATTGCTCTCGGCTTCGCGATCGCCATTACGATTGTTTTTGCGTTTGGAATTCCGAAACTAAAGTCGGACCCGACCATCCGGAACATGATCCCGGAAACGAACAGGGACCGCATCGTCGACGAATACTACGAGAAAGCCGACCGTTTCGGAACGAGCTCATACATTTATATTGGAATAGACACTGATGACGCCTATTCCGAGAAGAGCCTGAAGTACGTCTCCGACCTGGAGGCGGCTATCAACGACCTCAACCGGACGCTTCCGGTGAAGAACACTATGAAATTGTATGGGCTGAACGAGGCCGCGGCCGGGCTGCTCATTGAAGCGCTCAAGAGCGTGGGCATCAACGAGAGCAACTACATGGATACGCTCGTGCCCCTCGTCCGATCGGCGCCGAAGCTCGAATCGGACCTCTCATTAAGCAAGGAACTCGCCGAGAAAGTCGCCAAGGCGGCTACGACCGCGGATCCGAAGCAACTCTTCACGTCGTACAGGGAGCCGGTAAAAAAGACCCAGAGTCTCATCAGCGCGGACTACATCCGCTTCCAGGACGATGAGCTAAAAGTGGAAAAGCTGGTGAAGGACGGCGACCTTTCAGCCGGGAACATCGCATCTCTCAAGGACCGGGTCGCGAGCTGGGATGTTTACGACAAGGCTCTTGTCTCCTCCGACGGAAAACTTACAACGATTGTGATTACGCCCAGCAGCGCGGACCGCGAAGTTACGAGCGCGCTCGTCGCGACAGTCTCGGATATCCTGAAAACGAAGGCCGACCCTGAATTTAAAACGTATCTCGATGGGGAAAACGTAATCGAAAACCAAATATCAGACCAGATGACCGAGGATTTGCACACTCTCATCCCGGTCGTCATCGTCGTCGTGCTCGGTCTTTTGTTCGTCAATTTCAAAACCATACAAGGCGTGGCCTATCCCGCGGCCATCGTCCTCGTGTCCGAAATCTTTACACTCGGGCTCATGGCATACATGGGCATCCCGCTCTCCATCGTAGGCGTGACCATCCCCGTGCTTCTCATGGCTATAGTGTCCGCCTACGGTATCCACCAGATGAACCACTACTTCTTGGATACGGAGACGAACAAGCTAAAAGTCCTCGATCATAACATGAAGAGCGTCGGCCTCGCGATCATGCTGTCGGGCATCACTGTCGTGGTCGGCTTCGGCGCCCTCGCCACCGAAAGCTTCGTGCCCATCAGAAACTTTGGTATCTTCACCGCCCTCGGGGACTTGATGGGAGTGGCCTGCGCGCTCTATCTCCTGCCCTCGATGATACTCCTCTCCCCGAAGCCGAAAACTGTCTTCCAGACCGAGAAAGGTTCGGGGCCGATAGCTGCCCTCCTGCGCTTTTTCGACCGGATAAACCAAAAGGCGAGCGGCCCCATCCTCGTGGTCGTCTTTGCCGCGAGTCTCGCCTCGGTTTGGGGGATTGTCGGCCTCAAGTCCGAACTCAACAATGTTTCGTTTTTCCGAAAATCTGCGCCGATCCATATCGCCGACGACCATCTGAACGACAAGCTCGCCGGCACCGAAGTCCTCAACGTAATCCTCGATGCTGACCTGAGCGATCCATATTACCGTGAGAGCAAAAAAGCGGAACCGAGCGGTGCGATCGTCGAGACGACGACCCCCGAGGTACTGACAAAGGTCGAGCAGCTCTCTTCCGATGTGAAGAAGGAATTCCCCTTCGTCGGGAAGGTGATGTCCTTCAACAATCCTCTCAAGAAAATGAACCAGGAGATGAACGGCGGATCCAAGGATTTTTACAGGATTCCCGAGTCGAAGGAGCTTATCAGCCAATATTTGCTTGTCTTCAACGGCGACGTATCCGATGTGCTTACCGCGAACCACGATAAGCTTAAAATAAGCATCGCCATGAAACGCGTCGGAAGCGCGGACATAGAAAAAGTGAAGCGCTACTGTCTTTCGTATTTCCCGAAGGATTTCCTCGAGAAGAACCATCTTAGGGTAGAGATTGCCGGGGCTTCAAACCTGTACAATGTCGCCAATTCGCTGCTCGTCGATGGAATGATCGAAAGCATCTTCCTCTGTCTCGCGGTCGTATTCATCCTCCTCCTCTTCGTCCTTCGCAATGTGATGATGAGCGTCATCGCGATGCTGCCGATATTGGTGACCCTGCTTTTCAATTTCGGCCTCATGGGACTTTTCAACATCCCGCTCAATATCGCCACGGCGCTGGTGTCATCTATCGCTATCGGGATCGGCGTTGATTTTTCGATCCATTTCATTACCTGGTACCGCAACGAACTGCGCGCGGCGCCCGATATATACCTCGCCATCAAGCATTCCATCGAGCGTAAGGGGCGGGCGATCCTCTACAATATGTTCGTCATCTTCGGCGGGTTCATCGTGCTCACTCTCTCGCATTTCGTCCCCCTCATGCAGTTCGGCTTGCTTGTCTCGGGATGCATGGTTTTCTCTGGGGTTGGCGCGCTCGTCATAGTCCCGGCCGTCCTGCGGCTCCTCGCGAAGCATGACTACGACTTCCTGTACCTTGGCACGCGCGAAAAACGACAAAAAACAAAAGGCTAGAACCTGTCGGCGAAGTACCAGAAAATGGGCAAGGGGAACCACCCAACGGGCGTTGTAGCGCCTAAGTAGTGGCCGTACTGAGAAATCAAAAGCGTTTGGGCCTGTTGCTTGCCCATGGCAACAGCGCCGGGCTTCGCCGAGCGTTCCACCGTCACGCCTTCATCGCTTACGCGCGCGGTGACCGGTTGCCCATCAAGCACAGCGGAAAACTCGCCCGGTATGAGTCCTGCCGTCGTATGCTTTAGCGTCAAGTATGCCCTTAGGACATTGGCATAATCGATAATATTGAACATGTCGGACGCTTCCACGGCGCAGCCTTCCGCGAAACTGCCGATACGCGAATTGAGAGGAACTTCGTACTCGGGTGTGTAAATGAGAATGCTGTCAGCGCGAGTATCCTCTATATATGCCTTGATGATTCGCTTCGCGTCGTCGGCGTTTTTCAACGCTAATTCGGAAACCACGTCTCCTTTTGTATTCGTAGTCAGATAGCCGATCAGCTTACCTTCTTCCAATACGCCCACAGAATGCTGGTTCATGCCGTTCAGGATAGCGGGCATGAGCCGTGCATCGCGATGTATATAGGCCATCCTTGCTGTGTTTATACTCTGCGCGAAGACTGCCGCTCCTTCGACCTCGAAAAAGGGGCGGAACTCCAGCCCTTTCACGTCTTCCCCTTTCAAGGCATGTCGCACGTTGGCGATTTCGACGGTATACTTCAGCCTCACTCCCCCTTGGGTGAAACCGAAATACTCGTACCTTTGGCGTTGACCATAGAGCGCGACCATGTCGCAGGTCTCCCGAGCTTCCTTCAGCCACATATTCATCAGCGCCTTCATATACCCTTTGCCGCGATCTTATGGAATGGACAGGGATCCATATCTTTGCCATACACTTTGGGAATCAGGGATTCCAAATCAAACTTAAAGGCAAGGTCGGCCAGGTCAATGATTTCTTCGCGTTCATCGGGTCTCGCGGCTCTGTATTCGATCATCTCTCTCCCCCTCGCAGGATGCTTACTCTACCACAGGCGGCTCCCCGTAAGGGAGAGTCCACTGATAGGAGGAGGAGTTTGGTTCGTCTCCTGCAAGAATATCCACTGCCAACAGAAACAAATGGCCTGTGAGTTTGTAACCGGATAACAGTGATTTCTCAGTCTGATATTGCCGACTTATCAGCCTGATACGGCCGACTTTTCAGCCTGAGAAATTCTCCTGAATAAGTTGAGAACTCGATACCTAGCAGCCTGAAATACTCGAAGCATTTCAACAGCCTGCTAGACAGGAAACTAGAGAAGGCATCGGATGCCATCCCCTTACTTTATCGCGCCCTGCACGACACCCTTGATTATCTGCTTCTGGGTAAAAACATAGACCACTAAGACAGGGACTATCGTCAGCACGAGCCCAGCCATGAGCGGCGCGTAATCGACGCTGTACGAGCTGAAGAAGCTATAGGTCGACAACGGGAGCGTTCGCATTGAAGGAGAAAGGAGAACGAGGGCGGGAAGCAGATAATCGTTCCATATCCAAAGGACATCCAGGACCAGAACAGTCATCACCACCGGAGAGAGCAGCGGGAACACGACCTTGAAGAAAGTCTGCATCTTCGTACAGCCGTCGATGAAAGCGGTCTCCTCGAGCTCGAGCGGAATGCCTTTAATGAATCCATGGAAGATGAACATCGCGAAAGCCTGGCCAAAGCCGACATACATAAATATCAGGATCCATTTGGAGTTCATCAGGTGCAGAGTATTGCCGTAGATGCTGACGAGCGGGATCATGACCGCCTGGAAGGGTACGATCATAGAGGCCACAAGTACGGCGTAGACAACTTTATTGACCTTCCAGCTGTTGCGCGCCAGGAGATGCGCCGTCATGGCCGATGTGACAATGATCAGCACGACGCTGATCGAAGTGATTATGAAACTGTTCGCGAACGCGCTCAGAAAACTCATCCTCGCAAAAGCGTTCGCGTAATTGACCAGACTGAATGAGGCGGGAAGAGCGAACGGACTCGTCACGAATTGCTGCGTCGTCTTGAAGGAATTCAAAATGATGAGGAAGAAGGGCGTAATGAAGATAAGCAGCAACAGGTAGACGAAGATGTGTTTGGCTAGTTTGCCGACAAGATTGCGCTCTACGATCATGCCTCGACCTCGAATTTTTTCGATACGACCACCTGGGTCACAGCAACGGCCGCGACCACGCAAAACAGCACGATCGCCTCGGCCTGGCCGGTGGCGTACCTATTTGCCTGAAATGCCTTCTGATAGATATGCATCGCGGCGAGTCGCGTCGAACCGTAGGGATCGCCATTAGTGAGGGCCAGGTTGAAGTCGTACACCATGAATCCTCTCGAGAGCGATATGAACAGACAGATGATGAAGGAGGGGACCATGAGCGGGATGATCACTTTAATGACCTTCCTCAATCCGGTGGCGCCATCGAGGGCGGCGGCCTCTGGTATCTCCTTGGGGATGCTGACAAAACCGGCGATGTAGATGACCATAAGGTACCCCGCGTACTGCCAAACGGTCACGATGACCATTGCGAGAATGGCTCTATCTGGATTCGTCAGCATCGACGTCATGAGGGGCCGGAACTGGAGGCTCTGCCCTATCTGGGTAAACACGTTCGCGAAGATGAACTTCCAGATATAGCCCAGGACGATTCCGCCTATCAGGTTTGGCGTGAAAAAGCCGCCCCTAAGAAAATTCTCCCCCTTGATGCCGCTCGTCAGGAGCGCCGCGAGCAGGAAAGCGACGACATTGCTGAGGACAGTCGCATATAGGACATAGACAATCGTCTTCAGGAACTGGCGAATGAACTCGGCGTCCGAGAAGACGGCGGCGAAGTTCCTCAACCCGACGAACTCGCGTGACTCGGAGAGAGGGCTATAGTTGGTGAACGTCAGGACGACGCCATAGACGAATGGGGCGAGCAACACGAGTATGAACGCCGCCAGGGATGGACCGGCGAACGAGAGGAAATACCCGATATTCCTTATCTTCCGATTATTGCTTCCCATCATGACCCCGCGGTTGAGAAATAGACGGACGGCGAGGGCGTGGCGCCGCTCGCTGTCCGTCGTGGAAGATTGACTGTTGATCGCTACTTGTTGGTTGATTCCCAATACTTGTCGATGCCATCGGCGAGCTGCTTCCTGTCGATGCCCTTCGCCAAGTACTGCAGCATCAAGTTGCCGGTCACGGTCCAGGCGTCGCCGGATATGTAGGAAAAGCACCCTAAATTAATCGTCTTTCCAGCCTTCGCGTACGAGGCGATCGATTGGGTCATCATGTTATACTTCACGTCGGGGCGGACGTTCTTGTACGGCATCGCGAAGCCCGCGTCGAGAAGGAACTGTTGGCCATCGCGCTCGGTGAGCATCCACTTAAGGAAATCGAGGGCGGCCTTCTGCTGCTCAGGGGAGCTCTGCGACTTATCAATGACGTTGAACTTCGGCAGAACCATCACGACCTGACTATTGCCGTAATCCGAAGGGTTGTTGCTCCACGGCACGGGGATGAATCCATAGTCTTTGTCTACGTTTTGGAGCATCACCATGGTCGTCCAAGTCCAGTCGCCCATGAAGAACGTAGCGCACTTGCCCTCTCCGAAAGCCTGAACGCTCTTATTGAAATCGGCCACAAGAGGATCGCTCTTGTTGTAGTTGTACTTCGCGAGAAGATCAAACGTATCCATGTAGCCCTGGAAGATGGGGCTGTCCTCTATCTTCGCTTTGCCGGCGATGAGCTTGTCGAGGTAGTCCGTTCCATCCGAAGTCTTGGGCCCCTGGACCGCGTACGTTAGCGTAAGGTAATGGCCGCCCAGCGACCAGTTCGCGCCAAACAGCATGGTCGCCGGGATTCCTGCGGCGTCGATCTTCTCCAAGAACGCCTTGAGGGCGTTCCGCGTGTTGATCGTTGCCGGATTGAATTTGCCGCCGTAGACCTTGTCGACGACCTTCTTGTTGTACAAAAGTCCGTAGCCCTGGACGCTGAAAGGCAGGCCGAAGACTTTACCGTCGAAGGTTCCGGCGCTGACCACTCCTTCGTTGGCGACGCTCATCCACGGAGCGTTCTGGTTCGTTAGCTCGAGAAGCTTCGCCTTGTACTGGAGCACGTTAGCCGGATCGACGTTCATGCAGGTGGGGGCGTTGCCCGATGCATAGAGGGCCTGGAGCTTCTCCTGCTGCCCCTCGCCAATGGCAGTCGGGATAAGCTCGATCACCACGTCCGGATGAAGCCCATGGTATTTCGCGAACATCTTCTCAAATACTTGGTTTACTTCGGCCGATGTATTGAAGTATGTGATTTTCACGGGCTTTGGCGCGCAGACGGCAATCTGAACGACCGCTATCGCAAACACTGATAGCATAAAAAGGACTTTAGCGTTTCTCATTTCCCCTCCTCTGGATATTGAAGAGTCTATGGTCTTTTTTTTGATATGTCAATCGTTTATCGCAACATGGAATCATCAGCACTATGTTTTCACCAAAACACGAAGCCGAGTCAATTCATTGGATTCTGCATTTTTCGCCAGATATAACAACATTTTATCAGTATTCCCCCCAACGAAGGGTAATAATTAGCCTACACATCATAGCAATCGTTTAACATAAAGGAAACTATGCGCTACTCTACCGCGCACTCAATTGACCTGTAGAAATAAAAAAAACGTACTATACTAAAAAAATTCTGTTTAAAAGGAAGGAGTGAGGATAAAATGAACGAACCTCGCCCCGATAGCGCTTTAAAGTCTATATCACGAGAGGAGAAGGCAGCTTATGGACCAGTCAAGAATGAGCTATACGGTGAACCTTGATTTTGAAACTATCAAACTCCCTCCAGTCACCGATATTCTCGTGTTAGGCAAAAAAGTCCCACAGGGGAAGCAAGGGATCCTACATTCATTTGAGCTCATTCTCCCTGATACCTTTGAGCTACGTGAAATCAACGATCCGGAATTCCTTCAGATTGACGCTGTCATAGTCAATAAAGCAATACTGGCTAAGATGCCAATCCAGGAAGTTGTCGCTATCCTAAAAGAAAATGTATTCCCCTATGTCTCTCGAGGCGAAACCATTAAAGTCAACTTTAGCGTTCATATCTACCAGAAGAACATCATAGGAGAAATTCCAAATGAGAATACGTGAGCTTACCAACAACACCGAAGTAGTAGTCCGCCCCTATGCGAGCGTCAGTTCGATCGAGGAAGAACTGATCCGAAATGCCTATGTCGTAATAAAAGATGAGGACAAGTTCATCGGAATATTGACCCCTTCCGATGCGCTTGCAAGCGGGCATAATCTTGTCATCGACTGCTACACTGAAAAAACGCTAATCAATGGGAACGAAGATGCTGAAAACGTGATGAACTTGATGCTCAAGCAGGGTTTCCTAGTCTTGCCAGTGGTCAACGATGACAACCAATATCTTGGGTGTATCCAAATAAACACTATGCTGCAAAAAGTCTGGGACATTACAAAGCAGAATGTCAGTATCAATTGGGTCAACGTACTCGAGGATGGCGAAGCGGAAACGAATAAGCAACAGTTTTCGTCTGAACTTTTTCATAACACGAGGAACCCAGTACAGGTCATAATAAGCGCCGTCGATATGCTTCGATCCAGTCCTGGCGCGTTTGAGTCCAAAATGCTATTGAGCTCAATCGAATCAAACGCAAAACTGCTCGATACATTGATCACAAAGCTTCATGCTTTCCATTTCGGCAAAGGGAATAAGGATGGACAATGTAATTCCTAGAAAGGACATAGTGCCACAACAAGAGTCACTATGCGGTCCCCAGACTTCTTGATACCAGTCTGATCGTTCATTCGATGGAAAACTCAATGATGTCGGGGTCGGCCAAGAGGCGAGGCGGCAAGGCGTTCAACTCGGACGGACGCCCGGTCAGAGTCGACGTGCAGCGGAATTCGTTCTCTTGCTTGTTGTATTTGATCGTAAACCCGAACAGCCCTTTCATCCCGAAGACTTCGCGCAGATCGTCTTTGGTCAGATAGCGCCTGGTTCTCAGGACGAGGGTCTTCTGGTAGTAGCCGAAGCTCCTGAATTCGAAGAGCCGGTTAATGCCGAGGATGATCCAGATGATGCAGTACAGGATCGACGCCACGACAAAGTCGCCGTAGCCGACGATGATCCCCATGATAGCGAAGGTCCAGAGGGCAGAGGCGCTGATAATTCCCGATATTCCCTCGGCGCTCCGGAAGATAGCCCCCGCTCCCAGGAAGCCAACCCCCGTAACTATCGCCCCGAGGAGCGGCATCAACGTCGTCGGAGAAAAGGCCAAGGCGACGCAGGTCAGGGCGCAGGACGAGCAGCCCACGAAGCTATAGACCCCGAAGCCGACGGGCTTATGCTCGAGCTGCCGCTCGAGGCCGAAGAGAAAAGTCATCACGAAGACCACTAACATCTTCAGCAGAAACAGGGTTTCGATCATCGGCTTCTCCTCTGCCCTATACGATCTTGCAGGGAATCTCCGCGTCCTCGCTGTACGAGTAGACGGCACAGAGCCGATGGTAGCCGTCGGCGATGACGACTTTCCCGATACCAGGATCCCTGACCAGAAGAAGGGGAGACAGCTCGTGCCCGGCTTCAATCTTGCGCCGATCCTTCTCGACATGGCTGTTGCTGACTCCGAGCAGGGACAGGCCCGAGGCCCTGAAGATGTCCTTCGCCTTGAACTTGACTACCGGGGCGTTTTTCAATTTATCGACTCGCGCACCAACCTCTTCTTCGTTGAAGATCAGCGATAGGTACTCCGCCGCCGCCGGGTAGTCGTGCTCTTCCGGCTGACTCTTCCATTTGATCTCATAGTCCTTCGACATATCGCCTCCTGCGATTATTTCTCCAGCCCTAATCTTAGTGACATTATGATAGGCATCAAGCGCGCGATCGGCAAGGGCGGCACTATATCGCAATTCCGGACTGACGCGGACTGGGGCGAGTTCGCCGATTCGGGCGTCGGTTGCGCCGGGCCCCTAGCCAGAAGCCCCTGGAAAGGTCGAGCCTCGCACGACGAGATGAGGCCGCAAAGAATAGGATTGCTGCCCTTGGGGAATTTCTTTCCCATTGACCATCTTCTGGAGAAGAGTGAAGCCGAAGTTGACGATCTGGCCGACAGGCTGAGCGACGCTCGATAGGCCTGGGCGGACTTCCCGGGCCAGGGGAGTATCGTCGAAGCCGCAGACCGCTATATCGCCGGGCACGGATCGGCCGAGTTCGTTGAGCGCGTGAATGGTGCCTACGGCGGCGAGGTCGGTCTTCGCGAAGACGCAGTCGAACTGCTTAATCGACTCAGAATCGAAGCGATCGACAATCGCCTTGTGCGCGTCGAGGACGAAGCCCGCGTCCCAACCGTCTACGTCGATGTCGTCGATCTTGAAATTGGTGAGACACTGCGACTCGATGTACGATCTGAAGCCTGAGAATTTCGAGTCCCCCGGAGGGCCGACCAGGAGGCAGGAATGGCGCCCGAGCTCCTTGAAGTGCTCGGCGACCTGCCTGCCGCCTTCCTCATGGTCGATGCCGATGCTGGGGCACAACGCCGTCTGCTGGGTCACTACGACGGTCTTGTGGTAGTGAATGCACTCTTTAAGCGGCTCCATGTCGAGACTGCAAGGAATAAACACGACGCCATCGACATCGCGCTCGCCGAGGCGTTGTACTATAGCCGATTCCATGGCGGGCGAGCCGCCGGAATTATGGAGAAGCAGGTCGCAGCCGTTCCGCGCGCACAGCGATTCGAGCCTCTCGATAATGTCCGCGAAAAAGGGGTGCGAGATGCTCGGGACGACGCAACCGATAAGCCATTCCCGCTGCGCCTTCTGCGCGGGGGCGCCCGCGGGAAGATCGAAGCCCAATGTCTCGGCCGCCGCGCGGACCTCGATCCTCCTGCTCTTCGATATCGCAGGATTATCGCGAAGCGCCCTGGAGACGGTCGACGGCGAGATGCCGAGCTCCTTGGCGATATCGGCGATGGTCACGCGCGAATTCATGGTTCCATCAAATCTAGCCCAAGACCCTCGCTGCCGGCAAGTGTCACGGAAACTCAACCCTTGACGGCGGAGCTGGAGACGGACGCGATGAAATAGCGCTGGAAGAACAGGAAGAACAGAAGCACAGGCATCATCATCATGACCGAGCCGGCCATGGCCAAATTCCACAAGATCGTGTCGGAGCCGAAGAACGACGCTATCGCGACGGTGATAGGCCGGTAGTTATCGGTGCTGATGGATAGCAGAGGCCACAGGTACTGATTCCACATGCCCATGCCCTGCAATATCGCCACCGTCGCGAGGGAGGACCCGTTGAGGGGGAGGTAGATCGATGAGTAGATGCGGAACGGGCCCGCGCCGTCGATGAGCGCCGCCTCGGCTATCGACGAGGGGACCTGCGCAAAGAACTGATACAGCAGGAAGATGAATAGAGGACTAGCGACGAAGGGCAGTATCTGCACGAAATAGCTGTCCGTTATGCCGAGGCCGAGGCATTCGTAGAGCATGGGGAGCATGATCGTCTCGTTGGGGATGATGTAGAGGGCGGCTATGATCGCGAGAAGCGCTTTGCGTCCCCGGAAATGGCCACGCAACAAGACATAGGCGGCCATGCTGCTGACTACTATGGTGAGCAGGACGGTGACGGCCAAAACTAGGGCAGAGTTGGCGAGGTAGCGGAGGAAAGGAGTCAGGGACCGGGGGCTAAGGACGTCCGTGAAGTTCTTGAGCGTGGGGTCCGCGACAATGAAGGCCCGCCAGCTGCCAGCATCGGCGAGAATCTCCTGGCGAGTGCCCTTCAAACTTGAGACGAAGAGGATCACCAAGGGTACGATAATGATGGCCGATAGGACGCCCAGAAGGATAGTCCGCAGGACATCCCGAATTCGCCTTGGATTCATGGCTTCTCTCCAGTCGGGTCGTTCTTCGTAAGGAAGGACATCACGCCGTAGATAGAAACGATCAACAGGAAGAGAATGAGCGATCCCGCGGATGCGCGGCCGACGTTCTGAATGACGAAGCCCGACCTGTAGATGTAGTGGACCAGCGTATTGGTCGAGTCCTGCGGTCCGCCCTGCGTCAGGATGTTCACCTGGGTGAATAGCTGAAGAGCCTGAATAGTCGTGATGATCAGCACGAACACATTCGTCTGGTAGAGACTAGGCCAGGTAACCCACGCGAAGCGTCGCCATCCGGCGACGCCGTCGATGGCCGCGGCTTCATAGAGATCGGTCGGTATATTCTGAAGCCCCGCCATATAGATCACCATCTGAAAACCGTAGGCCTGCCATGCCGAAAGCATGGTAATCGCCACTAGGGCAGTGTGAGGATTACCGAGCCACTCAACCGGCTTGAATAGCCCGAAAGTCAAGACGCCCAAGACACTATTGAAGACGCCCGATGGATACTGGTACATGGTCGACCACACGACGCACACGACGACCATTGGTGTAATATAAGGAAGAAAGAACAGCCCCTGAAAGAGGCGCTTCGCCCTGTTTTGTCCGTTAAGCAGTATGGCGCTCCAGAGCGCGAAGCCGCATTGAAGCGGAATTACCATCAGCGTGAAGAGCGCAACGTTGAGCATCGCGCGCCAGAATTCGACGCTCGACAGTATCCGCGCAAAATTGCCCAGGCCGACGAATTTAGTCGGGATCGGCCCCGGCAGCAGCGGTTGGTTCGTGAAGGCCAGCCCGATCGACATGGCGAACGGAACGACCAGGAACATTACGAGAAGGACGAGAGCCGGAGCCAACATGGCGACCTCGACCCACGAGACGAATCCCCTACCGATCGGTTTCATCAAAGAAGGCCCCTCTTGCTGCCCCCGCCCGCGAGGGGCGGAGGCGTTCTCAAAGACTGCCAGATAGCCGAGCGCTCAATTGCCGAACGGCGGGTATCCGTCATGGTCGGCCCCGTCCTGGTCGATCGCGGCGGCGGCCTTGGAAAGCTCTTGCTTCGGATCGGCGCCACTGAGAATGCTGTCGAGGGCCGTCTGGAAGGAGGCAGTCAGCACTGGGTACCCGGGATAGATCGGGCGAGGCACGGCAACGGAAGCCTGCTCGAAGGCGACTTTCATCTGCTTCGCGTCGGTATAGGCGGGCAGCTGCGCGGCCCAGGACTTCAGACCGGGGAATACTCCGGGGTCCTCCTGGACGAATTTCTTATCCTTGGCGAGATAGTCCAGGAATTGAGCCGCGGCCTTGGGACTTCGGGCGCTCTTGGTTATCGCCCAGATCCATGTGCCGTTCGGGGTCTTCACTCCCTTCCCGAAGTTCGGCAGGGGAATCGCCACGAGGTCGTCCTTCATGATGGGATACGCCTCGCTCCAATACCAGTTGCCGCCCCAAGCGAGCGCCGCTTTATCTTGGTCGCGATAGAGCGCGTTAGTCCCCGAAGAGGCCGGGACTACATAACCCTTTTTGACCCAGCTCTGGATCTCCGCGGCCGCCGCGACGCTCTCGGGAGAATCGAGGGCGCCCACCGCCTTCCAGCTCTTCTGATCGATCAGCTTGCCACCGAAAGACTCGAATACGGGCTGGAACGCGTATGTAGCCCATTCCGTCTTCACTCCGTAGGCCCTGAAGATATCCAGAGGCCACTTAACCCCAGGCACCTTGGCGAGCTTGTCCAGGGCGGCGTCGAACTCGTCCTTCGTCCAAGCATCCTTGACGCTCGTAGGTATTCGGACACCGGCGGCCTTCAGCAGCTTCTTGCTTCCATACAGCAGGACCGTGCTGTCGGCATTGCCAAGCGCGTAGAGACGGCCATCGATAGGATAGGTTCCTTGAGCGACGCTCGACAGCGTCAGGTCGTCAATGACTTTCTGGTCCACGAGGCCGGACAAGGGGGACAGATACCCGTTCCATACGAAATTGGCCAGGAATGGCGCGTCGAGCTGCATGACGTCGGCGACGCGCTTCGAGGCTACGGCGGCGGAGAATTTTTCAAAATACACATCATGGGGAATGAACATCGGCTCTACCTTGATGCCGGTATCACGGGTAAAGCGGTCGAATAGTGCCTTAAAAGCGTCCCCTTCCGCGCCCGTCGCCTGAAACATGACCGAAATTTTCCCCTGTGCCGAGACTCCCATAGTCGCCATGACGACGCACAGGATAAGCAGTGCCACCTTCTTCATCGTGCCACCTCGTAGATAGATTTATGCAATTCATGCACTTAATGCAATTAATTGCATTGAATTCTGATTATCTGTCTCTTTATTAAAACTGTCAATTATAAAATGAAATCATATACCCTTGCAAAAACATTGCTTGACTGAATATGTATTATAGAGTTCTATTGCATAGTAATGCAAAGGAGTTGCGTTAATGTCAGTAGATTCGCAAAACATAACCAATCCCGAATTCCGGGGATCGTTCCACTATTCACCTCCCCGGGGATGGATGAACGATCCTAACGGCTTCTCATACTTTAAAAGACACTTTCACCTTTTTTATCAGCACAATCCCGACGCGAGCGTATGGGGGGCGATGCATTGGGGACACGCAATTTCCGAAGACCTCATTACATGGAAGGCCCTTCCGATCGCGCTTAAGCCCGGCGCAGACTACGATGCGAACGGCTGCTGGTCCGGAGGGGCGATCGCCGACGGAGAGCGGCATCTGCTTTTCTACACGGGGAATGCCGAGCCAGAGCCCGGACGCCCACAGTCCCGCCGTCAAACTCAGTGCCTCGCCGTCGGTGACGGCCTCGAGTACCGGAAGTCCGAGGCGAATCCAGTCATAGGGACGGACCTGCTGCCCGCGGGCTCTTCGTCAGCCGACTTTCGCGATCCCAAAATATGGAGGGAAGGAAGCGACTGGTACTGCCTAGCCGCGAATCGCCGGCTCGACGGCGAAAGCCAATTGCTCTTGTTCAGGGCACAGGACCCCGCGATCTGGACACTCGTTGCTCCGGTGATCAAGGGCGAGGGGAAGCTCGCGGGCATGCTGGAGTGCCCCGACTTCTTTTCTCTAGGCGGCCAAGATGTGCTGCTTTGGTCGGTGATGGAGATGGCCGCCGAGGAAGGCAATTTCCAGAACCCTCAGACAGTCGTGTGGTCCGCGGGCCATCTCGACAGGGAGACCGGACGCTTCACGCACGATACGATATGCGAAATCGATAAGGGTCCGGATTTCTACGCCCCGCAGACTCTTATGGCCCCGGACGGACGCGTCATTCTCATCGGATGGATGCAAACCTGGCACCGCTCGATGCCGACGCACGAGCTCGGCCACGGTTGGGCGGGGCAAATGACCATACCACGGGAAGTATTCCGGGAAGACGGCCGTATCGCCCAATGTCCCGTTCGCGAGCTCGAGTCGTATCGTGGAGTCGGAGTCGAGCATGCGAAGCGTTTCGGCGGCTCGACTCGACTGCCCGGCGTCGAGGGACAGCGCCTCGATCTCGAGCTCGTTTTCGAAGCGGAAGGAGAAGGCAGAGTCGGATTGAGGCTCTTCGTAGGGGACGACGAGCGGACGGAGATTTCCTGGGACACGCGCACCGGCTGGCTGACCCTCGACCGCTCGCGCGCAGGCATTCCCATCCGCAGCGACTCGCTCTCGCATCCCGAGTGCCAGGTTTATAAAGCCCGTATTCGCCGAACGGGGAATACACTGCACCTCCGCGCGGTACTCGACCGGTCCTCCATCGAGCTATTCGCCCAGGGAGGGACGACGGTCATGAGCTCGACGGTCTACCCGAAATCGTCGAGCTCGGGCATCGAGTTCTTCAGCGATGGATGCCTGACAAAGCTCGAGTGCCGAGCCTGGCCGCTTAGCGGCGAGCGAGCAACTGCCATTGTCGAGTGAGACCGCATCGCCGAAGCTCGTATACGACCTTGACGCCTGGAGGGGCATCATATACCGTAACTGATCGGGAGGCTCGCCGGGACGAATAGCGGACAGCATCAGGAAGGTGAGCATGAACGATGATTTGATGCATCCCGACAAGGCCCTCTGCCTCGTCCTCGAAGCCGCGCCCGCGCCCAGTTTCGAGACCGTAGAGCTTGCGCAAGCGCTCGGACGCGTCCTGGCGCGAGAGCTGGCCTCGACGGTGGACCACCCGCCTTTCGACAAGTCGTCGATGGACGGATTTGCCTACGATCCTGAGAATCCGGCCGACCTGTATAAAGTCCGTTCTGTTGTCGCCGCAGGCTCCGCGTCGGAGCGCGCGATCGGCCGCGGCGAATGCGCGCGAATAATGACAGGGGCTCCCTTGCCCCAGGGAACCAAGGCCGTGCAGCGCGTCGAATGGACCGAGAGCGCGGGGACCGACTCGAGCGGTGTCGAGCTGGTCCGCTTCACGAGGCCTGAATCGGTCCCGAACGTGATACTGAGAGGCGAGAACCTCCGCTCGGGCGAGGCCCTCTTGGGCCCAAGACTCCTTTCGCCGCAGGACATCGGCATACTCGCTTCCTCGGGCTATGCCTCGGTGGAGGTGGCAAGGCGGCCTCGGGTAGCGGTGCTCTCCACGGGGGACGAAGTCCGCGACGCGGGTCTGCCGCTGCACGGGGCAGCCGTCTACGACTCCAACGGTCCCCAGCTTGTGGCCCAGGCGAAGGCCTCAGGCTGCGAGGCTGTGTCCTACGGGATCGTCCGCGACGAGGCGGGCGCCCTCGAGGATGCCCTCGGGCGGGCCTTGGACGAGTGCGACATCGTCATCGTATCTGGCGGCGTGTCGATGGGCGATTTCGACCTCGTGCCGAAAAGCCTCGAGACCCTGGGCGTCGAGAGGGTCTTCCACAGGATCGCGATGAGGCCGGGAAAACCCACATGGTTCGGCACTCGCGGGCCCAAGGCCGTCTTCGGCCTTCCCGGAAACCCGGTCTCGACCTTCGTGAACTTCGAGTTCCTCGCGCGGCCCCACCTCATGCGGCGCATGGGGCTCGATTACGAGCCCTTCGTCGTGAGCGCCGCTCTCGCGTCGAGCCTCGAGCGCCGCGAGGTTGACCGCGTGGAATTCCTGCCCGCTCGACTCGAGCGCGGCGTAGACGGCGGGCCGGAGCTGGTAAGGCCGATTGACTATAAAAACTCTTCGATGCTCAACGCCCTCGCCATGGCTGATTGTCTCGTGCGCATGGAGATAGGAGTCGCCCGCCTCGAGGCCGGGGAGATAGTCGATGCTCGACTCCTTCGGCCGTGAGATAGACTACCTGCGCGTCTCGGTGACGGACCGCTGCAACCTGCGCTGCGTCTATTGTATGCCTGCCGAGGGCGTGAAGCTCATGCGGCACGAGGACACGATATCCTTCGAGCGCATAACGCTGGTCGCGGGGACCGCCGCAAAGCTGGGCTTCCGCAAGGTCCGCCTCACCGGCGGAGAGCCCCTGGTGCGCAAGGGCCTGCCCGAGCTCGTCTCCATACTGTCCGGGATCGAAGGCATCGAGGTTCTCGCGATGACGACAAACGGGACTCTCCTCGCGCCCCTGGCCGAGGAGCTGAAAGGGCGGGGCCTCGGCTCCGTGAATGTTTCCCTCGACACTTTGGACAGCGCCCGCTATGCGGCGCTGACGAGAGGAGGCCGCCTGGGCGACGCTCTCGCGGGCATCGAGGCGGCGAAGGCCGCGGGACTGTCGGTCAAGCTCAATGTCGTCGCCCTCGAAGACTCGACCGAGGAGGACTTCGACGCCCTGCGATCCTTCGCTTCGCGCGAGGGGATAGGCATACAGTTCATACAGCGCTATCGGCTTTGCGAAGAGAAGCGGGACGGCGAAGAACGCGAAAGACCGCCTACGTGCGGGACCTGCAGCCGGCTCAGGCTCCTCTCCGACGGGACGCTCCGGCCCTGCCTTCACAGCAACATCGCGATAGCTATCGACTGGGACGACGTGGAGGGGAGCATCCGCGCTTCGGTCGCGGCCAAGCCGGAGCGCGGGCATGTATGCACCGACCTAGAAGTCGGCCAGATCGGAGGGTGAGCATGGAAGGGAACTTAAGCCACGTCGACGCGTCGGGAAAGGCCAGGATGGTCGACGTGTCCGACAAGACGCGCGTCAGGCGGACCGCGAGGGCGGCTGGCAAGATCTGGCTCGCACCCGAGACCGTCGAGCTCGTGCGGAAGAACGGCCTCACGAAGGGCGACGTCCTCGCCGTCGCGCGGATCGCCGGCGTGATGGCCGCCAAGCGGACAAGCGAGCTCATACCGCTGTGCCACAACATCGAGATCGAGCACGTCGAGCTGTCGCTCGAGCTCCGAGATGACGGGATCGAGATAGAGTCGCGCTCGGTGTGCACTGACAAGACGGGAATCGAGATGGAGGCGCTGACGGCGGTTTCCGTGGCAGCCCTGACGGTCTACGATATGTGCAAGGCGGTGGACAGGGGCATGCGCATAGGCGACATAAGGCTGTTGGAAAAGACCAAGGAGGAAATCCGATGAGCGAGCCGCCGAGGGAAGGCGATATTGAAATCGTGTCGCTCAACGTGTCCGATCGGAAGGGCGTGCGCAAGAAACCGGTCGAGTCCATAGTCCTCGTCGAAGGCTCGGGGATCGCGGGCGACGCCCACGCGGGCGCGATCGAGAATCGGCAGGTCTCCATGCTGGCCTTCGAAGACATCGAGGGCGCCAACGAAGAGCTCAAGCCCGGGGACTTCGCCGAGAACATCACGACTCGGGGAGTGAGGCTGCACGAGCTTCCGATCGGGACGAAGATCGAGCTGGGCGAGACCCTGCTCGAAGTCTCGAAAATTGGCAAGGAGTGCCACGCGGCGTGCGAGATACGAACGCTCGTGGGCGACTGCATCATGCCGCGAAGGGGAATATTCGCAAGAGTGCTCAAGGGCGGGGAGGTGAGCCGTGCGGATCGCGGTCATTACCGTATCGGATAGGGCCTCGGCGGGGATATACGCCGACCGCTCGGGGCCTGCCATCGAGAGCGCGCTCAGAGCGGCGCTGCCCTCTGTGGAGATCGAGCGGGAAGTGGTCCCGGACGGGAAAGACTCCGTGCTCGCGGCGCTCGCGCGGCACTCCGGCGTCGACTGGATACTGACAACGGGAGGCACGGGACCAGCACCGCGCGACCAGACCCCCGAGGCGACGGCTTCCTTCTGCGACCGCGAGATACCGGGCATCGCGGATTGGCTTAGGCAAAAGTCGCTCGAGGAGACGCCGAACGCAATCTTCTCGAGGGGATGGGCCGGGATGCGCGGCACCCAGTACGTCGTGAACTTCCCCGGCAGCGAGAAGGCCGCGACCTTCTGCGCGGCCCTCCTCGCGCCCCTTATGGAGCATGGGGCGAAGATGGCCCGCGGCGAGGGGCACTAGGTCACGATCAGGACGCTCGCGTTGACGAGCGTCTATCCGGCATGTTCACTTGTCACTGACGCAGCGCAAAGCTCTTGAAATAGGCGGCGCCTTCGATACAGAACAATCCCACATAGACTCCGGTGAATGTCATCGTGTGCGTCCCTTCGGTGCAGAGCCCGGCCGTCAGCCCCCTCCCCCCTTCGACCCACGGGTCACCGGCGATGCTATAGCTGAAAATATAATCTTCTTTTTCGGCAGCAATGCGCAGCGAGATCTCGTCAGCCGTCGGGAGAAGGCGACGGAAGGTTTCGACCTCTATATCGTGCACGCGCTTCTTGAGCACGACGTAACACATATTGGTCCCGGATCGCTCGACGAAAATCTCATAGTGGTAGTCCTGGTTGTAATACGCGCTTATCCCCGCCTTTCCCTGGGTTCGAGGGATCGCGAGAGTAGCCGTCGCCTCGGCCTCGAAGGCCTGCTGCCTGATCCCCAGGAAGACGGGGTTCCCGCAGGGAGTCGAGAGGTCCTGTCCGTTCCCCTCGAGGCAAAGAAGGCCGTCCTCGTGCCGGTATCGCGATGCGTCCAGATTGCGGACGAAGTTCCAGTGAGGGTCGAGGCTCGGAAGAGAAAAATCCGCCGCGAAGCTGAAATCGGCCTCCTCGGGCGCCGCAGGAAGGGGAGCCTCCATCTCGGCCTCGATGGTTCCGTCTATCCCCGCCCTCGGCCAGTCACCGTCCCAGCGGAGCGGAAGGAGGAAGGTCTCCCGTCCCAGATTGTGGAGCATCGCCCAGCCCAAGGGCCTGATGCCGAGGCAGACCATCCACCAGTTGCCTTGGTGGTCTTCGACGATGTCCGCATGCCCCAGTGCCTGGATCGGGTGGCCTGAGCGGTTCCGGTGGGTCAGTATGGGATTATGGGGGCAGCTCTCGTAGGGCCCGTAGACGCTCCGGCTCCTCTGCATAGTGACCATGTGGCCGTATTCGGTCCCGCCCTCGGCGAGCATGAGGTAGTACCAGCCATTGATCAGATAGAGATGCGGCGCCTCGGGGAACTTTCCCCCGCAGCCGCGGGAGATGACTTGCGAGGGAGTATGCTTCTTTCCCGACAGGGGATCGATCTCGCAGAGGAGAATCGCCGACCTCCCGCCTTCCCTGCCTGTCGAGCAAAAGTAAGCTTTGCCGTCGGCGAAGAGGAGCGAGGGATCTATGCCTTCCTGATCGACATAGACGGGTTCCGACCACGGACCGCGTACGTCCTGGGCGTGGACGATGAGGTTCCCCCCGCCCGAGACGTTCGTCGTTGTCATGAAGAACATGCTGCCCTGCTTGCGCAAGGTAGGAGCGAAGATGCCGCCCGAAGGCTTACAGCCGGCGAGGGGGAGTTGCTCGTTCCGTGAAAGGCAGTAGCCTGAGAGCTCCCAATTCGCAAGGTTTCTGCTGTGGTATACGGGAACGCCGGGAAAGAACTCGAAAGTCGAGGTCACGAGATAATAGTCTTCGCCGTCGCGGCAGATGCTCGGGTCGGGATGGAAGCCGGGGATGACGGGATTGCGATAGCGGTACATCGAGAAAGACTCCTTTTGCTAAGCCTTCAATCCTGAAACCTTGATGCCTTGCACGAAGTACTTCTGGCAGGCAAAGAAGATGATGAGCACGGGGATAGTGGCCAAGACGGAGACGGCCATCAGCTGCCCGACCTTGGTGATGCCCATCGAGCTATTGAGGAACTGCAGCCCGATGCTCAGCGTGAATTTTCTCGTGGTGTTCAAATAGATCAATGGAGTGAAGAAATCGTTCCAGTTGTAGACGAGCGACATGACGCCGACCGCGATAGCGACAGGCTTCACTGCGGGCATCATGATCCGCCAGAAGGTCTGGAAGGTAGACGCTCCGTCGATAGCCGCGGCCTCGTTGAGCTCGTTTGGGATGGACAGGAAGAATTGGCGGTACAGGAAGATGTTGAATGCGCCGCCGCCCAGCCACGAGGGGATGATCAAGGGCCAGTAGCTGTCCACCATGCCCATCTTGTAATAGATGAGGTATTGTGGAATGAGCGTGACTTGAGCCGGAAGCATCATCGTCGCCAACAGGCAGGCATAGAGGAAAGCCGATCCCCGCGCCTTGAACTTGGCGAATCCGTATGCCACGAAGGCCGAGGAGAGGACGGTCCCAATCGTGCCGACAACCGCGAGGAAGCACGAATTAAGCGTGAAGGTCGTGAAATCGGCCACCTTCCAGCCATTAGAGTAATTGGCTATGAGCCAATGCTTCGGAATTACCGTCGGAGGGAATAGAAAGGCCTCCGCAGTGGACTTGAAGGAAGTATCGATCATCCATAGAAACGGGAGGACGCAGAGGATCGAGCAGAGTATCAAAATGAAATACCTGAGAAATTTCCCAACGCGCCTTGACGCGCTTTGGGATAGCGATCTATTCGCGTGCATTTCCACTGCCTTTCTCCGGATCAGTCATCGTAGAAGACCCATTTTTTGGAAGAGAACTGTATGAGCAGCGTCACGACCATGATCACCACGAACAGGCACCAGGCGACGCAGGAGGCATAGCCCATCCTCCCGTACTGGAAGGCATTCTGGAAAACCACCATGGCGACCGTGCGCGTCGAGTTGACCGGTCCGCCCTGCGTGAGGATATACGGCTGGTTGAAGAGCTGGAACGCTACGATCGTGCCGATGACGAGATTAAAATAGATGGTCGGGGTCGAGAGCGGTATGGTGATCGAAAATACCTGCCGGAGGCCGGAGGCGCCGTCGATCTGCGCGCTTTCAAAATAGGATGTGGGGATGTCCTGTATGCCGGCCAGCATGATTATGATGCTGTTGCCGATGGACCACAGGCCCATGATGGCGATGCATACCAGGGCCAAGTGCTTATCACCTAGCCAGTTCGGCCCTTGGACGCCGAATAGCGAGAGGGCGAAATTGATGAGACCGTAGCTTCCGTTGAATATCCATCCCCACAGGACGGTAACGGCTACGCCCGAAGTGATATAGGGGAGATAGAACACCGTGCGGAAGAATCCGAGGCCGCGGACCTTGCGGCTCAGGAGCCAGCCGAGGAAGAACGAGAGGACAAGGCTCGTCGGGACGTACATCGCGACATAGAGGATCGTGTTCCGGAACGACAGCCAGAACTGCGGGTCCACATTAAAGGCTTGGATGAAGTTCTGCAGCCCGACCAATTTCGTTTCGCTGCCGATCTGAGTATTCGTGAACGATAGGAAAAAGGAATCAAGCATGGGGTAGACGGTCAGGACGATGAAACACAAGAGCCATGGGGATATGTACAGGTAGAAATTTACCGCGCTCCGCTTGCTCAGATTCATAGCATTATTCTTCATCGATCCTACCTTACATCTGCATGCGCCTATTGATGCGGAGGAACGGATTCACTCGCGTTCCCCCGCATCCTTATCCTTGCGTTTGGACGAGAACTATTTCTTATCGTTGAAAGAATAACCGGCGAACTCTTTCGCGATCTGCGGGGCGTACTTGTCGACCGTCGCCTGCGGATCCTGGTTATCGAGCGTTACGGCCTGCACCATTGTCGTCCAGATCGAGCCCGTGGAGGCGAGTGTGCCGCCAAAGGGGTTCATGTAGGCCTTGCCGATATGCTTGACGTAGTAGTCGTTGGTGAACTTCACTGCGCCGACGCTGAGCTTCGCGAAATAGGACTCCGCGACCGTCCGGTTGGCCGGGATGCCGACCCTCGCGTTGATCTTGCCCATATCGTCGTTCGCGAAGGAGCTTTCCTTCAGGAACTGCCAGGCCGCCTCGGGGTTCTTGCAGCTCTTCGTGATGGCCCAGCCGGTCGCGTACTGGACGTTGATCTCCTTGCCGCTGACGTCGCTCGGCATGCTGCAGAAGCCGATGTTGATGCCATTCTCCGCGGCGTCCGCGACAACCGTCGCGCTCTCGAAGCCGCCCATCGGATACATGGCCGCTTTCCCGGAGACAAAGAGAGTCTCGGCGGGCATGGTCTTCTGCGCGGTATCGGTCGGGACGATCCCGTCGGCGATCAGCTTCTTATAGAGCGTCAGAGCCTTCACGATCTTGTCGCTGCCCATGTTGGAGGTCTTCATGTCCTTCGGGTAGGGAGTGCCGCCCTCGGCGTAGAGCATGTAGTTATCCATGCACCAGTGCTTGGCCAGGGCGTAGGTCTGCGCCGCTCCGGAACCAGAGGCGAACTTCTTGCCCCACTTGGCCAAGTCCTCGAAGGTCCATCCGTCCTTCGGCGGCTCGACGCCCGCCTTGGCGAACATGTCCTTGTTGTAAGCCATCACGAAACAGTTGGTATGAAGCGGCAGAGCCTCGAGCTTGCCGTCCGTGTCGTAGTACTTCTCGATCATGCCGGGAGTGACCATCTTGCCGAGGTCGATCCCGTCCCGCTTAACATAGGGATTCAGGTCGAGATAGTACTTCGTGTTCATGCCGTAGTAGTCCGGGCTCATCTGCATGACGTCGCCGGCGGAGCCGGAGGCCAGGGCGGCCGCCTGCTTCTGGTCCCAAACACTATCGGCCGTGGGGATGACCGTATAGGTCACCTTGAGCTCGGGATGGGCCTTGATGAAGACCTCGATCGCGTCCTTCCTCGCCTGAGCCTCCGCGTCGGCGCCCCAGGCCCAGATGTTTAAAGAACCGGACAGCTTGACCTTCGAATCCGACGGCGCGGCATACAAAGAGCCGGACTTATTGAAGCCCGCTTGCGCGATAATCGAGAAAGCGACCAGCGTAATAATCAATGCCTTCTTCACCATTCTCAATCCTCCTAACGAAACATGATTATAGGCATGCTTTTGTTAATCAGTCTTGGAAGTTATTGCCGAGTTGCACTTGTTAATTGCGATCGCGGTGCGCCAATGCCCACGGATATCGGGTGCTCTACCTACTTCGCGCCCATAGTGCCCATTTTTTGCTCACGGGCTTCTCGATCTTTGCTATCCAGTGGCCGCGCGACGAAGAGGACGAACCCGTGGGGCTCGACGGCCGTCTCCAGGGCGAGCTCTTCCTGGGCCTCGCGGATCGCCAGCTCCCGCTTCGGAACGCACTGCGTCCTGAGCAGCTCGAGCTGGTCTTCGGTCAGGCATTCAATGGCGCCGTTCCCGAGCCAAGCGTCGAAGATGCTTCCGTGCCCGCGGTCGAAGGTCGTCTTCTCGACGAGCCAGTCGCTGCCGCCCGGGTTCGGCAGGCGTATCCGGAAAAGTCGGCGATCCCCGCGCTCGAATACCGCGTAACGGTTATAATAGTCGAGAGCGGACTTGTCGCCCTTAGCATAGGGCCGGTCGTAATGAAGATAGTTCCAGGCGAGGACCTGGAATCCACCTTTCGCGGGATCACTTGTTACTATATAGTCCTCGCCCTGCGCGAGGACTGTATCACCCAGCCTGCGCAGGGCCGTGAAGGCATGGTACTGAGGTTTTTTTAGGCCCGACTTGGTAAAAAGACCGAAGCCCCCATGAAATTCGCTTTCTGGCACTCCTTCCTCCTCGAAGCAGTCGCTCAGGGCCCAATAGCAGAGGGACTGGGCCAAGCCTTGGCACGAGAGAATGTTTCGCAGGATGAAGGGCGCCATAAAAGCGGTATCGTGGAGGAGATCATGGCAGTTGCTGGTGCTGTTCCACTCATCCAGATGGATCTCCGCGTCAGGATAGGATGAGGCGCGGACGAAATCGCGAATCCACTGCATGTCCTTCCCAGTCTGATCAGGCCCCCGTAGCTCCTCGACCCAAGCATCGCCCTTCCGATAGACCCAGACAGGATAGGGGTGGCCAGAGACGAAATCCAGAGGCAAGGCCTCTGCGCGGCAGGAGGAGAGGAAGCGATCCAAGTATGAAGGAGCCTCGCTGAATTGGAAGCTGCACAGGGCCGGGCCGCCCACGCAGAGATTCGGATCGACAGCCTTGATGCACTGGGCGCTGATCTTGTAGAGGTGGATATAGTCCTCGAAGCTCCCAGACCAGAAATCGGAGATATTCGGCTCGTTCCAGACTTCGAAATACCAGAGCCGAACCTCCGCTAGAGTATAGCGGCGGACGAGGTGGCCTATGAAGGCATCGATCAATGCCCCCCACTGCTCCCATTCGCGCGGAGGCGTCACATTGCCACGGTAGAAAAAGATGGTCTTGTCGCCTGAGGCGATGGCTGTCGGCATGAAGGAGAGCTCGACGAAGGGCCTCATCCCGTGGCCTATCAGAAAATCGAAGATCTCGTCGATAAGCGTGAAGTTGTACCGGCCTTCGCCCGAGGGATGGAGTATCCCCATCTCGTCGTTGAAGATCCCATGAAAGCGCAGGTATTCGAAGCCGAGCTCACGCCGCGCCTGTAAGAGCTGCTGCCGAACCCGCTCGCGCAAGAGGTCGCTCGCGCGAGCGACGGCTATCGTCTTGAAAAAATAGCGATCGAGACTCGAAGGGCTCCGACCGTCGAGAGCGATCTCGCTGACTGCTATCTCGCGATCAGCGATCGATGCAGGCTCCTCCGCGACGAAAGGAGGGTTTCTGTAAAGCGTCTCGGGCATCCGTATCTCACCCTTGAAGCTGATGTAGCTTCCCATCTCGGTCTTCGACTGATCAGCGGCCGCGCTCTGCGCTCGCGGGTCGAGGATCGTGGCCATCGACGCTTTGCGGTATTCGGAAGGGCTGCAGCCGAGGGCGTTCTTGAAGACGCGGTTGAAAGTCTTCGCGTTGCTGAACCCGTGCCTCAGCATGATATCCGTGATCCTGTCCGTAGAGGCGAGGAGGTCCTGACGGGCCATGTCTATCCTCACGCTATTCACGTACTGCGAGTAGGTCATGCCCAAGGCGGCCGTGAAGATGTGCGAAAGGTAGAAGGGACTGACGAAGGCCGCGGCCGCGGCCGCGCCCAGAGAGGGATTCTCTGCGTAATGTTCGTTGATCCACGCGAGGACTCGCTTGAGCCTCTCGAAGGTATGCTCGTTCTCCAGGCCGGGGTGCCTCGAGGCGGCGATCCCCCCGGATTCCCTCTCGTCCGGCAGCCCGCAGCTCTTCGTCAGCGTCGCGATCAGTGCGCCGCTGAAGCCGTTGATGACCGCGGCGGAGAAGGCATGCGGCGACTGCACTTCCTCCATGACGAGGAACAACAGCCTCTTTATCTCTTTTAAGGATGCGGGATCATCGATGAATCGCCTATAATGGACGGACTCGATGTCCAGATGGAGGTTCCGCATGAAGCGGCCGCTGAACTGGAGCATGAAGACGAGGTTGTCGGGCTTATTGAGGATGGACCCGGACTCCGGTGCGATAATAGAATTGACCGCGTGGATCTCCGTGGAATTGATCACGGCCACTTCGCCCAAGGCGAGCCTGTACTGTTCACTGCCAATAAGAAGCGAGACTTCTCCTTTGCAGGCGAAGACGATCTCCAGCTCGTTATGCCAATGCGGATGAGTGTACACGAGATTAGCGATGATCGGCTTGACATCGCCCGAGGTATCGTACTTGACCTGTTCAAAGTCGATTGTATTCATCACGCCAGCGGGCTGCTCCTATTATTCAATTCCCCTAAGGGAGAAACACAGTTTACGACACATTTTTGATCCGCGCTATATGCAGCTCGCGTTGGGCAGGGAAAAGCTTACTGGCATACTACCCTTCGCTATTCGACGATTTACCTGGGCCCAAACCTGTGTTATATTTTTAGCATGCTCAGGAAAGGACCAGTGCAGGACCTGAGCTGGCTCAGGCAGCTCGCCATAGCCGCTCCGGAGCGATTCCAGCTCCGCGGCTTCGATATCGCCGTTTTCGCGATTCCCCCGACGAGCGGGCATCATGAGGAACGGTTCCGCTATCGCCTCTTGGCATTCGATCCCGGCTTGGGAAAGCCGATACTTTCGGTCGATCTCGAGCACGACATACTCGGCGAATGGTTCCTTTCAACGCAATCGGGCACAGCCTACAGCATAATCGCGCGCTACGACGAACCGCCTACGCTCGCCGATTTTCGCTGCAGGGCAGTCGCCTTGGCCGAAGCATCACTGCCCGCGAGCCCATCCCTACCGCCCTCACGTAGCCAAGCCCGTAAGCGAAAGCGCATTTAGTACACGTTTTTAGCGGCCGAGAATTATAGTAATGCGCAACTCACGACTAGCCTTAGCGCTTATTATCGGTATCTTCTCCTTCTCTGCCTTTGCATCCAAAGACCTCGCGGCCGAGCAGCTGAAGTCGAACCTCGGCTTCTTCGTCGACATGCCTTCCGGCTTCCAGCTCAAGAGCAGCGATAACAAGGCGCACTACGCCTTCGTCGATCCAGAGGACGTCATGGAGTTCGATATCGCCGCCTATGACGACGGCCGCTATGTGGACGCCGACGACATGGCGAAGAAAACGCTCGAGAAGTTCGGCTCGAGCGGGGAGACGACCGATTACTCCTACGAAGGCCGCAAGGCAGTCTTCGCCGAGCTTGCCTTCGCCGTAGACGGCCAAGCCATGAAGGGCTACGCCCTCTTCATCGGAGGAAGGCGCAAGGCGAGCGGGAAGGGCACGAAAGACGAGAGCGACTACGCACTTCTCGCCTATGCGCCGGAAGGTCGCTTCGCGGATTACGCGGACTTCGTCCTCTCCTGTCTCGACGCCTTCTCCATCGACCAGGCCGCCCGTCGCTCGCCTGGGCCGGTCAGCCAGTTCACCCTCGAGTGGCCGAGCGCCCACGATAAGGAGAAAACCGTCGTCCTGCCCTCAGGCTCTAAGGACTCCATCTCCACCGTTCTCCCCTGGTCGGACGATGAAGCGCAGCAAGAGATGGATACGATACAACGTGAGTTTAGAGTTCTCTCCATTTACACGGGCGCGGACGGTCTCTGGCAGGATGCCTGGGCGCGGTTCTACCGCATGGTCTACAGGGAATCGGCGGCGCGCCTCGATAGACTCTCGCTCGAAGTCTCCCGTCTCGTGCCGGCCGACGACAAGACCGAAGCAGCCCGCCGCGTCCTCGCCTGGGTCCAAGGCTTCGTCTACGAGAAGAACGGAAAAGGCTCGGGCATCGAACCGCCCCTCGTCGCAGCCTACGAGGGGAAGGGCGATTGTGATTCGCGCGCCGTGGTCGCGGCGATAGTCCTCGAGAGGCTCGGCATCGACTCGATCATCATGGTCTCGCACGAGTATGAGCACGCGCTCCTGGGCGTCGACGTGCAAGGCGGGGGACAGCGCTTCGACTTCAACGGAAAGAAATACTTGGTCGGTGAAACGACGGCCAAGGTCGGGTTAGGGATGATCGCCCAGGATCAGGCCGACTGGAGCAAATGGATGGGAATCCATTTGGGAAACTGATGGCATTTCGCGACGCGCTCCTCGTTGACCCTCGGGCGGGAGCTCAGCTAGAATGCCTCAGCTTATATGATCCACGCAAAAAAAACCCTGACAGTGCTAATTGCCGTCGCTTCTCTTCAGCTTTCCCTCGCGGCCGAGGGCAAAGTCGTCATCCTCGACTACCACACATTCCTCGGCAACGGTAAATCGAATATCGACTATTCGGAGAAAGAGCTCGCCGAGGACCTCGATGCCATGACGGCGATGGGCTACAAGTTCGTAAGCCTCGACGACGCCATCGCGGGCAAGATCGAAGGCTCGGCCAACATCGTCATTACGATCGACGACGGGAACCATACGGTCTACCCGGCCTTCAAGGACGTCTTCGAACCAAGAGGCATCAAGCCCTTTCTATTCATCTACCCGGCCATCGTCAAGGGCCACGTCCGCTACGCGCTGACGCCCGAGAATGTGAAAGCGCTCGCCCAGGCGGGCTGCGGGATCGGAGCGCACGGCTACCACCACAATCCGGTGACGGACAAGGCCTGGGAGAAAGACCCTAAGGACTTCATGCACGAGATCAAGCTTCCAGGTCCCGCCCTGGCCACGATACTCGAAGGGCCCGAGCCGACTATGTTCGCCTATCCCTTCGGCGTATTCTCGAAGCGCGCCGAGGATGCCCTCGCCTTAGCCGGTTATTCCTGGGCCTTCGCGGCGGACGGCAACGTCGTGCAAGTCTCCTTCGACGACCCCAAGCTCGACCATATGGCCGTGCCCCGGACTATCACCTACCGCTACAACCGGAAAGGCCTCCTGCGCGAGCTCCAAAAGCTCAACGCCTACTCAGGCCCGCCGCTCTTCGAAGAGCCGGCTTCCGCCCCGCCTCCCGTCTCCACCGAACCTCTGTCTGGCGCCGTCGCCAAGTAGACGCCGGCCACGGCGATCGCTCCGCCGGCAAGAGCAAAACCTCCCAGGCGCTCGCCCAAGAGAAAGTAGGCTGCCACGACCGATACTACGGGGACGAGGTTCAGGAAAACGCTCGTCGTGCCCGCGCCGAGACTGCCCATGGCCACGATGTACAGTAGATAGCCTGCTGCGGAGCAGACGAGTCCCAGATAGAGCAGGTTGAGCGCTACCGCAAGGTTCAGGGCCTGGAGGGGCGGCGATTCGGCGACAGCGAAGGGCAGACAGCCCAGAAGGCCGAAAAGACTCTGCCAAAAGGTGATCGAGAGGCCGGAATACCTACTCGAGAGGGGCTTGGTAAGGAGGGCGTAGGCCACCCAGCAGAGGGCGGCCCCGCCCATATAAAGGAAACCCGCGGGCGAGGAGGAGCCGCCCCTGAGCGACGGAGCGACTATGAGGGCGACTCCTGCGAAGGATAGGCAGGCGCCTATATAGGAACGGGCCTTGAGCCTCGTCTTGAGGACCAGTCGGTCGACCAGCATCGTGAGCACCGGAATGGTCGCGATGACGAGCGATGACTCCGAAGCCGTGAGCAGGGCGATGCCGTTGTTCTCGAAGAGGAAGTAGAAGCTCACGCCCAGGAGGCCGCTTCCGGCCATGCGCGGTAGGTCGCGAAGGGAAAAGCGCAGATCCGCGCGCAAGAGAAAGACGATGAGAACGAGCACTACGACCGCGACGACGAAGCGGGAGGCGGCTATGGTCATCGGAGGCAGGGATGACAAGGCCACCTTCGTGCTGAGGAAGGACAGGCCCCATATGATCGAGACCGCTATCGCGGCGATGAGGGCGGTTCTGCGTTTATCCATGCGCTATCCTAGCGGTGCCTGTGCTCTTGGTCTAGCGACGCCTTTACACTGCACGAAGCGTAGCGCGATACTGTAAGACCATGGCGCGCAAGGATCTAGAGGCCGTCCTCGATTACATACTCAACAAGGCGGACGACGGCGAGTTCGAGGTCATCAAGAAAGCCTGCGCCAGGCGCACGAAGGACAAGTCCGTCTACGCGAGCATCGGGGGCGAGGGCCCCTCCGCCATGGCCAAGCGCATGTCCAAGGAGCTGGAGGACGGCGTCGGCGCATCGATGGAGAGTATACGCGGCACCGTTCGCGGCTTCATCGCCGACATGGTGCGCAAGGAAGCTCCCGAGATAACCGAAGAGCAGCTCGCAGGTCTGCTCGATGAGTACGCGCCTCCTCCCGGGGCCAAACGGGCACCCGGCCCTTCCGCGAAGGTTCCGCCCGACGCCTTGCTCGAGATGGTCACGTGCTTCGTCGACTACTCCTCCGGGGGCATGGCGCCGAGCAAACAGCAAGAGCTGTGGAGCGCCAATCCGCGTTGGCAGGACGAGTACTGGGCGATCTTCCCCGCCGAAGTGAAGGCACTCGTCAAGGCCTACCTCGAGCAGAGAATCGACGCTGATACATTAAGCTCGGGCCTGCTTTCCGTGCTCGGCCTTTGATCGCTCTGTGTGAGTCTTCATCGGCGGCACGAAGCCATGACCGCGCCCGGGGAAGCCATTCACTGAAGCGAGGCGCATAGGTCCACATAGCGCTTGAACTGCTCCGCGGAAATCGCCTGGCTCGTGATGAGGTCGACGACTATCGCCTGAGAGTGGTCGCGGTCTAGGTAGATCGTCTTGTAGAATAGTTGCCCCGAAATGACGGCATGCCATGACCATAGCTGACCGTTCGCGGCTCCTGTCGAGGCCGAGCGAGGATCGGAGGACGCGGCCCTCGTCTTAAACCTGAGAGTGAGGCTTTTTATATAATCGTCGATCAGGCCAGGATTCACGGCAGTATGGGGCTTCTCCAGGATCGAGAGCATGTAGATCTCTCCATGAGTCCCCCTGAAGGCTCGCTGAAAACGACTCTGCAACGGCAGGCTCGCGTTAACCGCCGCGTCTTGAGCCTCCATGTCCTTCTTCATCTCCGCCGTCGCTTCAGTCCAATCGGGGAGAGGCTGGAGAGAGTAGCCCGACAGCCGAATTGGCGCGCTCGATTCGACGCCCTTTGCGCTTTGAGGCCTCGTGCAGCCGGCCATGGCGATCGCCGCCAAGATCCCGACGAGGACGAGAGCCTTCATCGACTGCGATCTAGCGGCCATAGGAAAACTGCGCGACAGCCGCATCGAGCTGCTCCTCTCCGCGATTTGAAGGCGTGAAGACAATTGTCTTACCTCCGACTACGGCCTGGAGACTGGAAGGCCGGCTGCTAAAGACGGCGGAAAAGTCGAGCGGGGAGAACTCGCTAGTATAGCGGACTACCTTATTATGGACATCGGCGAACAAGAGCTTCATGTTCTGGACATGATAGACGCGCGAATCGCCCGGCATGACGAACGCGAGATCCGACGAAGGATCGGGAATGTGCGTCGCACCGATAAGCGAAAAGTTGCATACGACGGAAGACAACTCGCCGTTACGCACTCGGACGGTAAAATCGACGTCGGAGGTCATGCCCGGGGCGGTAAAATGTATCGGGCGGACGAAGTATTGAGTCGTCTGCGCGTCCAGTATAAAAACGTCTATACTCTGGGGACTGCTGACACAGGCGGCAAAGAGCGTCAAGCACAAAGCGCAGAGAACAAAGCACCGCGTCTGCGGGATAAAGGTGGGATTGCGAGTCATACGATTGATTATGCTCATAAATAAAAAAGTGCCAAGCGAAGCCTGGCACTTTCTCATGTACCTGAAACCTTACTCGCCGGTCACTACAGTGGTGAGTGTCGTTACGACCACGAACCAGCTGACCTTGACGTCGACGGTGCCGACCGTGCTGATACCACCCTGTTTAGCGGCGGCTACGATACCTGCATCCCCAGCGGGGGGGAAGCCGAGAATGGAAAGGACTGACGCGGTGCCGACCTTAGAGCCGACTTTACCAGTAGCGCCGGCCATAGGGTAGGTACTGACACAGGACGCCATCAGCGCGACGGACAGGGCAACAGCAAGAGCGATGAGAGTTTTCTTCATACGATCCTCCTACATGAATTTTTCTAGTAGCTGCATTTTATGCACTCTATAAAAAAAGTCAAGCTTAACAACTACTTCATACATATATCACTATATAGGAGACGAAACGTCGCCTTTTGCTACTGCTTGGCTTAGGAGCTCGACGTAGATAGAATAAGTGTCAGAATACCTAAGGAGGCACCCATGCCCGTAAAGCGCGACTTCGGCCTCAGGCTCGACCGGTTAGATCCCGCGGTTCACGACCGCCTCATAGCCTACATTAATATAAAGCTTGCCAGCATGGGACTGCCCATCTATAGCCGCGAGGGCACCGCCTTCGTCGAGCTTGCGAGCGATATGCTCGAAAATTTCCGCGAGAAGGATCTCCTCCTCGCAGGCTACCTGCCGCCGGCCGACCAGAGGATCCAGGACTTCCTCGATTCCTACTTCGCCGACCTTGGCCTCCAGTCCAAGCCCAGACTGCCCTCGAACACGCTGGTGCTCGACCGTTACGGCATGGCGCGCGAGCTCTCCCTGCCGCCAGACAAGCAGAAGTACGCCTCGCCCTCCCTGACTTCTTACCGGATACGCAACGGCGTCCTGCACAACCCTGCGAGCGACCGCCGCACGACCGAAGGGGTCTTCCACGTGGCCGAGGGCGGACTGCCCGTTCCCCCGGACAAGAAGGCGGTACCCAAGCTCGCCTTCGCGCGCCTTTTGTCCGCGGCCCTCAACCCTCCCGCGGACCTCCTCGAGCTGCCGTTCACCGCGAGCGAGGAGCGCAAGGCGAGAACCTTCATCTCCCTGCTCCTGCGGCCCACGGTCCGCCCGGGCGTCCACGGCTGGTGCGAGGAGAAAGCGATGGAACTGCGCTTCTTCGCGCCCGGCTCCCTCGCCGCGAACCTCGACTTCGTCGAGTCGATCTTCGGCAACGCCGGCGACCCCTACGTCGCGGAGAACGACGCCGCCCTCGAGCCTCTGCGCTGGACCGGCACTACCGGCTGCATTATTCTTGCCATCCACCTCGCAGGAAGCCTCACCAAGAAGGAGCTGGGGCTGCCCAAGTGGGACGATGCTACCGAGCGCCAGAAGCGCGACGGCATGGCCTGGAAGGACGCAGGCGAGCTGTACAACGAGGGCAAACCCTTCAAGGTCTGCGCCCGAGACGAGCGCGGCGTCATCATCTCGATCCTCGCGGACAACTACTTCGGGTACTCTAAGAAAGAAGTGAAGACGCAGATGTCCTACTCCGCCAATCTCCTCGGCCAGGCCGAGGAGGAGCACGCGGGCGGGGCCCTTGTCTTCCCCTCCTACAATCTCGGTACCCTCTTCGTCCCCGACACCAACCTCCGGGCCAAGGGACACAGCCTCGAGGGCGTCCTCGAGCTCATGGGCGGCCGGGTCGAATACAAAGAGGAAGGTTATGCGCTAGACCTCACCTTTCCCCAGGTGGTCTACCTCCCCGAGGACGCCTCGATCTCCCTCGAGGACCAGACCGCGCGCTGGGTCCACGGCGGCGCCCAGCGCAGCCTGCGCATTCTCCCCGACAAAGTCTACATCCACCCCACAGGCTACCGCGTCCATATGGAACGCCACCCCGGCTCCGGCGCATGGAGGCTCGTAGGCACCTCGGCGGACGGCCTGCTCTGTCACAAGCCCTGCACAGTCTCGGGCGGCGGCAAATCGGAGATAGCCAAGTCCATACTCGACGCCATCACCTACAGTCCCCTTATCATAGGCGACTATAAGGAAGAGATGGCCGCGGTCAAGTCGATCATCGAGCGCGATTACTCGAAGCGCTTCCGTTCGGGCGAGATCGACGAGCGAGACATCCTCTCGAAGCAGCGCTCCCTCGGCTCGGTCATCAAGCTCTTCTCGCCCTCGCCCCTCTTTACCGACGAATACAATGCATGGCTGAAGACCATCCCCGAGCGCATCAAGGCCCTCGTGTTCTTCATCAAGCGCTTCTACCAGCCCGACTGGGGCGGGGACTGGGCCTCCCGTTTCACGGTCGACGCGGTCAACGGCACGACGGGCAACGTCCTCAAGTTCGAGGGCCGCGCTGTCTTGGGCTCTTACCTCCGCGTCGGCCGGGATGAGACGGGCATGCGGCGCACCTTCAAGCTCAGGCAGGACTTCATGCCCGCCGCCAAGGTCCAGTGGGAGGACGACATCACCGCGAGCGTCACCGTCCCGGCCTCGCGCCTCGCCGGCCTGCCCAATTGGATCGACCCTAAGAAAAGCGTCAAGTTCTGCAAGAACGTAGAGGCGCGCTTCTTCCAGCGCCCCGACGACGCGATAGTGCGCGGCTACGACAAGCAGGCCGAGAAGGACATGTCCCGGCGCGACAACTTCATCTCGAACTTCGAGCCCCTCTCCCGGGCCGAAGCCGCGGACATGGCCGAGCGCTGCGTGACCCTCTCCGAGTATTCCGAGCCCATGCGCGCCTTCATCGAGGAGACCGCGCATGATCCCGGATGCGAGTGGTTTGTCGCCTCCGACAGGCCGCGCATGGTGAACGGCTCTCCCTCGAAGAACCCGCGCTACCTCCAGCTCGACCCCTGCTACGTCGATCCTCTCTCGCGCTACCTAGCCGACCTCGGGCCCATGCTCTACCGCAAAGTGCGCGCGGACGACCGTGTCATGCACCCGGTGAGCGCGACCCTGCCCGGCAGGCGCAACAACCCCGCGGACAGGTCCTCGGGCATACGTCCCCTCGCGGTCTACGGCCCTATCCACTATCAGGACCTGCCCGAGCTCTTCATGGACTTCGTCTGCAGCCTCACGGGCAAGAGCCCCTCGACCACGGGCGCGGGCAGCGAGGGCGCCCTCACGAAGGGCCCCTTCAACAGCCTCGTGCCGACGATAGACCTCAACAATGCGCTCCTGTCCTTCATTCTCACCGGCTATGCCGGCTTCACCACCGCGGCCGGACACATCGGCAGCAAGTACCGCATGGAGCACGATCTCTCGCTCCTCGTGCCCGAGCTCTGGGCGAGGATGGGAGTGGAGGAACGCGACCCCGAGTTTCTCAAGCGCTCGGGCTACCTCGAAGAAGTGAAGGATTTCGAGTACGAAGGCGAGAGCATCCCCGCGAGCCGTCTCGGATGGCGTATAACGCCCCTGTTCGCCTCGAACTACTTAGGCAGGCTCTTCGACACCCCCGGGGCCGTCTTCTCGGAGGACATGCTCCGCCCCGAGCTCCAATCCATGAGCGAGTTCGTCGACGGCGTGAAGAACATTGCCGAGGCCCAGGCCAAATCGGCCCAGGCCTATTTCGAGGACGGCTCGGTCGAATCGGCGATCCCTCCCCTCAAGGCTATCTTGCATGTCATGGCCAAGGGCAGCTACGAGGGCAAAAGCATCCACGATCCCGAGCTCAGGCGGCTCTTCGACCGCGACTACGTCATCGGCTCCGATTGGTATAAAGCGCGGCTAGAGGCCTATCGCGAGCGCGAGGAGACCTACATGGCCTCTTCGATCAAGAAGCTGCGCGCTTACCTCGCCGAGAGCGCGGAGGCCGGCTCCATTGCGGCCCGCCGCGCGCGGACCGAGCTCGAGCGCGCCGAAGAGAGGCTCGCGCTCCTGAGCAAGAAGAGCTACGTCGACCTCATCGAAGGCTCGATCGGCCTCGACCCCCTATTCAAGAACGCGGACAAGGCGGGCAAACCATGAGCGAATCCGGGAATCTCCTCGGCCTCGCGGACGAAATCGGCTCGATCGAAGCGGCATGAACATCGTCGCAGGCACCCATACGTTGTGCGCTGTCCAATCACGTGATATCCTTTCGTGAAAGCGAAAGGAGAGAAATCGTGAGAAAGTTCAGCTTAGCGTTCGTCAGCTTCTGCGCACTCGTCTCCCTCCCTGTTTTCAGCCAATCGGGGAACCTTCAGCTACAGAAGAACGAAGCCTTCATCATCATCGATGACCTGCCGATCTATCAGGAAGTGAGTAGCGGCGTACTGAAATGGAAAGACAACCTCGTCATAGGGGACAAAGTTACTTTCCTGAACAGGACCTGGAAGTTCAAGGTCGAGGGCAATGAGCGCGAGTACAAGCTGGTCAAGTCGCCTTCCGGGACCGAGGGTTGGGTTCGCTCCGCATACGCAATCCCCAATTGCCAGATAGCCGCGGTCAAAGCCGATTCATCCACGATCTACAGCGAAGCTCGCGACGTGAAGATGACCTCGAAGTCTATCTCGAACATGACGATCGTAGCTTCGCTGGTCGACGGCTCCACGGCGGACTTCGCGAAGGTTGTCTGCTACGATCCGACGGCCGACAAATACTATACGGATCCTCCCGTCTTCCTAAAGAAAGAAGACCTTACCTACGACCAGACCGACCTTAACGCCCTTATCCTCTTCATGACCGCGAAAGGCAGCAAGGACAAGGCCCTGAGAGCGAAGTTTCTCGCCAATATCGACAAAAACTACCGGGCCACAGTGTTTTATGACAAAATCAAGGCCGTCCTGGCTCCGGACTCGCCGCCCGCCAAACCGATCAGCCCCTTCTTCGGTAAATTCACGGTGAACGACGACAGGGTCAACGTACGCTCCCAACCAGACGAAACCAACAGCCAGGTCGTAGGACAGCTCAATAAAGACACGGCCGTCGAAGTCATAGAGGCGACGACTCAAGCCTATACCGTCGGGGATCTTACTGCGCCGTGGTACCACATCAAGTCGCCGGACGGATGGGTCTTCGGATCATTCCTGACGCAGCAGTGAATGGCGGATCAGGGCACGTAGGCGAGCACGTGTTCCCCTAGAAAGGAGACAGCTTCGGCACGAGCCGGGGCTGTTTCCTTTTTTTGCGATTGCGAGCAGGATGGCTTCGGACTCATCCGCGAGCGTGGACAAACTTCTTACCTTGTCTTTCTCCCGGTGCTATTGATGGAAGGCGCCATCGCGCAAATCCTTCATCGCATCCTTTTCCATCAGATAGGCCGCGACCGTCCATCCGAATTCTCGCTTTTCGGTCATCACGTAGTACCAGCCGTCTTCGTTCTTGATCCCTGGCGGCGCAAAGCGACTCGAGTCGTCGAGCAAGAACACTCGTTCGCCCTTCACGAGCTTTCTAAGTATTGACTTGGAATCTACTGTTTCCCGAAGATCGGCCTCGTCCGAGTTTACGATCGCCTTGGGAACGGCCATGACGGCATGTTGCTTTCCTCTACGGAGCATCGGGCCGGGAAAGGAAATGATCCCCGAGTCGTCGATCGGCGCGGCCGCCATCACCGCATCTCTCGAAAGTCCGCCGATATCCTTAATCCCCTTGACGAGCCGTGGATCGCCCCGTTCACCTGCCATATCGAGGAGCGTCCTGACTTGGGGCGTTTCGTAGCCCTTGTTGAGATTATGTGTCCATGAAATAAAAATAGCATTAGGGCTCTTAATCTGCGGCACAAGGGCAAGCAACAGCGAAACGGGCGCGTTCGGCAGGACGACAGACAGACCGCTAGCGATAGCAAAGTTTGTGTAAGTCGCGTCGCCATAACTGGGACTACTGGAATCGACTTGCATATTAAAATCGAAGCCTGCATCCTCGAAAAGTTTGAAGCGAGCCGCCTCGGGGCCTTCCACGAGCAGGGGAAAGGGAAACAAGGAGAATCCCGCCCTGGCTTCGTCCCGCACGTGGTAACCGCAGGAGAGCCAGAAACGTATGGATTCCTCGTCGCCCTCGTGAAGGAATCTCTCGAATAAGGATTCGCCCTCCTCCTCTTCGCCCTCAGGCAAGACATTGGTCGGTGCGTGCTTTTCCATCAAGAAATGGGCGAAAGCCTTGTCTTTCAACGGGAGTGCCCATTCCCAGAGGGACAGGTGTCGTCCCCAGCTTTTGTCGAACGAGGAAACGTCGGGGTCCGTAGCCCTATCCCAAATGTCCTTGTATAGTCCTTGCCTCAGCAAGGCATGATCGACGAGCAAGGGGCCGGTCAGTTTTTGGCCATGGCCCCAGGGCAGGTCGAGGTAGCCTCCCCATGCCCAGCCTACGATCTTGCCGCCTGACTCCAGCTGGAACCATCGATCTTGCCATGGCTGGTCGTCCAGGAAGCGCGGGGGGCTGGCCGCCACTACGTTGAGGCTTTGTCCCCGAGCGAGGCGGCCGGCAACGGCGAAGCTAGTCCCCGGTCCATCGCGGAGGCGGACGCCATCATCGTTCACCGTGGCTAGCGTAAGGGAGCCCAGGGTTCCCTCGATGGCATCGGGGTGCCCTGCCGAAATCCTTGACGAATACTCGGCCAGGAATGCCAATGAATCGCCATCCGCCATCCTCTTCGCGGCGTCCGCCAAAGTCTCTACCTTCAACGATTGCAGCTTTCCGTTTACCCATGCGAGCCGAGCGTTCCTGGCACAGAGAGCCGCGTCCGTCGGCGCCAATAATGAGAGCAGCTCGGTGCGCCCCGAGCACATGGCCCTATATATGAAAGAGCCTTGCGTAAACGAGGAGTAGTAGCGCTCGCTGTATCCGCCTCGCGCCGTGATGAGATTGGGATTGAAACCGTGCTTCAGGAATACTCCGAGATATTCCGATGGAGCCGCGAGGAGCGCGGTTTCGAATTTGTCGCGGCCACTATCGCTGAATCCATTAGGTGAGTAGCCTTTTTGAAGCCAGGATTCCAGGTCCGAGAGCCTCCTCTGATTCACGAGTTGCACTACCTGGTCGTCCCAGTCCTGCGAGGCCAAGGGCGCGAGGATGAGTAGTAGCAACGGCAGTGCCACCAAGATTTTTTTCATTGTGCGTCCTCCAGCTTCAAAGGATCCACATAGCCGCCGAAGATCCAGCCCGACCTGCCCGTTCGATCGTTGAAATGGAAATAGCGACTATACTTGCCGTCGATAGAGTCGACAGCAGGGCTCTGCTCGAAGATATCGATGACGGTTCCTACGTCCAGATGACCAAGCACCTTCGCCGAGGCTGCCGGCGCATCACGGTACGCTATATTAGGCGCATTGACGACGCCGCGCGACTTAACCTGAGGGGAAGCGTCGGCGCTATCGCCCGACAGTATCCATCCATCATCGCCGAGAGAGGCCCAGTAACTCTTGCTCGGATTGCTCGGATCGGACAATCGCACTGGGCCCAAAGATCCGTCCGAGTTTATCTGGAAATCATCCACCACCACCGAAGGTCCTGCGATATCGTTTTTCCCTTTTAATGAGTTCGCGGTGCCGACAACGGCCTTCCCCTGGAACCGCAAATCGAATTCCGCATCTGCTTCGACAAGATTCAGTTCGAAGTCAAGGCCACCCGCGCTCAATTTCAGCGGAAGAGCCTGTAATTCCTCGACACAGTACCTATTGCCATCGATATCGAGCGGGAGGCTGCTTATCGATAAAGTCGTATCGATGGTCCTGTTCCTTTGGCTTGGCGAGGACAGCGAGATCGAGGAGCTTCCCGCGATAGCGATCCTGGAGCTCCCCGCTTTACCCCTGCCCAGGGTAAAGCGCGGATTATCAATATAGATAAACTTGCCGAGGGATACACTCGTGCCGTCACTCTCGATATCCAAGGCTTGCACCTGGCCGCTTAAATCGATCTTCAGGGATTTGATGCCCAGGTAGACTCCACCGAGACCTCCGGGAAACGACTTCGGAAACTGGAGGCCACCGCCCGAAGCCCGGAATCCCTCCGGTCCGAAGCCAATGCTCTTCAATTCAGTATTCATCCCCAGAAAGGTAAATGGATCGCAGGCAAAGCCGTTGCTATTGATCGACCCGTCAGGCGATATCTCGCTCCCTTGTGAAAAGGAAATTTTCTGACCGCCTAGCTCAGGAGGGAGGACTATGGAAATATCATCGAATTGATACTTTGGTTCTTGTGTGTTGAAATTGACCGCATCTTTGAAATGCACTGAAAAGATACCAATATGGAAGCTAGCATTCAAATCATCGCCCTGGGATTTGTATACATTGCCATCGGGAGCCATCACCATCCGGCTGAAGCGAATGACTGCACCATCATATGGCTTCGGCAGCCCAAAATCGCCTGAAACTACTATTGCCAACCCAGCCGAAAATTCCATGGCTTGCACGCAAGCTCCCTCGATTCGGATGTGCGCTCCGCCTTTTTCTATCTCTACTTTATTGCTCGCATAATCCGAGCGAGCCAGCGAAGCATCCGAGAGGAACATCAGATCGCCGAGAGCCAGGACGGCAGAAGACTTCTCAGCCGACGTTCCTTCCGAAGGTATATCGAAGAGGCAGTTTTTCAGCTTCAATCCTGATTCATCGAGGACCAATCCGCCCGATCGCAGCGGATAATGGGAAACAACGAAGTGTATATCCGATACCTGCGGCGAGCCGACGAGCGCGCCATCGGGATCGAGTCGAAGCTCTCCCATCTTCACATGCAGATCGTCTATCTTCAGCGCTTCGGGCAGGGTGAGCGTGCCGCCAAGCAGCAATCCTTCGTTGGATAGGGAGTAGTCTTCGGCTTGAAATCTGAAGCCATTAGTGGAGCGGATCTCCGTCTTCTCCGTTCCGACGCCCGAAGAAGCGATCGAATACGAAATGCCGTCTTTCGAATTGAGAAAGACCACGGAGGGGATGACCAGGGCCTGGCCTCCCATGACTCCTGGCAGGTCGATCCTCACACTCTGTGCGAATGTGGAACCGTCGGCCCGGTCGCTCGCGCCGGCGATCGTCGCATTCCAACCTTCGATTTCGATATTCGCGGGGATCGCGAAAGCGGTCGGAGCGAGAATCGTGAGGAAGATTACAAAAAGGATGGACGTTGAAGGTCGATTCCATAAAAGAGTGCTTTGTTTCATTTTGCACGCCCCTCTGGCTACTTCTAGTGTGTTTGCAAGCATGTTGGGTTTTTATCGAGCAGAACCTGCGTGGGCAGGACGATGCGCCGAGCGTGGTACTGGAAGGGGCTAAGGCTGAAGGCGGCCCAGGTCGTCTCGTAGGCCCGTTGCAGGACGTGGTTGATCGCCAGGACCTTCACGCCCTTCATCCAGTTCCACAGGTCGGCCTGGGTCGACAAGCTCGGCGAGGCTGGCACCGATTCGACCACAGCCACTGAGAGCTCGCTCCCCTCGTAGCCCACGAGGAGGTCGCCGGGGCGAAGTTCGGCGGCACTAAGAATTGCCCGCGTGTTCTGGAGGAACCACAGCCGTCGATGGTGATCGCGGTGGAGCTGTAGTCGCTCTGAGGCCAGGCGACCTGATAGCTCGACTGTGTAAAGCCCGGGAAGCTCAGCCTGAAGCTCCAGCGGCTCTGGAAGAGGGAGCCGGGCAAGAGCCCCTCGGTCTGGCTGGCGATGGAGGCGCCACCGCTGGGAACGACCATGAGGAGGCTCTCGAGGAGGCCCACGGAATCGAGGCCCGCGAACTTCTCCACAAAGTAGGGGCTGTTCGATTTCAGCACGCCGCCTGCGGTGTTGGGGACATTGACCCCATAGGCGAAGGGATAGAGGCTCGAGGGCGCGGAAGCGGGCGGCACAACCGAGACCGAGGAAGCATAGACGAACTGGCTGTCGAGGGCGTTGTTCGCGATATCCAGCTCGGTATAGGCGAATGGTGAGCGGGAGCTCCCCTTCCACGCTTCGTTGTTGCGAACCTTCAGCGCGTAGCTCAATGGAGACTCGATCCCGTCCAGACAGTAGCGTATAGGTGAGGTGAAATGGGGCAGTTCGTTGATCTTATAGGCCAGGGCGGGGCGTTGGCCGAAATCGGTCTGGATAAAGTAGGGCGCGAGGCTCGCGCTTGTCGCAGGAAAGCACTCGAGGGCGTGGAAGGGCAAGGGGGAGGATGCTCGGCAGGTTGCATACGAGGAGCTTGTATGCGCTCGAGAGCTGCGCGCTCCCCGAGGCCAGGCTCTCTGAGCCGTCTGCGTTCCGAGCCACTATCCACGAGCTCACGATCGAGGAGAGGTCGACGCTGTGGCTCTGCCCCTGACTGTCCTGGTAGCTCAGGCTCGCGAGCGAGGCCGAGCTGTCGCACCAGAGGAGGAGGGAGCCCAAGCCGAGGGGCGAGCTGAACTGGAGGGTTATGGGCCCTGACCGGGGCGCGGGGGCGAGATCGTTCTCAAGGCCGGCGATGGCACTGTAGTTCGCGACCGTGGCGGGCGAGATCAGGTTGGCGCAGCTGGGGATGACGACGAAGTCGGAGGCGCCGAGCGCCGGATCGGGCGAGGGCACGAAGGACAAGGAGGCGTCGGTGCCGAAGAGGCCCGCGCTGCCAGTATCGAAGGAGTCGGAGAGCGTGACGCCGTCGAGAGGGTCCTGGGACTCGTCGACGCCTGGAAGAGCTGCATACCGGGACTGGATGGCTGTCCAATAAGCCTGCTCGGTCGCGTTCAGAGTCGCGGCACGCGCAGAGGGGTCGCGCAGATAATCCTCCACTCCCACGAGATAATGGAGTGCCTTCTGCGCGAGGAGCGCAGAGACTCCGCCGTCAACGTCGTATTTGAGAGTATCGATGTTCTGCGTGTAGTGCTGGGCGTTGAGGAATTTGTTAAAGAGGTAATTATAGCCGTAGGCCCCCGAAGCTGGAGCGACGTAGATCGAGCTGTCGAGGAAGCTATAACCTTTGTCCGGGCTTGTGACATCGAAACCCACGGAAAGAGGCAGGAAAAGATGGAAGGTGGGGAGGAAACTGCTCTGGCCGGCGATCGCGGCGGCGTCGAGGCTCGAAAGTTGCTGATTGACGTCGAAGCGGAAGTCCGGGAAGGCGCGCTTCCATGCGGCGACGGGGAAGGTTGAACCTTTAGAAGAATCGTCGGGGATGTCCTGAATATCCAGGGCGAGCAGTGCGGCCCGCATCTGGGCGAGGCTCGCGGCGGCTGAGGGATTGACGCTATTCCACCAGGCGAGCGCCTGGTCCTCGAACTGCCACTCTGCGTTCATCTGTATTTTTAGTCCCACTCCCGTCGAGGAATTGAGCAGGTACCACGCGCCCTGCGCCTGGGCCCAGTTGACCCCGGCTGTGGCGTTCCCCCACCCTTAGTATCGAGCGTGCCTGCGTAGCAGCCCCATTTGATCGACGTCTACGATGAGGTAATCGAGAGCATCCTTTGGAGTACCGCCCGCCGAAGCCCCGATGCTGTCCTCGAAGAAGATCTGGCCCAAATCTGAGTTGTACACGGGGGCAAACAGAGTCTGGTCCTGGACTATCGACATCTCTACGGGAGCTACGAGGGAGAAGCTCTGGCCACCTGGCAGACCGAAGGAAGCGGCGTCCGCTGCCCCGATCGAGGCGACCAAGTCTCCGCTCTCTGCGACCAGGCCGCCCGAGGAGAGCGCCGCGGCAAGGCAGAAGAGCGCGAGCGTTTTTTTCACCATGAGTCCTCCACTCTGCCGATTATGCCTTCGACGGTGGCCAAGGGGAAGCTGTACTCGCTACTCTGCATCCAGAACAACACGCAGAGCTTGGGATAAAGGATCGCGGGTCCGCTCCACGGTTTCCGGCGGTAATAAACGCGACAACAAGGTCTTCGGGGCGCCGCGGGAATGTACAGTGCAATTCTCGGGCTGCGAAATGGCGAATTTTCAACTTGTTCCGGCGAAATTCTCAAGTTGAAAATTCCAAATTTATAAGTTATGAATTCGGAATTCATAAGTTGAAAATATGGAATTCTCAAGTTGTAAATTTCGACTTTGCAACTTGAAACGAGAGGCTTTTCAAAAAGAAATTGTGCTGCCCGCCGAGGCTTCAAGCCCTTTCACAGGAACATCGGGAAGAGGCTGATAAAACCTACCGAATTTATAAATTGAATCTTAGATCAACAGCTCGACCTCTACGCCCTGAAAGCGCTTCATATCCGCATCCAAGGAAGGGCAGAAACCCCTCGCCCTTCTCCTGTGAATCGTTCAGGGCTCGGCGACCTTGAGGTCCTTCCATGCAAAAATGGTAGGCTTGTCCATTCCCGGTGTTCATACCGATCGGTATTGACATTCCCGTTTTGTATATTTCATAGTACAGGTATGAGTTACATATCTAGAAATGCCGAGGAACTCTTTACTAGATACCGAAAGCTATTCCCCTGCGTCGCGGTGACCGGTCCGCGACAATCCGGCAAATCGACAATGCTCAGGCATGCGCAACCGAATACCCCCTATGTTTCCTTCGACGACCCCGACGAGGAATACGCATTCCGCAATGACCCTAAGGCCTTCTTATCGCGATTTACAGACAGCGTAATATTCGACGAAGCGCAGAGAGTACCCGAACTTTTCCGCTACATAAAGATGGCCGTGGACGCCGAGCCCCAAAGGAAAGGGCGGTTCATCCTCAGTGGCTCGAATCAACTCTCCTTTCAAAAAGGCATCAGTGAAAGCCTGGCGGGTCGTATCGGTCTCATGAGCCTCCTGCCCTTCGAGACAGAAGAAATACCTTCTGCGTTCCGAGCCGGCCAGCTTCTTCACGGTAGCTACCCCGCATTGGTCGTCGACGAGTACGAAGGATCTCGGGAATGGTATACGTCATACTTCGGGACCTATATCGAGAAAGATGTCCGGCTGGTGTTCGATATCGGCAAGTTGTCCGATTTCCAACGACTAGTCCGGCTCCTAACGGCGCGGGTCGCACAGGAGCAAAACTCGGCCTCTCTATCTCGAGAGCTCGGCATCAACGCGAAGACGATCGAGAGCTGGATTTCGGTGCTCGAGGCGGGCTATCTCATCTTCAGGCTAGAGCCCTTTCACGGGAACATCGGGAAAAGGCTGATAAAGCGGCCCAAAGTGTTTTTCTGGGACACAGGGCTCGTCTGTCACTTGACCGGACAAAGGACCGAGGAAGCCTTAGAGGGAGGGCCGCTGGCAGGCCCCGTCTTCGAGACACTGATCGTTTCGGAGCTTCTTAAAAAAACCCTACATCAAGGGGCCGACCGCGCCTTCTCTTTCTACCGCGACAACGCGGGGAACGAGATCGACCTCATTGTCCATGATCGGGACGAAAACATCGTATCGTTTCTCGAGATCAAGTCCGCTCAGACAGCCAAGGCCGAATGGGCCTACCGTCTCGAAAAGACGACAGAGGGCATTACTGCGGCCTTAGCGGGTCCGCTTGCCAGTAGCCGCTATATTATAGTGTACCGCGGCAAGACGAAGCCCGATTGGCCCAAGAAGGGCATCTCCTTCGTGAACTGGCAGGAACTGCTGCTACTAAGGCCTTCGTAAATAAAGCGGCACGACCAAAAGGAATGCCGCCACGAAGGCCTTATTGGTGTCCCAGGATTCTCAGACAGATGAAAGAGCCTCAGTCTTTAAGCTATCTTTTCTTCATGACCCAAGGATCTGCATCGTAGAGATCATAAGAGGTTGGATCGACAGTCTTCTTGAAGATGACGACAAAGTAGAGGTCCCCTGAAGATGTCAAACTGGGCTCGCCGACTCCCATGGTTGTACCAGCGGAAACGACAAGAGTCTTGTTAGTCCAGCTATTCCAATCGCCACCGGTTCCCTGCCCATACCTGAAAATTGCCAGCTTACCGTCGGTATTGGTCTGAGTGCAGTAGAGCCACCACGTAGTCCCGTCATAGTAAAGATGCGGCTGGCCGTCGTAGCCTGAAGTATTCACCGTATCTACGTTTACTGGAGTTGACCACGTTGCCCCTTGATCGGCAGAGATGGTATACCAGATATCCTGGGCTCCTTTACCGCCTTTCCGGGTATCGTCACTCTCAAAGAAAAGTACCAGGGTCCCGTCTACATTTTCGCAGTGGGGATTGTCTTGTCGGTATGCACTCTGGTCACCGGTTATGTTTATAGCACTTCCAGCGGTAGACGGATTCATGCCGACGCTTTTTGTAAGGTATATTTTGGTACAACCTGGAGTATCGTTGGTATAGAAAAAATAGTCGTACTTTGTCGGATCTGAAGTATTCTGAATACCTTGTGCAGCTCCGATGTTGTAATACTGGCCATGTAGGCCAGAAAGCTGCCAGGCGCTGAAGTCCTGGCTTGTAGATGATCTTTGAGATATGGCGATATCTGCATGAAGCCAAGGATGGCCTAAAGTGGCAAAAGCTGGCGGATCTGAAAAGTCCTGACCGATTTGGGTGCCTCTTTCATAGAGATAGAACTGGGTTGGTAGGGCACCTGCCAAAGAACTGGAAAGTGCATCCATGGGGATGTACGTAGAATAGAGGTTCAGGCCGTCTCTTGATACGTAGATACCGTCTTCCCACGCTAAATTACCAAGTGAAAGGGCCTGTGGCGTCTGATATTCGCTGGTCAATGCACATACAGGACTCTGGGAAGTCTTGGAGGTTGCCCAGTCGCTTTCTTCTTTGTCAGTCGTCGTAGATGTTGAGGAAGGGGAGCTGGCAGGATTATTGCAAGAACCAGCGACTATTATCCTGCATTCCCGTGAAATTATACCTAGGAATTGAGCTATTCTGAGCTGATATAAGGACATAAGGCTTTACAACTATTGTATCACTCGCTATAATATATAGCGAGTGAGGTTCTTATGCCCCGTG
>Ga0326727_10003634_pt1 | contig 48703 bp, 41 predicted proteins | sample MB2enrmetagenome_FD_207643 | JGI IMG/M metagenome (GOLD analysis project Ga0326727, IMG submission 207643) | Lab enriched peat soil microbial communities from McLean, Ithaca, NY, United States - MB29MY | ecosystem: Environmental > Terrestrial > Soil > Wetlands > Peat | place: USA: New York... | reverse complement strand
TGCGAGGCGAACCCGGCGACGATGGCGGCCGAACGCAGTCGGCGAAACGCCGTTCCCAGCTCCATCGAAGCCACGACGTTGCCGCCGGGCGAATTGAGGAAGACGACGCTTCGCAGCCGCTGCGACAGCGAGGCTCCCTTGGCGAAATCGATGAACGCCTGCGGCGTATATTCTTCGATCACGCCGTCGGCGACGACGACCTCGGGACATTTGGCACCGCAATCGGGTCCCCCGAGGCTGACCGCGCGGAACGTCATCGGCGCCTGCTCGGCGCGCGACGCCTCAGCCCCTGCGATCGCGCCCGCCGCCGCCAACGCGAGCCCAGCGGCGGCCCGCAGCCATCGGCGCGCCGCGGCGGCGGCCCCCTCGTCGCGACGCGGCCTGGTGGGCGGTGACGGGCTCGAACCGCCGACCCTCTCGGTGTAAACGAGATGCTCTGCCAACTGAGCTAACCGCCCTTGAAATTCGCGGCGCGGCGCGGCGCGGCGCGCAGCCTACACAGTCGCGCTTCGCAGGCCAAGCCCGATCCGGCGCCCTCCCGCGTCCCGAATTGGGGTCGACGAACGCCCGGCGCCGGCGATGCGGCGCGCCGTCGCCGGAGCGCCCGCGTCAACCCGGATTGGCCGCCCAGCCGCCTCAGCCCGCTTCGACGCCGCGGCGATCAACAAAGAGGGCGGCCCCGAGGCCGCCCTCCCCATCCGCCGATTGCGCCGCCGATCGGCCGCGCCGGCCTCGCGCTTACTTCTTGACGACCTTCTTGTTCAGGCTCGCCTTGAGCGCGGCGCCGGCCTTGAAGCGGGCGTTCTTCGACGCCTGAATCTTGATTTCCTTGCCGGTCGCCGGATTTCGCCCCTTGCCGGCCGCGCGTTCGCGCACCGAGAACGTGCCGAAGCCGACCAGGCGCACTTCCTCGCCTTTCCTGAGCGACTTCGCAATGCCGTCGAGCGCGGCTTCGAGCGCCGCGGCGGCGCTCACCTTGGTCAATTCCGTCTCTGCCGCGATTTGCTCGACGAGCTCGAGTTTGTTCATGTGGCCTCTCCTATCCTGTTTCGACGTGACGGCGACGTCGCGCGTTTTGTCCGGCCGATCGCCCGAAACCGGCCGTCGCTCGATTCGGCGAATCGTCGCCTAATTGCTCGCCAATTGGTCGCGCAAAAGCAAGGCTCCGCCGAGGTTCGACCCACAAAAATATCGGCTTTTCCGGCGATTCTGGGCGTTTGCCGGCGAAAAGAGCCGCGAATCCCCAGGATTCGCGGCCCGTTTTCTCAACCGGCGCCGTGCGCTGCGAGGCTAATGGGCGAGGATTCCCGCACCCTCCTCGTCGGCCGGCGGCGGCGGCGGCGCGGCGGCGCTCTCTTCCCACGCGATCGCCTGCGGCTGACGCACCAGCGCATGGGCCAACACTTCCTCCATCCGCGACACCGGAACGATCTCCAAGCCGTTCTTCACCGAGTCGGGAAGTTCCACGAGGTCCTTGGCGTTGTCTTCGGGGATCAACACCTTCTTGATGCCTCCGCGCAGCGCCGCCAGCAGCTTTTCCTTCAATCCGCCGATCGGCAGCACCCGGCCGCGCAACGTGATCTCGCCGGTCATCGCGACGTCGCGCCGAACGGGAATGCCCGTGAGCATGGAAACGATCACCGTCGCCATCGCCACGCCCGCCGACGGCCCGTCCTTCGGGGTCGCGCCTTCGGGAACGTGGACATGGATGTCGCGACGATCGAACAGCGGCGGCTCGATGCCGAAATCGACCGACCGCGAGCGCACGTAAGAGGCCGCCGCGGAAATCGATTCCTTCATCACGTCCTTCAAGTTGCCGGTCACCGTCATACGTCCCTTGCCGGGCATCATCACGCCTTCGACCGTCAGCAGCTCGCCGCCGACTTCCGTCCAGGCCAGACCCGTCACCAGACCGACCTGATCGTCCGCCTCGATCTCGCCGTAACGATATTTCGGCGGGCCGAGGTATTCGCCGACGTTGGCGGCGGAGACCACGATCTTGCTCGTCTTGTTGGTGAGGATGTCCTTGACCGCCTTGCGCGCGAGATTGGAGATCTCGCGTTCGAGATTGCGCACCCCCGCTTCGCGGGTGTAGCGGCGCACCAGCTCCATCAGGGCGCTCTCCTCCACCACCCATTCCTTCGCGTCGAGGCCGTGCTTGGCCATCGAGTTGGGCAGCAGGTGCCGCTTGGCGATTTCGACCTTCTCGTCCTCGGTGTAGCCGGCGATGCGGATGATCTCCATGCGGTCCGTCAACGCCGGCGGGATGTTGAGCGTGTTGGCGGTGGTGACGAACATCACGCCGGAAAGATCGTAATCGACTTCGAGATAATGGTCGTTGAAGGCATGGTTCTGCTCGGGATCGAGCACCTCCAGCAACGCCGACGACGGATCGCCGCGAAAATCCATCCCCATCTTGTCGATCTCGTCGAGCAGGAACAGCGGATTGGAGGTCTTCGCCTTGCGCATGGACTGGATGACCTTGCCCGGCATCGAGCCGATGTAGGTGCGCCGATGGCCGCGAATCTCCGCTTCGTCGCGCACCCCGCCCAGCGACATGCGCACGAACTCGCGCCCGGTCGCCCTGGCGATCGATTTGCCCAGCGAGGTCTTGCCGACGCCGGGAGGGCCGACGAGGCACAGGATCGGCCCGGTCAGCTTGTTGGCGCGCTGCTGCACCGCCAGATATTCGACGATGCGCTCCTTGACCTTGTCGAGGCCGAAATGGTCGGCGTCGAGGATCGCCTGCGCGGCGGGCAGGTCCTTCTTGATCTTCGATTTTTTCTGCCAGGGGATCGACAGCAGCCAATCGAGATAGTTGCGCACCACCGTCGCCTCGGCGGACATCGGCGACATCTGACGCAGCTTCTTGACTTCGCCGAGCGCCTTGTCGCGCGCTTCCTTGCTGAGCTTGGTCTTCTTGATGCGATCCTCGAGCTCGGACATCTCGTCCTTGCCGTCCTCGTCGCCGAGTTCCTTCTGGATCGCCTTCATCTGCTCGTTGAGATAGTACTCGCGCTGCGTCTTCTCCATCTGGCGCTTGACGCGCGTGCGAATGCGCTTCTCGACCTGCAGGACCGAGATTTCGCTCTCCATCAGGCCCAGGCACTTCTCGAAACGCTTAGCGATCGAATGGATTTCCAGGATCGCCTGCTTGTCGGCGAGCTTGACCGCCAGATGCGAGGCGATGGTGTCGGCGAGCTTGCCGTAGTCCTCGATCTGGGTGACGGCGGCGACGACCTCGGGCGAGATCTTCTTGTTGAGCTTCACGTAATTCTCGAACTCGGACACCACCGAGCGCGACAGCGCCTCCGCCTCGATCGGGTCGATCGGTTCGTCCGCCACCGCTTCGGCTTCCGCCTCGTAATAGCTGTCGTTCGGCAGATAGGCCCTGATCTGGGCGCGCGTTTCGCCTTCGACCAGAACCTTCACGGTGCCGTCGGGCAGTTTCAGCAATTGCAGCACTTTCGCCAACGTGCCGGTCGAGAAGATCGCATCGGTCGCGGGATCGTCGTCGGCGGCGTTCATCTGGGTCGCCAGCAGAATCGGCTTGTCCGCCCGCATCACTTCCTCGAGGGCGCGAATCGACTTCTCGCGGCCGACGAACAGCGGCACGATCATATGCGGGAACACGACGATGTCGCGCAGCGGCAGAATCGGATACGCGCCGAGCGAGCCGGGAGCGGTCGTCTTGCGGGTGCTGGTCATGATCGATCCTGCTTCATTGTGACCCAGGCGCAGCCGATTCGTCGCCCCGAGCATGAAACGCCAACCGGCCGGAGAGTCCCGGCCCATATCAAAAAGGCGCCGGATTTCATCGCCTCGCGCCGGCGGGGGTCAATGGCCCGCGCCCACGCTGCGACGCTCGACGGAATTCATATCGCTCGACCGACGCCAAACCGGCCGCCGACCTAGATGGCGGCTCCCCACGCGAGTTTCAAGCGTCAAAGGCGCCCGCCGCCGGTCCGGGCGTCGGTTCAGCCGGTCTTCTCGGCGCGCTCGGAATAAATGTAGAGCGGCCTCGCCTTGCCGTCGACCACCTCGGGTCCGATCACCACCTGCTCGACCCCGTCGAGGCCGGGAAGATCGAACATCGTGTCGAGCAAGATGCCCTCCATGATCGAGCGCAATCCGCGCGCGCCGGTGCGCCGGTCGATCGCCTTCTTGGCGACGACGCTCAGCGCCTCCTCCTGGAAGGTGAGGTCGGTGTTCTCCATTTCGAACAGGCGCTGATATTGCTTGACCAGCGCGTTCTTCGGCTCGGTCAGGATTTTCTTCAGCGCGTCCTCGTCGAGGTCCTCGAGCGTCGCGATGACCGGCAGGCGGCCGACGAATTCCGGGATCAGGCCGAACTTGAGCAGATCCTCGGGCTCGACGAGGCGGAACACCTCGCCGGTGCGCCGATCGTCGGGCGACTGGACCTTGGCGGCGAAGCCGATCGACGTGCCCCGGCCGCGCGCCGAGATGATCTTCTCGAGCCCCGAGAAAGCGCCGCCGCAGATGAACAGGATGTTGGTGGTGTCGACCTGCAGGAACTCCTGCTGGGGATGCTTGCGCCCGCCCTGGGGAGGCACGCTGGCGATCGTGCCCTCCATGATCTTGAGCAGCGCCTGCTGCACGCCCTCGCCCGACACGTCGCGGGTGATCGACGGATTGTCCGACTTGCGGCTGATCTTGTCGATTTCGTCGATGTAGACGATGCCGCGCTGCGCGCGCTCGACGTTGTAGTCGGACGCCTGCAGCAACTTGAGGATGATGTTCTCGACGTCCTCGCCGACGTAGCCCGCCTCGGTCAGGGTCGTCGCGTCGGCCATGGTGAAGGGGACGTCGAGGATGCGCGCCAGGGTCTGAGCGAGCAGGGTCTTGCCCGAGCCGGTCGGCCCGATCAGCAGGATGTTCGACTTGGCCAGTTCGACATCGCTGTGCTTGCTGGCGTGATTGAGCCGCTTGTAGTGATTGTGCACCGCGACCGACAGCACGCGCTTCGCTTGCGGCTGACCGATCACGTAATCGTCGAGCACCTTGCAGATTTCGCGCGGGGTCGGAATGCCGTCCTTGCTCTTGACCAGGGCGGTCTTGCTCTCCTCGCGGATGATGTCCATGCACAATTCGACGCATTCGTCGCAAATGAACACGGTCGGGCCGGCGATAAGCTTGCGCACCTCGTGTTGGCTCTTGCCGCAGAAAGAGCAATAGAGCGTGCTTTTGGAGTCGCCTTCGGCCTTGGCCATTTTTATTCTCCGTTCCGGCCGCCCCAGTCGATGCGATTCGGCCGACGCCCGACTGCACAGCGTAGATAAAGCATCCTAACAAACCGTAGCGCCGGACGTGCACGCTCCGCCAACGCCTTCCACCCCATACGCCGAAAGCCGCCCGCCGGCCATAAGGCGAGCGCGGCTGCGGCGACATGCAACCACCAATCGCCGCGCAAAATCAACCCCGCTTTCAGCCGCCCCCGCCCGGGCAGGCGGATCGAGCGGCCCTTCAGCCGCCTCGAACGCTCGCTAAGGCCATGTTATCAGAGCGATTTCGGCTCTTCGGGTTCGATCGCGCGCTTGACGACGACCTCGTCGACGATGCCGAAGGCTTTCGCCTCCTCCGCGGACATGAAGTGGTCGCGATCGAGCGTGCGCTCGATCGCCTCGTAGGTTTGCCCGGTGTGTTCGACGTAGATTTCGTTGAGGCACCGTTTCACCTTGAGGATGTCCTCGGCATGACGCTGGATGTCGGAGGCCTGCCCCTGGAAGCCGCCGGAGGGCTGGTGGACCATGACGCGCGAATTGGGCAACGCGTAGCGCATGCCCTTTTCGCCCGCGCACAGCAGCAGCGAGCCCATCGAGGCGGCCTGGCCGATGCACATCGTCGTCACCTTCGGCCGGATGAACTGCATCGTGTCGTAGATCGACAGGCCGGCCGACACCACGCCGCCCGGCGAGTTGATGTACATCGCGATCTCTTTCTTGGGATTGTCGGCCTCGAGAAACAGCAACTGCGCAACCACCAGCGAGGCCGACATGTCCTCGACCGCCCCGACCACGAAAATGATGCGCTCCCTGAGAAGGCGCGAGAAAATGTCGAACGAGCGCTCGCCCCGCGCGGATTGCTCGATGACGATCGGAACCAGTTGGTTGAAGTACGTGTCGACGGGATCGCGCATCGGGCTCGCTTTCAAAGGGAATTGGTCGGCGTCGCAAAGCCGCCAGAGCTAGATAGGGACCCCGTCGCCGTTGTGAAAGGGGCGCGTTCGAGGCGCCCCCTTCGCCAGGCCAAAGCGCGCGGCGAAGGCGGCGGCCTCTACGCGGCCGGGGTTTCGTCGTCGTCGGCTTGCAGCAGTTCCTTGGCCGTCACCGTGCGGTCCTCGACCTTGGCGACGCCGAGGATGTGGTCGACGACCTTTTCCTCGTAAATGGGCGCCCTGAGTTCGACCAGCGCCTGCTGGTTGTTGCGGTAGAAGTCCCAGACCTGTTTCTCCTGGCCGGGGAAGGAGCGGGCGCGGGCGACCAGCGCCTGGGTCATTTCGTCGTCGCTGATCTTGACGTCCGCCCTGGCGCCGACTTCGGCGAGCAGCAGCCCCAGGCGGACGCGCCGCTCGGCGATGGCGCGATATTCCGCGCGCGCCGCCGCTTCGGTGGTGTTTTCGTCGGCGAAGGAGCGGCCCGAGGCCTGCTGCTCGCGCTCGACCTGCTTCCAGATCGAGGCGAACTCCTGATCGACGAGGCCCTGCGGCACTTCGAACGAATAGCGCGCCGCCAGCGCGTCGAGCAGCTTGCGCTTGACCTTCTCGCGCGAGCGCTGCGCGTATTCGGCGGCGATCCTCTGGCGCAGCGCCGCCTTCAATTGATCGAGGCTTTCCGCGCCGACGCTCTTGGCGAATTCGTCGTCGATGGCGAAGGGCTCCGGCGCCGCGACCGACTTCACCATGACCTCGAAATCGGCTTGCTGGCCGGCGAGCTTACGCAGCGCATAATTTTCGGGAAAGGTCGCCTGGACCGCGCGCCGCTCGCCCGCGACCGCGCCGAGCAGCTGTTCCTCGAAGCCGGAAAGAAAGGCGTTTGAGCCGATCACGACCTCGATGCCTTGGCTCGAGCCGCCCTCGAAAGGCTCGCCCTTGATCGCGCCGGTGAAATCGACGGTGAGCCGATCGAATCTTTCCGCCTTGGCCCCCTCGGGCTTGTCGGAATAGACGCGCCGGTCCTGGGCGAGGCGCTGCAGCGCGGCCTCGACGTCGCTTTCCTCGACCTCGGCGACCGGCCGCTCGAGCGTCAGATCGGCGTACTCGCCGAGCTCGAATTTCGGCAGCACCTCGAGCGCGACTTTGAAGTTGAGGTCGCCGCGCGCCTCGAGGGCCGCCTCGATCGCCTCCTTGTCGGCCGGCAGCTCGATCTTGGGCTCCTGGGCCAGGCGCAGGCCGTTGTCGTCGACGATCTGCTTGTTGGCGGCGTTGATCGCGTCCTGCAGGATGTCGCTCATCACCGAGCGGCCGTAGACGCGCCTCAGATGCGCCAGCGGCACCTTGCCCGGGCGAAAGCCGTTGATCCTCACTTTCGTCTTGAGATCGGCCAGTTGCGTCTCCAGGCGCGAAGAAAGATCGCTCGCCGACAGAACGATCTCGTATTCGCGCTTCAGCCCCTGGCTCAGCGTCTCGGTGACCTGCATTTCAACCCGCCCTATGTCAAAAGCCCAACCCGCGGCCGCGCCGTGCGAACTTCAAGAGAACCTTCCGGAAGCGGCAGGGCTGCGCGAAGCGCCCTTGGCGAAGATGGTGCGGGCGGAGGGGTTCGAACCCCCACGACTTTCAAGTCACCGGAACCTAAATCCGGCGCGTCTACCAGTTCCGCCACGCCCGCATCCCGCGCTGCTCCGCAGGAGAGGCTGGTCTGCTTCGGGCGCGGTCTATAGCAGCTTGGCCCGCGAGCGCCAAAGAAAAATGCGCGGCCCCGCCGAGCGGCCGGGGCCGGTCAATCCCGGATGGCGGCGGCCAGCGCGATGGTGAAAAGCCCGCCCGCGAGCGCCAGAGCGGTTGCGCCGCCGCCGCCATCCTCTATGAATCGCTGCGAGGCCAGAGCGATCGCGACCAGCGCGAGGCCGAGGATCAGACCGAGGAATGCGATGAATTTGCCCATGGAACGGCTCCCGCCGCCGCGCCCGCAAATGCGGCGCCGGCGTCGCTGTGCCGAAATGGCGCAACTCTTCCGGGGCGGCTGCGCATGCGCGTGAACCGGCGTACGTTCCTCGGCGGCGGCGTCGCGGCGAGCCTTTGGGCTTTCGAGCGCGCCGCAAGCGCGCCGACGCCGGCGCCGGCCGACGCGCCTCGCCGCCTCGAGGCCGCGCCCGCGTCCCTCCAGATCGCGGCCCCGCCCGCCGCCGCGACGCGGCTGCTGGCCTATAACGGCGCCGCGCCCGGCCCCTTGCTGCGCCTGCGCAAGGGCGAAGAGGTGAGGCTGCGGCTCGCCAACCGGCTCGAAGAGGGCACCACGCTGAGCTTTCCCGGCCTCAGGGCGGCGAACGCCGCAGCGGGGATCGGCGGTCTGACGCAGCCCCTGGTCGCGCCCGGCGCCGATCTCGATATTCGCTTCACGCCGCCCGACTCCGGCTTCAACCTCTATTTTCCCGACGCCGGCGGCGCCACGGCCAAGCAGATCGGCGGCGGGCTCTACGGCGCCATCGTTGTCGAGGAGACGAGCCCGCCGGCGACGGATCTGGAGACGATCGTCGTGCTCGCGGACTGGCGGCTCGACGACGAAGGGCAGATCAAGGACGATTTCTCCGACGCGAGCGTCGCGCGCGGCGCCGGGCGGCTCGGCGCGCTGCTGACCGCCAACGCGGCGCCGGCGCCGCTGACTCTTTTCCCCGCGCCCGGCGCGCGCGTCCGCCTCAGGCTCGCCAATGCGGCGACCGCGCGCATCATGTCGATCGGCGTAACCGGCGTCAGGCCGCTGATCGTCGCGGTCGACGGCCAGCCGAGCGAGCCGTTCGAACCGCTGCACAACGCCTTTCCCATGGGGCCGAGCGCGCGCTTCGAACTGATGTTCGACATGCCGCGCGAGGCGGGCGCCGCGGTCGGCTTCACCCTCAACGGCGGCGAAGCGGCGGCGATCGCCGGCGAACCCGACCGGCCGATGGTCGTTTTCGAGGCCAGGGGCGAGGTGGTCGCGGCGCGCCCGGAGATCGCCGGTCTGCCGGCCAATCCGCTGCTGCCGAAGGAGATCCGACTCGAACGCGCGATGCGCGTCGACCTGACGATCGAGGGCGGCGGCGCGGCGCCCTTCACCGTCAACGGCGCGAGTTTTTCCGATTGGAACGTCAAGCCGCTGTTCGCCGTTCCGCGCGGCGCGCCGGTCACGCTCGGCTTCTTCAACAAGACGGCGGTTGCGCAGGCGATGCGCCTCGGCGGTCACGTCGGGCGCCTGCTGCACGAGCTCGACGACGGCTGGGAGCCCTATTGGCGCGACACCATCCTCGTCGCCCCGGGCCGCGCCGCGCATCTCGCCTTCGTCGCATCCAACGGCGGCAAATGGCCGCTTTGCTCGGCGATCCCCGAACGCCGCGCCGCGGGGGTCGGGGCGTGGTTCCAGGCGGTGGGGTGAGGCGCGACGCGATCGGCTACAGGCGTCAAAATCGGCGAGTCCGCTCGGGCGATTGACCTCGTTGCGCGATACCTCGTTGCGCGATCCGGTAACTTCAAACCGCCGAGCCTATCGAACGTATTTCAACGCCTGTTGCGACGGTGCCGCGAGGTGAGCCATGCCCGACACGAACTATGAACACGATTTCTTCGCCTGGGCGAACGAGCAGGCCGCGTTATTGCGCACGGGCAAGTTGGCGCAGGCCGACATCGCGCATATCGCCGAGGAGATCGAGAGCATGGGCAAGACCGAAAAGCGTGAGCTGGTGAGCCGCCTGCGCGTCTTGATGCTGCGTCTTCTCAAATGGCAGTTTCAACCTTTGGGGCGCACCGCGAGCTGGGAGGCGTCGATCGGCGTCCAGCGATTGGACCTCGCCGAACACCTCAAGGACAACCCCAGCCTCAAGCCCTACGCGCCCGAAGCCATCGAAACCGCCTTCAAAGGCGCCCTCCTGGAAACCGCCGCGGAAACCAAGCTGCCCAAGTCCACGTTCCCGCCGGTCTGCCCTTACTCGCTCGAACAGATGATGGACGCCCAATTCTGGCCGGATTGAACGCCGCCTTCCATCGCGACCCTTGCGCGATGGCGAGGATACAAATGCCTGTTGGACACTTGACAAACACACTGTTTGAGTCTATAAGGAGACTCAATGAGTTAGGTCATGAGCATCCTTTCTGAGCCGCATTTCCACAATGAAGCCGCCGCCCGAGCCCGGCTTGAGGAAATCGTGTGGCCAAACGGTCCGGTTTGTCCGCGATGCAAGGAGACTATTCGTATCAGCGTCGTCGGCGGCAAAGCGGCTCGTCCCGGCTTGCGCTGGTGCGCTCCGTGCGATCGTCAATTTACAGTCACGGTCGGAACGCTGCTTGAACGCAGCAAGGTTCCGCTGCACAAGTGGTTTCAGGCCGCTCACTTGCTCGCGTCCAGCAAGAAGGGCATCAGTGCGCATCAGCTTCACCGGACGCTCCAAGTCCAATATAAAACGGCTTGGTTCATGGAGCATCGCCTGCGCGAGGCGATGCGCTCCGGCGGTCTCGCGCGCATGGGCGGTGCGGGTCAAATCGTTGAAATCGACGAGACGTTCATCGGCGAGAAAGAAGGCGTCAAGGTTCGTCGCGGCACCGCGTACAAGCACGTCGTCTTGACGCTTGCGGAGCGCGGCGGGTCTTCCCGTTCCTTGCTTGTGGACAGCACGAAGAAAGAGGACGTATTGCCGATCGTGCGCGCGAATATCGGCCGCGAGACAGACGTCATGACCGATGAGGCGAACCAATACGCGCAGCTCGGCGACGAGTTCGCGAAACACGACAGCGTTGACCATCACCGCGAGGAATACGCCTACCGCGATCGCGTCACCGGCACGCTCGTTGGCACGAACACGGTCGAGGGCTTTTGCAGCATCTTCAAGCGTGGGATGAAGGGAATTTATCAGCATTGCGCTGCAAAGCACCATCACCGCTACGTCGCCGAATTCGATTTCCGTTACTCAAACCGTTTGGCGCTCGGCGTCGGCGACGCGAGCCGCACTGATCGGGCCCTTTGCGGCATCGTTAGTAAGCGTCTAACCTACCGGGACTCGTCGGTGTAGGGCTGAAGGATCGGCGAATCATGGCGACTGTCGACCAGATACCGACCGACCTGACGCTTGAGATCGGCGAGGCCGTTTCTCCGGACAAATTTTTAGTGCTTGCAAAAGCCTTCTTTGGTTACGTGGAGGAAGTCGCGGCCACCGTCACCGGAGATGGCGATCCAGTCACATGGGCCGTCCTCGTTCGCGAGGGGAGCGGGCTGATCGGCGTTCAGCCAATGCCTGTGCTACCGGACATGATGTTCCTCCAGGATATCTACGCCAAGGCGGAATTTGGCATCCAACAGCTCGCGTATGGCTTGCTTGAGGAATCCGAACTATCCGAGCCGGCGCTGAAACACCTTCGGACAATGTCTAGCGCTATGGAGGCGAGAAAGGGTCATGCGCTTCGCATTCGGGTATGGGTGAAAAGGAAGCCGGTCGAACTGTCTCCACAGATCGCCCGCGTTATCGAGGAAGATTGGCGAATCGGTTATCATGATTTTGGCACCGTTGAGGGCCGTCTTGAGTCAATCCAAGACAATGATGGGCGTCTTCAGCTGCGGGTTAGAGACGCGGCGTTAAGACAGGCTGTTATCTGCAATGTCCCCGACGACATGCTTCAGGATACGTTCGCCAAATTTCGGCGGCGGGTGGAAGTGACTGGCATGATTAACTACAGGCGAAACGGTACGCCGGTGAGTATCAACGTGGCGCATATCGAGGCTATGCCGGAAGACAATGAATTGCCGTCCGCCGACGAGGTGCGGGGGCTTCTAAAGGTCGTAGATGCCGGTCGAACGGATATATTGGGATAGCGACGCCTTTCTCGGTTGGCTTCAAGAAGAGCCCGGGAAGGTCGATCTATGTGACGGAACGCTGCATCGCGCAGATAGCGGCGAAGTTCTGATTTTCACCTCGGCGCTTACCCTTGCCGAGGTCTTGTGGCGCAGAGGCGGGCCGCCGATCCCGAAAGACAAAGCCGACATGCTCAATCGCTTCTTTCGGCGCTCATATTTCCGAGTTCGCAACGTGACCAGGGCTATCGCGGAGGAGGCCCAGCAGATTCACTGGAACAATGGAATTCTGCCTAAAGATGCCGTTCACGTCGCCACAGCCCTTCGCGAGCAGGTGCCCACTTTGGAGACATTCGACGAAGCGTTGCTGAAGCGCAGTGGCACCATCGGATCGCCGCCTTTGATCATACGCAAGCCGATCGAGCGCGCCCAAAAGAGACTATTCCGATGACGCGAAAGCCAATGAAACCAGACAACAAGATTCAATCAAAGGCCTTCACTCAAAAGGCCCGCGAGATCGGCACCGATGAGGAAACTTCTGAGGCGGCTAACGTGCTTCTTGGGCGGCTAGCTAAGATGCCGCCAAAACCAAAAGTGAAGCACACTAAATGATTGCTTTAGCTAGTTGGCTTGCCGCTGCGCCAGATACAGATAAGGTCGCGTTTATAGCGCTTTGCGGCGTTTTGTTTAGCGCAGTGGTCGCGTTTTTGTCATCACGCAAAGCTATATATATTAATTCCGTCACCGTTGAACGTTCGAAATGGATCGACGCGATTAGACTTAACTTAGCGGAATTGTCTAAAGAATCTCGGACATTAAACTACAAATTGAATACAATAAATGGATTCTTCAAATCGTCAGATCATATTATATACATAGATCACGTTAACGAATTAACTGCGCTTATTAGACTTCAATTGAATCCGCGAGGCCTGTTTGATAAGAATGTCATGGTACTACTGAATATTATCCCGAGTGCGGCACAAGGCGTAGATAGCAGGGATATAGTCCGCCTAGACGATCTTCTGATGAGCCATTCTCAATGGCTACTAAAAGCGGAATGGGAGAAAGTGAAATTTGAGGCGAGTGGAATTCTCAGGAAGTGTTGGATTTGGTGCAAACTCGGAATCCATAGCCGTCGATATCGCAATTTCTGCAAAGGAGAAGGGCGCCTACTGTGAGCGGTCGGCGTGTTTGTCAAGTACCTAATCGCCATACAAATGCGCAGGCGGGAATCCCTTTGCCCTCGCCGACCTAGCCCATCAACTCCTTGAGCACGCCCGGCAGCGCCTCGAGCAGGTCCTCGGCGATCAGCCCCGGCCCGAAGGCGCGCGCCGCGGCGCCGTGCAGCCACACTGCGGCGCTCGCCGCCTCGAAAGGCGGCATGCCTTGCGCGAGGAGGCCTACGGCGAAGCCCGCCAGCGCGTCGCCCGAGCCGGCGGTGGCGAGATCCGGCGGCAGATCGAAGCCGATCGAGGCGCGCCCGTCGGGCGCCGCGACGACGGTGTCGGAGCCCTTCAAGACGACGACCGCGCCGAGAGAGGCGGCGGCGGCGCGGGCGCGCGCGAGTTTGCTCGGCTGGCCGAGGATTTCCGCGCGGCCGCGGAACAGCCGGGCGAATTCGCCCTCGTGCGGCGTGACGATGGTCGCGCGACGCTCGCGGGCGATCAGCGCGGCGAGCCCCGTCGCGTCGCCGGAAAAACTCGTCAGCGCGTCGGCGTCGAGCAGAACCGCGCGTGGCCCCGCGCTCGGTTCGCTCAAGGCCGCCGCGACGAGCGCGCGGGTGTCGCCGCCGACGCCGGCGCCGGGGCCGAGAAGCACGGCGTTGCGCCGGGGGTCGGCGAGCAGCGCGGCGAACCCCGCCAGCCCCGCGAAAGGCGCGACCATCACCGCGGTCGAATGGGCGGCGTTGACCAGGACCGCGTCGGGCGGACTGGCTAGCGTGACGAGGCCCGCCCCGACGCGCAGCGCGGCGCGCGCCGCCAGCCGCGCCGCGCCGGTGCGATGCGCAGGCCCGGAGAGGACCAGCGCGGCGCCGCGCGAGTATTTGTGCGAAGCCGCGCCGGGGCGCGGCAGCGCGTCGCGCCAGATCGCCGGCGCGTTGAGGAAGGCGCGCGGGCGGATCGCTTGCAGCACGCCCGGCGCCGTGCCGATTTCGGCGAGGACAAGGCGCCCGCATAACGCCCGGCCCGGCAGCAGCAGATGGCCGGGCTTGAGACGGAAGAACGTCACGCTGGCGCTCGCCTCGACGCCCAAGCCGCGCACGGCGCCGGTTTCGCCGTCGACGCCGGAGGGGACGTCGACGCTGACCACGGGCCCGCCGCGGCGCGCGAAGGCGTTGATCGCCTCGACGCAGCGGCGGCCCACGCCGTCGAGGTCGCGCGAAAGCCCGGCGCCGAACAGCGCGTCGACGACGAGATCGGCGGCGTTTAGATCGAGCGCCTCGGCGGGCGCGACCGGCCCCTCCCAGCGCGCCGCGGCCGAGGCGGCGTCGCCGCCGATCGCCGCGCGTTCGCCGAGCAGGCCGAGGCTGACGCCGTATCCGCGTGACGCAAGAAGCCGCGCGGCGACGAAGCCGTCGCCGCCGTTGCCCCCCGGCCCGCTGAGCACGGCGACGCGGCCGGCGCTTTTCGCCAGGCGCGCCGCTTCGTCGGCGACCGCCGCGCCGGCGCGCTCCATCAGCGAAATTCCGGCGACGCCGCCGGCGATCGTCAGCCGGTCGGCCTCGCCCATTTCGGCCGGGGTCAGCAATTCTGGGCAGCGGCGGGGATCGAGCATGGCGCGAACCTTGGCGCCGCCGCGCGGCGGCGGCAAGCGGCGCCGAAGGGAATCCAAATCCGCGAGGCGAAATTGGCGCTTTCCATCGCGCAAAATTCTGCTATATCGCGCCCTCGCGATCCGGGCTGATCCCCGATAGCTCAGCTGGTAGAGCATTCGACTGTTAATCGAATGGCCGCAGGTTCGAGTCCTGCTCGGGGAGCCAGTTTCCTCGCCGACCCTGAAGCTGGTTCGCTTCGGCCGGCGCCGGCGCGACCAATGGCGGCGAGATTCCGCAACGGCGCCTAATCTTCCGTAACCTTGGCGAGAGATTTGTCGAGCGGTTGCGCCGATCGACAAAATCTTAATCATTGCATGGCGGAAAAATTAACCCGATCGCGCGCATATCGACACAAGTTTTACGCTCGGCCTGTCGCGTCAATCGGAGCGGCGTCGGCGCGCGGGATCGGCATCGGCGCCTTCCCCGACTTCTCGAAGTCGGGTCGGACGGCAGGCCCGGCCTTCCCGCATCGCGCCGACCCCGTCAGTCTCTCCACCGATTTCGCGTCGTCCTCGGGCGACAACGTATGCGAGTCTGGTCATGGCCTCTCTCATCCCGCCCTGGTTCCGCGGCGATCGCCGCGGCAACATCGCCATAATGTATGCGCTGATGCTGCCGGTGTTGATGTTCGGCGTCGGCATGGCGATCGATTTCACCCACGCCGCGCAAGTCCGCACCAAGCTCAACTCGGCGGCGGACGCCGCGGTGCTGGCGGCGTTGACGCCCGGCATGATGGTGCAGTCCAACGCCACGGCGCAGACCGCCGCGCAGAACATGTTCAACGGCCAGACCTCCGGCCTCACTTCGCTGGCGGCGGGCGACACCAGCGTCACCATCACCATCGTCAATCCCAACGGCAACGCGCTCGTGCGCAACGTCACGGTGGCCTACACCGCGCAAAACAACAACATTTTCGCCGGCGTCCTCGGCGCTCCGACCTTTCTGCTCTCGGGCTCGTCGACGGCGAGCGCGTCTATCGCCGCCAACATCAACTTCTATCTGCTGCTCGACAATTCCCCGTCGATGGCCCTGCCGGCGACGCAGACGGGCATCAACACATTGGTCTCGCTGACCGCCCAACAGGACGGCGGCAACGGCTGCGCCTTCGCTTGCCATCAGGCGAGCACCGGCAACGGCGACACGGAGGGAAATCCTTGCGCCAAGACCTCCGGCTCGAGCACCACCTACAGCGCGCCGACGGTCGGCAGCTCCGGGTCGGGATCGGGGAATTCGTACTGCGCCGCTTCGCAAGGGACGCAGATCGACAATTACCAGCTCGCGCGCAACAACAGCATCACGCTGCGGCTCGACGAACTGAACAGCGCCGTCAGCACGCTGATGAACACCGCCTACGCCGCGCAGACCGCGTCGACGCAGACGACCCCGCCGAAATATCAAGTCGCCGCCTTTTCGATGGATTCGACTTACTCGATCGGACTCACCGAGCTGATGGGGCTGACCTCGAACTACGTGTCCGGATGGTCGTCCGCCTCGCCGAATTTCCAGGTTATGGAGATGTATTCCAACAACAACGACTGTGCGTCGAGCGGCAGCAATCCTTGCGCGACCTCCGGCGGCGTCGGCGACGTCGAGACGAACTACGACGACTCGCTCGGCAAAATCAATTCGGGCCAGTCGTATTCGATGCCCAACCCCGGAAACGGCACCAACACCACGGGAGACACGCCGCAGGAGGTGCTGTTCTTCGTCACCGACGGCGTCGAGGACGAGACCACCTCCTCATGCAGCGAGCCGTTGACGGGCACGCGATGCCAGGCGCCGATCAACACGGCCCTGTGCACGACCATCAAGAACCGCGGCATCCGGATCGCCGTCCTCTACACGACCTATCTGCCGGTGCCGAACAACACGTGGTACGAAGACTGGATCGCGCCGTTCCAGCCGGATATCTCTACGTCCCTCCAGTCCTGCGCGTCGCCGGGCTTGTTCTATCAAGCCGCGATCGGCGAGGATCTCGGGCAGGCGCTGAGCAATCTGTTCGAGTCGGTCACCCAGACCGCGCACTTGACGCAATGACTGCGGGCGGAACGGAGGCGCCCCTTCCCCCTCGCGGGCGAGGTCGGCCCGCGCAAGGCTACGGCATTCACAAATCCGCAGGCGGCGCGCCCCTTCCCCCCTCGCGGGGGCTACGGCATTCCCACATCTTTGTCGGTCGGCAGCCACATCGGCCCGCCGCCGTCAAGCCGCTGCGCTTCGCCCGCTTCGCCCGGACGAACGCTTCGCGTTCGCCTTGAGGCGACAGCACCGGTCCGATGCGGCGAAGCGGGCGCGACATTGACGCCGAGCACGGATCAGGCGCAGCGGACCCGAAAGGCATCGAATTGCGATGTGTGAACCCGGTAGCTCGCGAAGGGGAAGGGGCAGCCCTGCATCAAAGGGCCTCAACTCCCCACGTTCATCGCGATGCTCGCCGAGGCGCGCGGGGTCAGATAGATCGAATCGCTCAGCGTTATCGCGCTGAGCGACATGTAGAAGTTCAACGGCGTATAATTGTAATAGACCTCGCCGAGGACGAAGTAATTGCCGGCTTGCCCGGTTCCGAGGCCCGTCGGCAAGGTGATGACTTGATTCGCCGGCCGCGCCGTGGCGCCGTTGTAGGGCTCGCTCCACTGCACCTTGGCGGTCGTGGCGTTGGATTGGACCAGCACCTCCGAGACCACCATCGACATATTGGCGGCCGCATAGGGCGCGAGAACGGCGGAGGCGACGGCGAGATCGTCGTCGATCGTCGATTGGTTGAGCGAGGGCTGACCGGAACCGTTGATGAACGGCGTCGTCTGGGTGATGAGGTCGGTGACCGTGCGCGCGGTCAAGGTGACCTTGCGCTGAATGGCGAACCCTTCCGCGCCGTAAAGGAGCAGCGCGAACAACAACAGCGCGCTGGGCAGGATGAGGGCGGCCTCGACCGCCGCCGCCGCGCGCGCGTCTCCGCCAAACGCGCGCCAGCGACGGATCGCCCATCGGGGCCAGGGGGAACGCGGGCGCGAGTTCGCCATCACTGCGCCTCGACGATGAAGACTTGGGTGGACATCATGAGATAGGTGCCGTTGCCGAGGTTGGCGAAATTCCATCCGAGCGGCAGGCCGATGACCGGCCATTGATAAAGGACCTGCAGCACCGCGATCTGCCCCGGGTCCGGCTGGGTGTAAGTCAGGCTGTTCGCCAAGGTTCCGTTCGAATTGAACGCCGGAGCGGCGGTGACGATCGAGGTTTCCGAGGTCGCCGGCGCCAGGTTGACCATGATATTGCTGCAAGTGAACAGCGTGGTGATGTTGTTGCAGAGCGCCGTCTGGAACTGCGACGCGGTCATCGACCCGGCCTGATTGGTGAGCACCAGACGGGCGGCCTCTTCGGTCGCCGTTTCGAGATAGGCTTCGGCGAGATAGATGATCGCCGCCTGCGCGGTGGCGAAAATGAGCACGATGAATATCGGCGCGACGAGGGCGAATTCGACGGCGTGCGAGCCCTCCTGCCGACGCGCGAACGCCGCGGCGGCGCGAAGGCCTGCTTTGATCGTCTGGCGCAAAAGACCCATGCGAGCCGCCGGCGAGAACCGTTGCTGAGGCGCGGATTGTGGCGCCCAGGCGTTACGGGAGGGTTACGCCGAGTGGCGAAAGGTCCTTGCATTTGAACCAAACCGCGCGCCGGCGCCGCGTCTCGGCGCGAGCGGGTTCGTAGCCGCACTCGCCGAGCGCGGCCACAGCCGGGGTTGACGACGCGGGGGCCGCGCCGCACAAGGGCGGCGCATCGGGACTTTCATGCCTCTCACCGCCGCCGACCTCGTCGCCCTCCTCGACATCGAACCGATCGGCCCCGACCGGTTCGTCGGCCGCTCGCCGGCCAACAGGTGGCCGCGGGTCTACGGCGGCCAGGCGATCGCCCAGGCGCTGGTCGCCGCTTCCCGCACCGTCGAGGCGCGCGCCCCCCATTCCCTGCACGCCTATTTCATCCTCCCCGGCGACCCCGCCGAGCCGATCCTGTTCGAGGTCGAGCGCATTCGCGACGGCCGCAGCTTTACGACGCGGCGCGTCGTCGCCCGCCAGCGCGGCGACGCGATTTTCATACTCGCCGCGTCCTTCCACATCGAGGAGACGGGGCTCGAGCACCAATTCCCGGCGCCGTCCGCGCCCGAGCCCGATCGCCTCGTCGACCCGCTCGCGGCGGCGGCGCTGTTCGGCGAAAAGGCGCAAAGGCGATTGCAGGGCCTGCTGGAGCGAATCCGGCCGATCGAATTTCGCCCGCTCGATCTGGCGCGATATGCGCCGCCCGCCGCCGGAATCGTTCGCGAGCCCAAGCAATCGCTGTGGGTTCGCATCGGCGGCGCGCTTCCCGACGACCCAGCCGTCCACCGCGCCGCGCTCGCCTATCTCTCCGACATGACGTTGCTCGACACCGCGCTGGTCGCGCACGGCCACACGATTTCCGACGGCCGTTTCCAGGTCGCCAGCTTGGATCACGCGCTGTGGCTTCACAGACCGTTCCGCGCCGACGATTGGCTTCTCTACGTCCAGGACAGCCCGAACGCCCATGGCGCGCGCGGCCTGACGCGCGGCCTCATCTACACCCGCGCCGGCGTTCTGGCCGCCAGCGTCGCGCAGGAAGGGCTGATGCGCCCGCTCAAACGCGACGCCGCTTTGTGAGTGTTTTTTAGGCGCCTAATTTTTAGACGCATATTTCCCTTATTTCGCCAGGTAGCGCCGCCTTGGTCGAGCGCCTGACAAAACTCCCCGACTTCTCATTGGTTTAAGGCCCGCCGCGAGAGTGGCACAGCCCTTGTAAGGACATCGACGAGCGGGGCGTCTTCAGGCGGCCGGTCGAGATTGCTCGAGGGGAGGCGCGTTTCATTTTCGTTTCGCGTCGCGCTCTCCAAAATGAGGCGAGACTGATGAAAATCGTAATGGCGGTCATCAAGCCGTTCAAACTCGAGGAGGTGCGCGACGCGCTGACCTCCATCGGGGTGCACGGCCTGACGGTGACGGAAGTGAAGGGCTATGGCCGACAGAAGGGGCACACCGAAATCTATCGCGGCGCCGAATACGCCGTCAGCTTCCTGCCGAAGCTGAAAATCGAAGTCGCCGTCAACGCCGAACTGGTCGACAAAGTGATCGAAGCGATCATCGCTGCGGCACGCACCGGCCAGATCGGCGACGGCAAGATCTTTGTCTACACGCTCGATTCGGCCGTCCGCATTCGCACCGGCGAAAAGGACAAGGACGCTCTGTGAGCGCGGCCTCATTTCATTCCAATCGGAGCCTCGAACAATGAAACTGTTTCGGTTTTTCGCTGGCCTGGCGCCCGCGCTGGCGATCGCCGCCCTGATCGGCTTTGCCGCGCCCGCCCCCGCGTGGGCGGAGGACGCCGCGCCCGCCGCTGCGGCCCCCGCCGCGGCCGCTCCCGCCGCTGCGGCCGCTCCCGCCGGCCCGCCCGCCTGCTCGGCCACGGTGCTGCAGAAGTGCACGCCCAATTCGGGCGACACCGCCTGGATGCTGACCTCGATGGCCCTCGTTCTGATGATGACCATCCCTGGCCTCGGCCTCTTCTACGGCGGCATGGTGCGCAAGAAGAACGTCGGCGACACCGTCATGACCAGCTTCGCGATCACCTGTCTGATCACGGTGCTCTATGCGGCCGTCACCTATTCCCTGTCGTTCACCGCCGGCGGACCGTTCTACGGCGGGTTCAGCCGCGCGTTCCTGCAGGGCATCCTCAGCGACGTCAACAACGGCGGCATCGGCAACCCCAACAGCCTCGCGCCGACGATCCCCGAGACCGTCTACATGTGCTTCCAGATGACGTTCGCGATCATCACGCCGGCCCTCATCGCCGGCGCCTTCGCGGAGCGGATGAAGTTCTCGGCGATGCTGTGGTTCATCGGCCTGTGGGCGATCTTCGTCTACGCCCCGATCGCCCACTGGATGTGGGGTCCGGACGGCATGTTCAGCGTCGCCAACGTCGACGACAAGGGCGCCTTCGCCGGTTGGAAGGTGGTGCTCGACTTCGCCGGCGGCACGGTCGTTCACATCAACGCGGGCGTCGCCGGCCTGATGTGCGCCCTCATGCTCGGCAAGCGCCGCGACAGCGCCCCCGCCCACAACATGGTCTACACCTTCATCGGCGCGAGCCTGCTGTGGGTCGGCTGGTTCGGCTTCAACGCCGGCTCGGCGGTGAGCGCGGGCGTGCAGGCGGGCATGGCGATGACCGTCACCCAGATCGCCACCGCCGTCGCGGCGCTGACCTGGATGTTCGTGGAATGGTGGCATCGCGGCAAGCCGACGGTCGTCGGCATCGCTTCGGGCGCCGTCGCCGGCCTCGTCGCCATCACCCCGGCTTCGGGTTACGTCGGTCCGATCGGCGCGATGGTGATCGGCGTCGCCTGCGGCGTCGGCTGCTACCTCGGCGTCACCGCCCTCAAGCACGCCTTCGGCTATGACGACGCGCTCGACTGCTTCGGCGTCCACGGCGTCGGCGGCGCGATCGGCGCGATCCTCACCGGCGTGTTCGCGATCAACGAGTACAGCGGCCACTCCGGCCTCCTCGAGGGCAATCCGGGCCAGGTGATCAACCAGCTCATCGGCATCGGCACGGTCGTCGTCTGGGACGCCGTCGTCTCGCTGATCATCCTCAAGGTCATCGATCTGACGATCGGCCTGCGCGTCAGCGCCGACGTCGAACGCGACGGCCTCGACCTCGCGCTGCACGGCGAGGTCGTGCAGTAAGCCAATCGGTTCCGGCGGCCTTGCGCCGCCGGATCCCATAGGCTCCTCCGAACTGGGACGCCCGACGGGGCGTCCATTTTTTTGTCCTTCCCCGCCGCGGCGCGGCGCCGTGGGAAAAGCGTTAAGGTTAGGCCGGCATTAACTCGCTCGGCCTAGCCTGCCCAGTCGAGCGGCGCCGGACGCCGCGGCCTCGGCTGTGCGGGCAAGCGATGCGTACGACCACGTTCACGTTTCTCGACTATCTGCCCGACCCGCTGCGCGAGACGCCGAAACGACGCGCGGCCGAATTGATCGGCCTCGGCTTGCTGGCGGGCCTCGTCGCCTGCTCGGCGGCGCTGCTGACTTGGTCGGTCGCCGATCCCAGCCTCAATCACGCGACCTCGACGCCGGTCCACAATCTGCTCGGCCGCCCCGGCGCCGTCGTCGCCGATATCGCGATGCAGTTTTTCGGCCTCGCCTGCGTCGTCGCGCTGATCGCGCCCGCGTTCTGGGGCTGGCGGCTGATCGCGCGAAAGCGCCTCGATCGGCTCGGAATCAAACTCGCGCTCTGGCTCGCGGGATCGACGATGGCGGCCGGCTGCGCCTCGCTTCTGCCCACGCCGACGAGCTGGCCGCTGCCCACCGGCCTCGGCGGCGTCATCGGCGACGCGGCGCTCTACCCGCTGCGCCGTTTCATGGCCGCTTCGCCGCTCGCCATGGCGCTCGTCGGCCTGACGCTGGCGGGCTTGGCCATCCTCGCCCTCACCGCCGCGGCCGGGCGCCGTCTGAAGCCGTCGCTCGACGCCGAGGAAGCGGCGCGGGCGGACGAGCCCGTCGCGGACCGACGCGCGCCGGAGCGCTACGAGAGCGAGGACGACGACGTCGACGGCGAGCCCGGCTTCGCGCTGGTCTCGATCGGCGCCGCGATCCACACCGCGCTGAGCCTGAAGAGCGCGCTGCGCCGCCTGTTCGCCCGCAAGCCGAAACACGCCGGGCCGCTCGGCCCGGCGCCGCGCGCCCCCTGGCTCGGCCACGAAGGCGGCGATTTCTCCGTCGACCTGGCCGCCTTCGCGCCGCGAGCCGGCGCGCGCGTCGAACCGCCGATGACCCGCGGCGTGGGCGAGGCGTCGGCGCCGTCCTCGCGCGTCGCCGCGCCGGCCGGCGCCCTCAAGCCCGGACGCCGCGCGCTCGGCGAAGCGCAGCTCTCGCTGCTCGACCGCGACGCCTATGAGCCGCCGCCTCTGGCCATGCTCGCCGAGCCCAAGAAGTCCGTCGCCTCGAAGATTTCCGAAGACGCGCTGGAACAGAACGCGCGGCTGCTCGAAGGCGTGCTCGACGATTTCGGCGTCAGGGGCGAAATCATCAACGTGCGCCCCGGCCCGGTGGTCACGCTCTACGAATTCGAACCCGCGCCCGGCGTCAAGTCGTCGCGCGTGATCGGCCTCGCCGACGACATCGCGCGCTCGATGTCGGCGATCTCGGCGCGCGTCGCCGTGGTCCAGGGGCGCAATGTCATCGGCATCGAGCTGCCCAACCAGCGGCGCGAAACCGTGTACTTGCGCGAACTGCTGGCGAGCCAGGAATTCGAGAAGACCAAGCACCGCCTCGCCATCGCGCTCGGCAAGACCATCGGCGGCGAGCCGGTGATCGTCGATCTCGCGCGCATGCCGCATCTGTTGGTCGCCGGCACCACCGGCTCGGGCAAGTCGGTCGCCATCAACACCATGGTGATGAGCCTGCTCTACCGCCTCAGGCCGGAGCAATGCCGGCTGATCATGGTCGATCCCAAGATGCTGGAGCTTTCCGCCTACGACGGCATTCCGCATCTGCTCACTCCCGTCGTCACCGATCCCAAGAAGGCGGTGATCGCGCTGAAGTGGGCGGTGCGCGAAATGGAGGACCGCTACAGGAAAATGTCGTGGCTCGGCGTGCGCAACATCGACGGCTTCAACGCGCGCGTCGCCGAGGCGAACGCCAGGGGCGAGGCGATCGCGCGCGCCGTGCAGACCGGCGTCGACCGCGACACCGGCGAGGCGATCTACGAGCAGGAGGAAATGGAGCTTGCCGAACTGCCCTATATCGTCGTCGTCGTCGACGAAATGGCCGACTTGATGATGGTCGCGGGCAAGGACATCGAGGGCGCGGTGCAGCGCCTGGCGCAGATGGCGCGCGCCGCCGGCATCCACATCATCACCGCCACCCAACGCCCCTCGGTCGACGTCATCACCGGCACCATCAAGGCGAACTTCCCCACCCGCATCTCGTTCCAGGTGACGAGCAAGATCGACAGCCGCACGATCCTCGGCGAGCAAGGCGCCGAACAACTACTCGGCCAGGGCGACATGCTGTACATGGCCGGCGGCGGCCGCATTTCGCGCGTGCACGGGCCGTTCGTCGCCGACGCCGAAGTGGAAAGAATCGTCGCCCATCTCAAGAAGCAGGGCCAGCCCGACTATTGGAACTGGATCACCGAAGAGGACGATCTCGACAACGACGAAGTCGAGGCCGCCATGGCCGGAGCGCTCGGTTCGATGGACGCGGAGGAGGCGGGCGACTATTACGACCGCGCGGTCGCCATCGTGCTGCGCGACCGCAAGTGCTCGACCAGCTACATCCAGCGCCGCCTCTCGGTCGGCTACAACAAGGCCGCCTCGCTGGTCGAGCGCATGGAGGAGGAGGGCGTCGTCGGCCCGGCCAATCACGCGGGCAAACGCGAAATCCTGATCGGCGACGGCGTCGACCGCGGGGCGTTCGCCCGCGACGAGGACGAGTGAGGCGGCGGGACGCCAAAATTGAACGGGCGCGCCACCTTCCCCCACAAGGGGGGAAGGGGCGCGCGCCCTTCAAGTCCATTGACGCGAGTCGCGAGTCGACAATTGTTCCTGATGTCGTAGAGCGCCAAGCGGGTTCGGTTAGAACGCATGCGCCGCCTCGCGCTCGGCCGAAGGGCGGACGAACGGCTTCAATTTCCTGCGATTGGAAACGTCGACGCGGTCGGGAAACAAATCCGCGATGGTCTGCGTGATTTCGACGTACTCGAATACGCCGACGGGCGCCTCGGGCGCGATCTCGATCATGATGTCGATGTCGCTGTCCAAGCGATTGTCGCCGCGCGCGCGCAAGGCGGCTTCGTTGGCGCGAAGCGTGGCGATGATGGTTTGCCGGTCCATGGCGGCATCCTAGCACACAGGGGACTTGCGTGACATAAGCCGAGTTCAGGCGGCGCGCCGGGTTGCGGCGCGGCGCGGCCGGAACCCTTCGCCGCCACAAATTGGGCGCAAGGGGCTGGCAGGGAGCGCTTCGCCGTCGGCGCGAATTGGCCCATGATCGCCCACGTCGCGGCGATGATTTGCGCCCGTCGAGCGGGCGGAAGCGGAGAATCCATGACGATCCTTCGGCCCCTCGCCTGGTCGGCCCTCGCGCTTCTGCTGTTCGCGCCCCTAGCCTCGGCCGGGGACGCGACGCCGACGCCGCCCGCCAGGCCCGCCGATCTCGCCCAGCCGGCCTCGGACGTCCAGCCGAAACCGGCCGCTTCGCCCGCCGATCTCGCCCAGCCGGCCAAGGCCGCGCCGGGCGATCTCAAGACGCCGCCGACGCCGCCCGCCCGGCCCGCCGACCTCGCCCAGCCGACGGGGGACGCGGCCAAGCCGGAACTGACCGCCGAGGAGGCGGTCGCCAAGGCCAACGCCTATCTCGACGGCGCGCGCGTGATGAGCGCCGACTTCGTGCAGATCGGGCCCGACGGGACGCGCTCGGAAGGCCAGCTCTATGTCGAGCGGCCCGGCCGGATGCTGTTCCGCTTCGCCCCGCCGGCGCGGCTGGAAATCGTCGCCGACGGGCGCTCGGTCGCGGTGCGCGACCAGAAGCTCGACACCCAGGACCTCTATTTCATCGCCCAGACGCCGCTGAAATTCCTGCTCGCCGACCACATCGACATCGCCAAGGACACCACGGTCAAACGGGTCACGATCGACGACAACGCCGCCACGATCGAGATCGAGGACAAGGCGACGTTCGGCGGCACGGCCGAGATCGCGCTGGTGTTCGATCCCGATTCGTTCGCGCTGAAGCAATGGACCGTCCTCGACCCGCAGGGCTTCCAGACGGTGGTCACCCTGTTCAACGTCGACCTGACGAGCGAGCCCGATCCCGACCTCTTCCACATCAACGACTGGCCGGCCCCGACCGGCGCCAAACGCAATTAGCGCGGCCGAAATCCCCCGACCCCTCGCAGAAGAGGCCCGCCCTTGCGCTTTTCGATCTCGACCTGGAACATCAATTCGGTGCGCCTGCGCGTCGCGCTGGTCGCGCGCTATCTCGACGAACAGCGCCCCGACGTCCTCTGCCTCCAGGAGACCAAGTGCCCCAACGCGCAATTTCCGCTGGCCGAGTTCGCCAGGCTCGGCTACCCGCACGTCGCGATCAACGGCCAGAAGGGATACCACGGCGTCGCGATCGTCTCGCGCCATGCGTTCGGCGAGGAGAGCCGCCGCGATTTTTGCGCCAAGGGCGACGCGCGCCACGTCGCGGTGACGCTGGGCGGCAGGGCGCACGGCCTGGAAATCCATAATTTTTACGTGCCCGCCGGCGGCGACGAACCCGACCCCGAAATCAACGACAAGTTCGCGCACAAGCTCGCCTTCGTCGACGAAATGACGGCCTGGTTCGGCGAGGACAAAATGGCCGCCGGCCGCGCTATTCTCGTCGGCGATCTCAACATTGCGCCGCTCGAGCACGACGTCTGGAGCCACAAGGCGCTGCTCGACGTCGTCAGCCACACTCCGATCGAGACGGAGAAGCTCGGCCGCGCCCAGGCCGCCGGCCCGTGGATCGACGCGTTGCGCAAGTTCGTTCCCGACGACGAAAAGCTCTACACCTGGTGGAGCTACCGCGCGGCCGACTGGTCGAAGGCCGACAAGGGCCGCCGCCTCGACCACGTCTGGGTCAGCCCGGCGCTCGCCGACGCGGTGAAATCGACGCACGTCCTGCGCGAAGCCCGCGGCTGGGAGCGTCCCTCCGACCACGCGCCGGTGAAGGTGGAGCTGGCGTTGTAGGGCAGGCGAGCCCTCGTCGCCGAATCGTCGCCGTCGCCGCATAGGATGGACAAGCGCGGGCAAACCCGCTTGACTCGCGCCGCCGAGTCTCGCGCGAGGGGAAGCGCCGATGAAGTTCCGTCTGCTGAAGGCGTTGACGAAAATCGTCGTCACGCTCGTCGTCGTGGCCGCAGCCGCCGGGTTCTATCTCTTCTATCGCGCGATGCCGGCCTATTCCGGCAGAGCCGTTCTGCCCGGGCTCGCGGCCGAGACGCGCGTCTGGCGCGACGCCTACGGCGTTCCGCATATTTTCGCCGCCTCGATGGACGACGCGGCGCACGCGCTCGGCTACGTCCATGCCAGCGAGCGGCTCCTTCAGATGGAGCGTCAACGCCGCGCGGGTCAGGGCCGCATCGCCGAGATCTTCGGTCCCGACCTCGTCGGCGTCGATCGCTTGATGCGCACGCTTGATTTCTACCGCCTCGCCGAAAGCAGCTTCGCGGCGCTGTCGCCCCCGGCGCAGGCGCGCCTGCGAGCCTACGCGGACGGCGTCAACGCCTTTCTCGAAACCCACAAGGACGCCCTGCCGCCGGAGTTCCTGATTCTGGGCGACAAGCCGGAGCCATGGAAACCGGCGGATTCGCTGGTGTTGATCAAGCTGATGTCCTGGCAGCTCAGCGGCGGTTATCGGCTGGAGGCGTTGCGCGCCAAGTTGCAGCAGAAGCTGCCGGCGGACGAGGCGCGCTGGCTCTTCCCCATGCCGCAAGCCGACTGGCCCGTCACCACCTCCCCCATCGCCGGCGCGAGCCACGCCGCGCTCGACGACCCGGCCGATCGGCTCGCAGCGCTCCTGCCGCTGCGGCATGGCGCCTCGAACGAATGGGTCGTTTCCGGTTCGCGCACCGTGACCGGCAAGCCCATTCTCGCCAACGATCCCCATCTCGGTCTCGGCGCGCCGATCCTTTGGTATCTCGCCCGCATCGTCACGCCCGAAGGCTCCGCGAAGGGCGCAAGCATCCCCGGACTTCCCACCTTCGTGCTCGGACAGAACGATCGCATCGCCTGGGGCCTCACCAACGCCGCCACGAGCGTTCAGGACTTGTTCGTCGAGACGATCGACCCCGCCAATGCGGATCGCTATCTCACGCCCGACGGCTCCACGCCGTTCGCGACGCGCGACGAGACGATCCACGTCAAAGGCGCGGCCGATGTCGTCTTCCGCGTCAGGACGACGCGGCACGGACCGGTTCTCTCCGACGTCGACGCGGGTCTCGCCGCGCTCGCCGGCCCCGGCAAGGCGATGGCGCTCGCCTACACCGGCCTCGGCGGCCAGGATACGAGCGCCGACAGCTTCCTGCGCGTCAACGCGGCGCAGGACTGGGACGCGTTCCTCGCCGCGCTGCGCTTCCATCAGACGCCGACGCTGAACTGGGTCTACGCCGATGTCTCCGGCGACATCGGCTTCGTCAGCGCCGGCCTCGTGCCGCTGCGCAAGTCGGGCGACGGGCTCGCCCCCGTCGACGGCGCGTCGGGCGAGATGGACTGGACCGGGACGATTCCCTTCGAGCAATGGCCGCAGCTCCACAATCCCGCGATCCGATTCGCGTTCAACGCCAACAACGCCCTCGTCGCCGCCGACCATCGGCCGAGCCTCGGCCTGGACTGGGAAGAGGCGTTTCGCGCCCGGCGCATCCAGCAGTTCTTCGACGCCATCGACAAGCACAGCCTCGACACTTCCGCGGCGATGCAGGCCGACCACCTTTCGCTCGCCGCCAAGGACTTGCTGCCGTTTCTTCAGCGCGTGACGCCGAACGACGAACGCGCGCGGCAAGCGCTGACGCTGCTCGCCGGCTGGGACGGCGTGATGGACAAGGATCGCGCCGAGCCGCTGATCTTCACCGCCTTCATGGCCGCGTTGCACCGGATCATGCTGGTCGACAAGCTCGGCCTTTCCATGAGCGAGAAAGGCCCGTTCGCCGCGACCACGCTGATCTCGCTGATGCGCGATCACCCGTCCTGGTGCGACAAGCCGGACGAACCCGATCCCGACTGCCGTGCGACGTTGGCGCGCGCGCTCGACGAGGGGCTCGCGCTCGTCGTCAAGCGCGACGGCGCCGACATGAGCCAGTGGAAATGGGGCCATGAGCACATCGCGCTGCTGCGGCATCAGCTCTACAGCCGCATCCCATTGCTCGATCGGCTCAGCGACCTCAGCATGCCCTCGAGCGGCGGCTTCTACACGCTGGACCGCGGCGGCGGCTTCGAGGCGCCCGCCGACCAGCCGTTCGCGCGCACCCAGGGCGCCGGTTTTCGCGGCGTCTACGATCTCGCCGACCCCGACAAGTCGCGCTTCGTCATCGCCACCGGCGAATCCGGCCATATCCTCTCGCCGCACTATCGCGACCTCGCCGCGCTGTGGGTCGACGGCAAGTCGATCACGCTCGCAGGGAGCGAGGACGAGCTGCGGCGCGCCGGCGCGCAGGAGTTCGTCCTCACGCCGCGATAGGACGCATTTGGCGCAACAGCGGGCGGCGGCGTCAGCCGCGGCCGACGCCCGCCTTGACGGCGCGGCGCGGCTGGAACAGCGCGAAGGCCTGCTTGGCGCGCGCCGACAGCCGGTGACGGAACATTTCGCGCTGCGCCGCGAAATCGCTGGTCATCCAATTGACCATTACGTAGCGCCGCACGCCCTCATAGGGCTCATGCCCGTGGTACGACCTGTCGGAGCGGCGGAACGCGACCATCGTGCCGCATTCGGGCGGCACCTCGCCGATCATGTCGTCGAGATCGGTCGCCGAGCGCAGCAGCCGCAGCCGCCCGCCCTTGGCCTCCCATGGATCGTTGAAATAGATCAGGACGGTGATGAGTTTGGTTTCGCTGTCGGTGTGGATGCGCCCGTCCTTGGCGGCGCAGCGGCCGCGCACGGTGATCATCTGCGGGCGGCCGACGAGATTGACTCCGAACTTCTCGGAAAAGGCGCGCGCCGTCTCCTCGCTGCGCAATTCCTTGATCAATTCGGCGAACCACGGACCGCAGCGCGTCGCCTCGACCGGCAGCAGCCCGCAATTGGCGATATCGGGAAAATCGGCGCGGACCGCGGCGGCGTCCGCCGGCCGAACGAGGTCCTTGACGACGGTGAAATTGAAGGGTTCGCGGACCAGCGGCGCCCGGCGCAACGCTTCGAGGTTCAGCAGCATGGGCCCGCTCGCGGTCGAAAGACGCCCCGTCTAGCCGGAGCTCGGGAACATCGGCATGATCCAAGTCAAACGCCGCGCGCGGCGATCGGACGCGGCGGCGAGCCTGCGGGCCGCTAGGGCGCGCTGGCGCGGTCCAGCGCCGCGACGTCCTCGGCGCTCAGCTCCAGCGTCGCCGCGCGGACGAGGTCCTCCAACTGAGCGAGCGAGGTGGCGCTGGCGATCGGCGCGGTGACGCCGCGCCGCGCGACGAGCCAGGCCAGCGCGACCGCGGCCGGCTTGACGCCATGGCGCGCCGCGACCTCGTCGAGCGCGGCGAGAATGCGAAAGCCGCGCGGGTTGAGGTAGGCCTTCGCGCCGCCGCCGCGCGGGCTCTGGCCGAGGTCGGCCTCGCCGCGATATTTGCCCGACAGGAAGCCCTTGGCGAGGCTGTAATAGGTGATGACGCCGATTTCCTCGGCCAGGCAGAGATCGCAGAGCGGCCCTTCGAACGCGGCGCGATCGCAGAGATTGTATTCGGGCTCCAGCACCTCGTAGCGCGGCAGGCCTTTCGTCTTCGACGCCTCAAGCGCGGCGGCGAGCTGGCCCGCGTTCAGATTCGAGGCGCCGCACCAGCGGATCTTGCCTTTGGCGATCAGCCGCTGGTAGGCGCCGAGCGTCTCTTCGTAAGGCGTCGCCGCGTCCGGCCAATGCGAGAGATAGAGGTCGATGGACTCGATCTGCAGCCGCTTCAGCGACGCTTCGACCTCCTCCTCGATATAGCGGGCGGAGAGCCCCTTCTTGCCCGGCCCCATCGCCGAGCCGACCTTGGTGATGACGGTGATCGCGCGGCGATTGCCGCGCGCCTTCATCCACTCGCCGATGATCGTCTCGGATTCGCCGCCCTTGTTGCCCGGCGCCCAGGTCGAATAGGAGTCGGCGGTGTCGATCGCGTCGAGGCCCGCGGCGGCGAAGCGGTCGAGCAGCGCGAACGAAGTCTTCTTGTCCGCGGTCCAGCCGAACACGTTGCCGCCGAAAACGATCGGGGCGATGGAAAGGTCGGTGCGGCCGAGGGGGCGATGTTGCATGGCAGGTCTCCTTTGCGCCGGCCATGATAGCGCAAGCGCCCCCGGCGTGGAACGGCCGGGCTCGTCCCGGCGGGTCTTTCCGGGCGCCGAACTCGGGTTGACGCGAGCGCCTCCGCGACGCGACGATCCCCGTCGTCGACGGACTTCCAAGCGCTTGACAACTCGGATCCGAAGCCCCGGAGGCTCTTTGCAATTGCCGTGAGCTTAACCGACGATCCGCAGCGCACGCCTCACGGCACTTCCCTTACCGCCCCGCGCGCCGCGCTGGCGGCGAACGTCGCATAGGCGCGTAGCGCCTTGGAGACGGCGCGCTTGCGGGGCTTGGCGGGCTTCCAGGCGTCCTTGCCCTTCGCCTCCATCGCGGCGCGGCGTTGCGCCAGCGCCGCGTCGGAAACGAGCAGCCGGATCGAGCGACCGGGGATGTCGATGGCTATCGGATCGCCCTCCTCGATCAAGCCGATCGCGCCGCCCTCGGCGGCCTCCGGCGAGATATGGCAGATCGAAAGGCCGGAGGTGCCGCCGGAGAAGCGGCCGTCGGTGATCAGCGCGCACGCCTTGCCCAAGCCCTTCGATTTCAGATAGCTGGTGGGATAGAGCATTTCCTGCATGCCCGGGCCGCCGCGCGGCCCCTCGTAGCGGATCACCACCACGTCGCCGGCGACGACCTCGCCGCCGAGAATGCCCCGCACGGCGTCGTCCTGGCTCTCGAAGATCTTCGCCGGCCCCTCGAACTTGAGATTGCTCGCGTCGACGCCGGCGGTCTTCACGATGCAGCCGTCTTCGGCGATATTGCCCTTCAGCACGGCGAGGCCGCCGTCCTTGGAGAACGCGTGCTCGGCGTCGCGGATGACGCCGGACGCGCGATCCTCGTCGAGCGAACCGTAGCGCGAACCCTGACTGAACGCCTCCAGCGTCGCCACGCCGCCCGGCGCGGCGGCGAAGAACGTCCGCGTCGCCTTGCTCGTCGTGCGCCTGACGTCGTGGCGCGACAGCGCGTCCTCGAGCGAGGGCGCGTGGACCATCGTCACGTCGCGGTTGATGAGCCCGGCGCGGTCGAGTTCGCCGAGGATGCCCATGATCCCGCCGGCGCGGTGAACGTCCTCGAGGTGCACGTCGGCGATCGAGGGCGCCACTTTGCACAACACCGGCACGCGGCGCGACAGCCGGTCGATGTCGGCCATGGTGAAATCGACGCCGGCTTCGTAGGCGGCGGCGAGCAGGTGCAGCACGGTGTTGGTCGAGCCGCCCATCGCGATGTCGAGCGTCATCGCGTTCTCGAACGCCTTGAAGCTGGCGATTCCGCGCGGCAGCGCGCTGGCGTCGTCCTCGTCGTACCAGCGGCGCGCGAGGTCGACGATCAGATGCCCCGCCTCGACGAACAATCGCCGGCGGTCGGCGTGGGTCGCCACCAGCGTGCCGTTGCCGGGCAGCGATAAGCCCAGCGCCTCGGTCAGGCAGTTCATCGAATTGGCGGTGAACATGCCCGAGCACGAGCCGCAGGTCGGGCAGGCCGAGCGCTCGATGAGAGCGACCTCTTCGTCGCTGACGGCGCTGTCGGCGGCGGCGACCATCGCGTCGATGAGGTCGACTTTCTTGATTCCGCCCTTGGCGACGACCTTGCCCGCCTCCATCGGCCCGCCGGAGACGAACACGGCGGGAATGTTGAGGCGCAGCGCCGCCATCATCATCCCGGGGGTGATCTTGTCGCAATTGCTGATGCACACCAGCGCGTCGGCGCAATGGGCGTTGGCCATGTATTCGACGCTGTCGGCGATGATCTCCCGGCTGGGCAGCGAATAGAGCATGCCGTCGTGGCCCATCGCGATGCCGTCGTCGATCGCGATTGTGCCGAATTCCTTGGCGATCCCGCCCGCCGCCTCGATTTCGCGCGCGACGAGCTGGCCGAGGTCCTTCAAGTGAACGTGGCCGGGCACGAACTGGGTGAAGGAATTGGCGACGGCGACGATCGGCTTGCCGAAATCGCCGTCCTTCACGCCGGTGGCGCGCCAGAGGCCGCGCGCGCCCGCCATGTTGCGGCCGTGGGTGGAGGTGCGGGAGCGGAGAGCGGGCATGGGCGTGGCCTCGGGTTGGAAACGCGAAGGCGAGGTTGTCGCAAATTGCCGGGCCGGGGGCAAGGCGCGACGAGCGCCGGCGGCGGGCCCCTCTGAATTTCGGCTTTCGACGCGTTGCGGTCTTCCGCCGCCGACCGCGGAACGACCCGACAGGCGCGCGACTCGACGTTCGGACGCGGCTGGGGCCCAGCCGCGCCCGAACGCCCTTCCCTAGGGGTCAGGCGAGGTCGAAGCGATCCGCGTTCATCACCTTGTTCCACGCGGCGACGAAGTCACGCACGAACTTCATTTGCGAGCCGTCGCATGCGTAAACCTCCGCAATCGCCCGAAGCTGCGAGTTCGAGCCGAAGACGAGGTCGACGCGCGTGCCGGTCCACTTCAGTTCGCCGGTCGCGCGATCGCGTCCTTCGAACACGTCTTCGGCTTTCGAGACCGCCTTCCACGTCGTGCCCATGTCGAGCAGGTTGACGAAGAAGTCGTTGGCGAGCGTCCCAGGGCGCTTGGTGAACACGCCGTGCTGCGACTGTCCGAAGTTGGCGTTCAGCGCGCGCATGCCGCCGACGAGAACCGTCATCTCGGGCGCGGTCAGCGTCAGCAGTTGCGCCTTGTCGATCAGCATCTCCTCCGCCGAGGCGGCGCATTCGGCCTTGAGGTAGTTGCGGAACCCGTCCGCGGCCGGTTCGAGCACGGCGAAGCTCTCCACATCGGTCTCATCTTGCGTCGCGTCCGCGCGCCCCGGCGCGAAGGGAACTTCCACGTCATGCCCGGCCTTCTTCGCCGCCTGCTCGACGGCGGCCGAGCCGCCGAGGACGATCAGGTCGGCGAGCGAAACCCGCTTAGCCGCGGACTGCGCCGCGTTGAACGCCTTCTGGACGCCGGCGAGGGCTTTCAGCACGGTCGCCAGTTGGGCAGGCTGGTTGACTTCCCAATCCTTCTGCGGCGCGAGGCGGATGCGCGCCCCGTTCGCCCCGCCGCGCTTGTCGGAGCCGCGGAAGGTCGCCGCCGACGCCCATGCGGTCGAGACCAGTTGGGAGACGGAGAGACCCGAAGCGAGGATTTTGCCCTTGAGCGCGTGGATGTCCCGCGCATCGATCAGCGGGTGCGTGACTTTCGGCACCGGGTCCTGCCACAGCAACTCCTCCTTAGGCACCTCCGGGCCGAGATAGCGCGAGCGCGGGCCCATGTCGCGGTGCGTCAGCTTGAACCACGCCCGGGCGAACGCGTCGGCGAGCTGATCCGGGTGCTCGTAGAAGCGCCTCGAGATCTTTTCGTAAACGGGGTCGAACCGCAAGGAGAGGTCGGTGGTCAGCATGGTTGGCCGGCGATGCTTGGACGGATCATGCGCATACGGTATCGATTCCGGGGCATCCTTCGCCACCCACTGATAGGCGCCGGCCTGGCTCTTGGTCAGTTCCCATTCGTAGCCGAACAGGTTGTGGAAGAAGTTGTCGCTCCACTTCGTCGGCGTCGTGGTCCAGGTGACTTCCGGGCCGCCGCCGATCGTGTCGTCGCCTTTGCCGCTGCCGAAACTGCTCTTCCAGCCGAGGCCTTGCAGCTCGATTGGCGCAGCTTCGGGCGCGGGGCCGACATACTTGCTCGGATCGGCGGCGCCGTGGGCCTTGCCGAACGTGTGCCCGCCGGCGATGAGCGCGACGGTCTCCTCGTCGTTCATCGCCATGCGGGCGAAGGTCTCTCGAATGTCCTTGGCCGCGGCGAGCGGATCCGGGTTGCCGTTCGGACCTTCCGGGTTCACGTAGATCAGACCCATCTGCACGGCGGCGAGAGGATTGTCGAGTTCCCGGTCGCCCGAGTAGCGCTTGTCGCCGAGCCAGGCGTCCTCGGCGCCCCAGTAGACGTCTTCGTCGGGCTCCCAGACGTCCGCGCGCCCGCCGCCGAAGCCGAAGGTCTTGAAGCCCATCGACTCCAGCGCGCAGTTGCCGGCGAGGATCATCAGGTCGGCCCAAGAAATCTTGTCGCCGTACTTCCGCTTGATCGGCCAGAGCAGCCGGCGCGCCTTGTCGAGGTTGACGTTGTCCGGCCAACTGTTGAGCGGCGCGAAACGTTGCTGCCCCGAGCCGGCGCCGCCGCGGCCGTCGCCGACGCGGTAGGTGCCCGCGCTATGCCACGCCATCCGAATGAACAGCGGTCCGTAGTGGCCGAAATCCGCAGGCCACCAATCCTGCGAGTCGGTCATCAGCGCGTAGAGGTCCTTCTTCAGGGCCTTGAGGTCCAGGGTCTTGAACGCCTCGGCGTAGTTGAAGCCCTTGCCCATGGGATTGGACAAGGAAGAGTGCTGGTGCAGAATCCCGAGGTTCAGTTGGTTCGGCCACCAGTCCCGGTTCGACCTGCTCGCGAATGTCGCGTTGGGGCGAACCCCATGCATCGCCGGGCACTTGCCGGCGTTTCCCTTATCGTTTGCGTCCATATCTGTTTCTCCTATCGTGTGTGCGTTGATAGAACTCGTCGGTGGACAAAGACTATGAATTCCATGCAAGGCTATCCGGCTTCATCGCCGGCGCGACGACAAATCGCCAGACGCGTCGAATGTCCTTACCGCCGACGCCTGCCCTAAGAATTGACCTTGCCAAAAAAATCGGGCCGTGCAGGCCAAATTTCTCGCTGCTTTGCACATCAATGACCAGAGCGTCGTCAGGGGGGCTCAGGCGAGGCGGCGGCGAAATCGGCCGCTCCTCCTCTTCGCGGCGAACCGCGGGTCGGCGGCGAATTGGCGGCCGATCAAATGTAACGTCGCAGCATAGGCAACGCCGCTTCCGCGCAGGCGCGGCCTTCAGCGAAGGCCTCCTTGGCTCTGGTGAATTCCAGCGTGCCAATGTTCTCAACTCGCGGCATCAGCATGACATGGGGCGGCTCGCCGGCGAGACGGGCCCGCGTGATGTGGTCCTGCATGATGTTGATCGAGTTTGTCAGGACGCCGAAATAGCCCGGCGTTGAAGGCCCCTGGGGCAGGAGCCGCAAAGCGATCTGCGTAGCCTGCTCGCGCGCGCCCGGAGGGAGTTGGTTCAATATCCGCCCGAAGAACTCGCTCGGGACGGACGCAGCGGAAGCAGCCGTCGAGGCGCCAGTCGGGTTCTCGGCGCGTCGCCCCACCAGGTCGCCGTTGAGATTGACGGCGATGATCAGGTCCGCGCCGAGCGCGCGGCAGACCGACACCGGAACCGGATTTACGAGACCGCCATCCAAAAGCCACCGTCCATCGACTTTGGCGGGGCTAATAAACCCCGGCAGCGCGATCGACCCACGCACGGCTTCAAGGATCGGGCCGGACTGCAGCCAGATTTCACGTCCGGTGACAAAATCCGTCGCGACGGCCGCGTACTTCTTGGCATAGCTCTCGATCGGCCCCGCAATCCCCATCCCACGTAGGAATTCCATCACCTGTTTGGCGTCGATGAGGCCCCCGCCCGTAAACCGGACATCGACCAGCGGCACGATCTCGCGCCAGGTGAGGACCTCCGCCCATTTCCGCAAGTCAGCCAGGCGTCCGGCGACGTAAGCGGCGCCAATGAGAGCTCCCATCGAGGTTCCGCAGACGATCTCGGGTTCTATGCCCGCTTCGGCCAACGCGTCGATGATGCCAATGTGCGACCATCCGCGAGCGGCGCCGCTGCCGAGGGCGAGACCGATACGAGTCATAACGCTCCTTTCCCGGGTTTTTCCGTGATCGGCGCCGACCAGACGCCTCGATCCATCGGGAAATGGGACCCTGCTTACCCGGCGTTCGCCGGATAGCCGTCTCTTGCAGCCCAAGTCTGCGACGGCTTGGCGCAATTGACAAGCGTGAGGCGATGCGGCGCGGCCTGACTGGGCGCCGGGGCGGGTCGACTCCTCCCCGAGCGCCCAAGAATGTTGCGTTTCTCGTCATCGCGACGCGCCCGCCGGCCCCTGCTCCTCGCGTTTCTCCTCCGGCAGATCGTCGTCCGAGATCGCCCGCCACGCCGCGCCTTCGAGGTCGTCGAACTGGCCGCTTCTCATCGCCCACAGGAACGCGGCGAGGCCGACGCCGCCGAGCGCCAGCGCGAGGGGGACGAGATAGACGAGAACGTTCATGCTCGCGCCCCTGCGCTCCGCGCCCGCAGCGCGTTCAGCGTCACCAGGATCGACGATCCCGACATCGCGAGGGCCGCGATCAGCGGCGACGCGAAGCCGAGAATCGCGATCGGCACGGCGATGAAATTATAGATCGCCGACAGCCAGAGGTTCTCGACCATCAGGCGCTTGGCCTTGCGCGCCAGATGCAGCGCGTCCGCGACCGGGGCGAGCCGATCGCCGAGGAACAAGGCGTCGGCCTGCGCCTGGGTCAGATGCGCGGCCGAGATCGGCGAAATCGAGACGTTGGCGCCCGCCAGCGCCGGCGCGTCGTTGAGGCCGTCGCCGACCATCAGCACATGGCGCCCCTCGTCCCTCAGCGCCTTCAGCCGCACGATCTTGTCGGCCGGCTTCAGTCCGGCGGAAAAACGCGCGATCGCCAATTCGCGCGCGACTTCCTCGACCGCCGCGGGCCGATCGCCCGACAGCATCTCGATCGCATAGCCTTCCCGCGCGAGCCCGGCGATCGTCTCGCGCGCGTCGGGGCGCGGCGCCTGCCGCACCGCGAACACGACGACGCGCTCGGGCGCGCGAAAAGCGATCAGCGAGGCGTCCGGCCATCGCGCCGCGACCGCGGCCGCCTCGGCCTCGGCCTTGCAATAGGCGATCGAGCCGAGCTTGAGGCGCTTGCCCTCATGGAGCACGGTGACTCCCTGGCCGGGGAATTCGTGGGCGGCGAGCGGGTTCTTCGCCGCCGCGGCGACGGCGACCGCCTTGGCCAGCGGATGCTTGCTCGCCAGCGCCAGCGAGCCGGCGAGCGCCAAGTCCTCGGGGGCGACCTCGGCGGCGTTGGCGAGGCTCGGCTGCGGCAGCGTCAGCGTTCCCGTCTTGTCGAACGCGATCGCGTCGACGTCGGCGAAGCGCTCCAGCGCGTCGGCGGAATTGAGCATCACGCCGCGACGGAACATCGCGCTCGCCGCCACCACCTGCACCGCCGGCACCGCCAGCCCGAGCGCGCAGGGACAAGTGATGATCAGCACGGTGATCGCGATGACCAGCGCCGGCTGCCAGGAGAGGCCCGCCGCGATCCAGCCGAGAAACGTCGCCAGCGCCGTCAGATGGACGAGAGGCGCATAGAGCCGCGCGGCGCGATCGGCGAGCTGGACGTAGGACGAGCGCTGCTCGATCGCCTTGCCGAGCAGCGCGTTGACTTCGTCGAGCAGCGTGCCGGTCGCGGCGTTGCTGACCCGCACGCGCAAGGCGCCGGTGAGATTGAGCGCGCCCGCGTAGACCATCGCGCCCGGAGCGACCGCGATCGGCATGGTTTCGCCGGTCACCAGGCTCTGATCGACCTCGGATCGCCCGTCCTCGACGACGCCGTCGACTGCGATCCTGTCGCCGGCGCGCGCCAGCACCAGATCGCCGGGCTGGACCGCCTCGATCGGTGTTTCCACCGCCTCGCCGCCGTCGATGAGCTTGATCGCCTTTTCCGCCTTGATCGCCGCCAGATTGGCGGCGACGTCGCGCGTCTTGCGCCGCATGCGCGAATCGAGATAGCGCCCGGCGAGCAGGAACAACAGCAGCATCGCCGCGCTGTCGAAATAGGCATCGCGCGCGTGCTGCAGCGTCTGCACGACCGACAGCAGCAGCGCCAGCATGACGCCGAGGGTGATCGGCACGTCCATGTTGAACGAGGCCTGGCGCAGCGCGCGCAACGCGTTGTCGAAGAACGGCCGTCCGGCGTAGGCGACGGTCGGCAGCACGACGAGCGCGGACAGCCAATGGAAGAAGTCGCGCGTCGCCCACCCCTCGGCTTCCGCCGCGCCCGACCACAGCGCCACCGAAATGAGCATCACGTTCATCGCGCCGAACGCGGCGACGCCGAGGCACTTGAGCAGCCGCTTCTCCTCGGCGCCCGCGACGCTGTCGGCGGTTCCCGCGGCGAAGGGATAGGCGGGATAGCCGAGGCCGCTGAGGCGGTTGAGAATCGCCTCGGGGGCCAGCGCGCCCTCGTCCCATTCGACAGTGACGCGCTTGCTCGCCAGATTGACGCGCGCGCCGCGCACCCCGTTTTCGCGGCCGAGCCCCTTTTCGATCGTGCTGATGCAGGCGCCGCAATGAACGCCCTCGACCACCAGGTCCATCGCCGCCACCCCTTCGGCGGGATGGCGAACGAACACCGAAAGGTCCTGCGTCTCGTTCACCGGTCAGTCCCCGACCGCGGTCTCCGCGAGCGTGATCTTGTTCTGGCTCGTGAACTTCGGCCGGCCGTCCTGCTTGGCCTCGATGAAGAGGGTCCAGCGGCCCGAATGCAAGGGCGCGGCGACGCCTTCGTAAGCCCCTCCGTCGGAGTTGAGGACCGCTTGACGATCGGCGCCCCGGTCGAACGGATGCACGAAGCGCGCGACCACGTCGAGGCCGGCGATCGGCGCGCCGTCGCGATCTCGGAAATCGGCGACGACGCGCTCGCCCTCGCCCTCCTGGCGCGTCGTCACGTTGGCGACCCAGCCGAGCTCATCCTGCGCGCGCGCCTCGGCGATGCGCTGGTTGTAGACCTGGCTCGCGTCGTAGGAATTCGCCAGCTCCTCGCCGTGCAGCGTGCTGAGCGCCGTGTAGATCAACGCGCCGTTGGCGACGAACATCGCGCCGAAGAACAGCCCGAGCAAGATCGCCACGTGGCGGCCGGTCAGCGGCCGCTTGAGGTCGGGACGTTCGGGAATGCCGCGCTCAGCCATCGCTCGATCCGAGTTGAGAAGCATGATCTCTAATCCTTCGCAACACATCGGCGCAACCCTCATGGCCCGAAGAAGTGGTCGGTCGCGCTGACGGTCTCGCCGCTCTTGAGGTCGGTCGCCGTCATGACGATCGGAACGCCCGCCTCGTTCGTCGAGGAGCGCGGCGCGGTCACGTAGAACTCGATTTCTTGCGTCGAGTCGGGATCGACGCTGACCGCCAGGCGCCCGTCCGGCAGCGCGTCGGCCTGCTCGCTCTTGGCGACCGCGTCCTCGACCCCGCTGACGTCGATGGCGAATTGGCGCGCGTCGCTCCACTTGTTGGAGAAACGCAAGGCGTAGCCGTTGCGCACGGCGTTCCGCCCGCTCGTCGTGTACATCGGCGCGCGCACGTGCAGCACGCTCAGGCCGATAAGCTGTCGCGTCGCCAGCTTATAGACCATCAGAGAGCCGACGATCGCCATGACGACCACGTAGAGGATGGTGCGCGAACGCGCCAGCCGGTAGACGGGCGCCTCGCCGCGTTGGCGGCGTTTCATGTTTTCGTCGGTGTCGTAGCCGATCAGCCGGGTCGGCCGGCGAACCTTCGCCATCACCGCGTCGCAGGCGTCGATGCACAGACCGCACTGGATGCAGCCGAGCTGCGAACCGTTGCGAATGTCGACCCCGGTCGGACAAACGGCGACGCATTGATGGCAATCGATGCAGTCGCCGGCGGGCCGGCCCGCCGCCCGCAGCTTGTCCCCGGCTTTGAGCGACATGCGCGGTTCGCCGCGGTCGCGCCGGTAGGCGACGTTGAGCGCGTCAACGTCGGTCAGCGCCGCCTGGATGCGCGGCCACGGGCACATGTAGATGCACACTTGCTCGCGCAGGCGCCCGGCCAGGTAATAGGTGGTGGCGGTGAGGACGCCGATCCAGAAGTAGGCGACAAGAGAGGCGTGGAATGTCGCGAGATCGCGCACCAGCGTCGGCGCGTCGGCGAAATAGAGCACCCAGACGCCGCCCGTCCACCACGCGATCAGAACCCATGTCCCGTGCTTGGCGACGCGCTTGGCGATCTTGTCGGCGCTCCAGGGCGCCGCGTCGAGCCTCATGCGGTCGCGCCGGTCGCCCTCGACCAGACGTTCGACCCACATGAACAGGTCGGTCCAAACCGTCTGCACGCAGAAATAGCCGCACCAAACGCGCCCGAACAGCGCGTTCGACAAGAACAGCGCCAGCGAGGCGAGAATGAGCAGGCCGGTGAAGTAATAGACTTCCTGCGGCCAGATCTCGATGAAGAAAAAGTAGAACCGCGAGTGCGCGATATCTGCGAGCACCGCCTGATGCGGTTCGTTAGGCCCGCGATCCCAGCGGACAAAAGGGAGGAAATAGTAAATTCCCAAGCAGAAGACCAGCAGGCCCCATTTTAGCCGGCGAAAGGGGCCGCTGACCCTTTGCGGATAGACCTTCGCCGCCGCGACGTAGAGGGGGCCCTCGCCATAAACCTCGCGGGCCCCCTCGATCTCCGCTTGACTCACTGTCCGGCGCCCAGGCTGTGCACGAACACCGCCAACGTCTTGATGGTCACCGGATCGAGGCGCGCGCCCCACGCCGGCATCGTGCTGTTGCGGGCGTTGGCGATTGTGTAGTTCAAGTCCTTCAAGTCTCCGCCGTAGAGTTGCAAGCCGTCGGTGAGATTGGCGGAGCCCAGCGAGGTGTTGCCTTTGCCATCGTCGCCGTGGCACACGGCGCAATTGTCGGCGAAGATCTGCTTGCCGGCGTCGACGTCGACGCCCGTCTCCGGCGGCAGTTTGCTCAGCGTGCGCACGTAGCTGGCGACCTGGCGGATCTCCTCGGGCTTCAAGATGCCGTCGCGGCCAAAGGCCGGCATCGCGCTGGAGCGCGTGTCCTTGTCGTAGTCGGCGCGAATGCCGTGCGTGATCGTCGTCTGGATGTCGTCGAGCGTGCCGCCCCACAACCAGTCTTCGTTGGTCAAGTTGCGGTAGCCTTTGCCGCCCTGGCCGCCCGAACCGTGGCAAGGCGAGCAGTTCTCGGCGAAGGCCGCCTTGCCATGCGCCAGCGCCAGGCTCAGCAGCTTCTTGTCGGCGACGATCTCGGTCACGCTCGCCTTGTCGAGGCCCGCTTCGGTCTGCGCGCGCAACGCCTGGATCGCTCGAATATCCTCGGCGACCTGGCCGCGCGAGGAAAATCCCAACACGCCGTGCGAGAAGGTGGTGAGCAGCGGCCAAGCCGGATAGAGAACCCAGTAGATAATCGCGAACAGGATCGTCGCGTAGAAGGTCCACAGCCACCAGCGCGGCAACGGCGTGTTGAGCTCCTTGATGCCGTCCCACTCGTGCCCCGTGGTGGTCTCGCCGGTGACCGAATCGACTTGGGTTGGTTCTGGCGTCGCCATCGCTCAATCCTCGCGCAGCGGCATCTGGGCCGCCTTACTGAAAGACTCTCGATTGGCCGGCCACAGCGCATAGACCAGCGCCGCCAGGAACAACACGAAGCAGTAAATCGTGCCCCCGGATCGCGCGAATTGCGCCAGCGTTTCATAGGTTGAATCCATGACGGCTCCCCCTCAACGCAGGTTGGCCTTGTCGTCGTAGAGACTGTAGTCGACCAGCGTGCCGAGCATCTGCAGATAGGCCACCACCGCGTCGGCCTCGGTCAACGCGGGATTCTCCGCGTTGAACTTGCGCAGTTGCGCCTTCGGGTAACGCTTCTGAAACGCCGCCGCGTCCTTGCTGTCCGGATCGATCTGCGTCTTCAGATCGGCGTCGACGTCGGCGATCATCTCGTCCGTATAGGGAACGCCGACGAGTCGGCTGGCGCGCATGGTGTCGGTCAGTTCGCGCGAATCCAGCGGCGTGGCGGCGAGGAACGCATAACTCGGCATGATCGATTGCGGCGCCACCGAGCGCGGATCGTTGAGATGCGCGATCTGCCAGGAGTCGGTGTATTTCAGGCCGACGCGCGCCAAGTCGGGGCCGTTGCGCTTCGAGCCCCACTGGAACGGATGGTCGTACATGCTTTCCGCCGCCAGCGAATAATGGCCGTAACGTTCCACTTCGTCGCGCAGCGAACGGATCATCTGGCTGTGGCAGAGGTAGCAGCCCTCGCGCACGTAGATGTTGCGCCCGGCCAGCTCGAGCGGCGTATAGGGCCGCATGCCCTCGACCTTCTCGACCGTGCCCTGCAGATAGAACAGAGGCGCGATCTGAACGATGCCGCCGATCGCGACGACGATCAGAATCGCCAGGATCAGCAGGATGGGGTTTCTCTCCAACAGATAGTGCGCGGCTAAGATGCGCGCGGCGCGAGGAGGTTGGGTCCCGCTGCTCATGACTTTAGTTCCTCATTCGGCGGGCTGGAGGGAAGGTTGGGCGGACGCGGCCGCCTCCTCGCCGGCGCGGATGGTCATACAAACGTTGTAGATCATCAGCAGATAGCCGGCGACGAACAGCACGCCGCCGAGCGCGCGGATGATATAGAACGGATGCATCGCCGCGACGGTCTCGATGAACGAATATTCGAGATAACCTTGCGGCGTGTAGGAACGCCACATCAGGCCCTGAAGGATGCCCGACACCCACATCGAGGTGATGTAGAGCACGACGCCGAGGGTCGCGACCCAGAAGTGCCAGTTCACCAAGCGGGTCGAATAGAGCTCGCGCTTGTTCCACAGCCAGGGAACCAGGCAGTAGAGCGCGCCGAACGAGACGAACGCGACCCAGCCGAGCGCTCCGGAGTGGACATGCCCGATGGTCCAGTCGGTGTAGTGGGAGAGCGAGTTGACCGTCTTGATCGACATCGCCGGGCCTTCGAAGGTCGACATGCCGTAGAAGGCCACCGACACCACCAGCATGCGCAGGACTGGATCGGTGCGCAGCTTGTCCCACGCCCCCGACAGGGTCAGCAGGCCGTTGATCATGCCGCCCCAGGAGGGCATCCACAGCATCAGCGAGAAGGTCATGCCCAGCGTCTGCGCCCAGTCCGGCAGAGCGGTGTAGTGCAGATGGTGCGGGCCCGCCCAGATGTAGAGGAAGATCAGCGACCAGAAGTGGACGATCGACAACCGGTAGGAATAGATCGGCCGCTCCGCCCGCTTCGGCACGAAGTAGTACATGATCCCGAGGAACCCTGCGGTGAGGAAGAAGCCGACGGCGTTGTGGCCGTACCACCACTGGAACATCGCGTCCTGGACGCCGCCCCAGACGATGACCGACTTCGACGAGAACAGAGAAATCGGGATCGCCGCGTTGTTGCCGATATGCAGCATCGCGATCGTCAGGATGAAGGCCAGGTAAAACCAGTTGGCGACGTAGATGTGGGGCTCTTTGCGGCGCATCACCGTGCCGACGAACACCAGGAGATAAACGACCCAGACGACGGTCAGCCAGAGGTCCGCGTACCATTCCGGCTCGGCGTATTCCTTGCCGTCGGTAATGCCGAGCAAATAGCCGGTGCCGGCGATGACGATGAACATGTTATAGCCGAGGACGACGAACCACGGCGCGAGGTCGCCCGCCAGCCGCGCCCGGCAGGTGCGCTGCACGACGTAGAACGAGGTCGCTAGCAGCACGTTGCCGCCGAAGGCGAAAATCACCGCCGAAGTGTGCAGCGGCCGCAAGCGGCCGAAATTAAACCAGGGCGCGACGTTGAGCCACGGATAGGCCAGCTCAAAGGCGATGTAGACGCCGACCGCCATCCCCGCCACGCCCCAGAAGAGGGCCGCCAGGGTGGTGAATTTGACCGGCCCCATATTGTAGTTGGGCTTGCCGTCGATCTCGAGCGGCGGCGGCGCCGCCGGCCGGCTCGCATAGCGCTGCAGGATGGCGAAAACGCCCGCCGCGCTCGCGACGACGCCGAGCGCCATGTGAAAAGCGAAGGCCGGCTCGATCGTCTTGACGGCGATCGCGAGGCACGCCAGCGCTACGATGGCCAAAACGGCGACAACAGCGATTTCGCCGCCGCGCATCGACTTTTTCGTCGTGACCGCCTGCATAGGGAACCCCCTGCGCCTCAAGCGAAATTTGCGCCGCAAACGAGGCGGCGAGCCCCCGTGAGACCTGACTTGGACCAATAGATCGATCGATCAAAATCAAAGAATGCGTCGCCCCGCTCGGTTCGGCCGTCCGCTCGCCGACCGGCGCCCCGCGACATCGGCGCTTTAGCGCTCGATGCGCACCCGCGTCCAGCCCACCCTTAGGCGAAGGCGGGGCGGAGACGCGCGCCGAGCGTCGATCGGGCGAGGGTGAGGCGCGCTCGAATCGGTCGGCTTGATTTATGTCAATCGGCGTCGACGCGACCTTGCGCGCCTGGCGCCGCTCGGCGATCGCCAGGCGCCGCGCGGATGGGCCAGCTTGACTTATGTCAACAGCCTTCGCTCGCGTGCGCCTAGCTTCCGGCTGCGCGGCTCCGTCGCGGCGACCTGGGCGGCGGCGCACGAACCTCAGGAGAGTTCAGGCCATGGCGGCCGTCGATTTGGCGATTGCGAAAGTGTCCGCGACGGGCGGGTTCCGCGACGTGCTGGTGCCGCAGGACGAATCGGACGCCGCCATCCACGCGCTCGTCTACGCCGACATGCTGTGCTCGGCGTTCGGCGCCCATTTGACCGGACTGATGTTCGGGCTGGTGCCGTTCTATCCCATGTCGCTCGCCGCCCCGAAGGTTCCCGAAGCTTGGATTCACGCCCAGCGCCAGGCGAGCGAAGAGGCGGAACAGTCGGAAAAGCGGCTGAAGGCGATTTACGCCAAGCTGACGGCGCACAACGAGCTGCGCCGGGTCGACGCCTTCGAGCAGGAGGCCGGCGACATCTGCGCGCTTCACGCCCGCAGCGCCGACGTCACCGTGCTCGGCTGGTCGCCCGAGGGCGGCGTCGACATTGAGCGCGCCTTTTTCGAGAGCTGCCTGTTCGATTCGGGCCGACCGGTCCTGGTCGTTCCCGCCCGCTATTCGTTCCGCGCCATTCCCCAGCGCGCGCTGGTCGCCTGGAACGGCAGCCGGGAGGCGACGCGCGCGTTGCGCGAGGCCTTGCCGCTGCTGCGCCAAACCCGCCTTACCCGTTTCGTCACCGTCGACGCCGAAGACAACGCTTTCAGCGACGCCGTGGACCCTTGCGCGAGCATCGCGCGGCACATGGGGCGCCACGAAATTCCCATCGAGACCAAGCGCGCCCACAGCCGCGGCCGCGACGTGGCCACGGTGTTGGCGGAGGAAGCCGATCAATTCGGGGCCTCGATCCTGGTGCTCGGCGGCTACGGCCATATGCGCGCCAACGAATGGATCTATGGCGGGACCACGCGCGCCGCGCTCGCCCTCGCGCGCGTGCCGATGTTCTTCGCGAATTGAGTTGAAGAGGCGCGCGGCGAGTTAAGCGAATCGCGCCTGTCGAACGCCGCGAACCCGTTCCCCAACAAGGAAAGGGCTATCGCCTCGCCTACGGTCGGCGCGGCGCCTTCAGCAAACGGCGCGGTAATCGCGGATCGGCGCGTCGCGGTCGGCCGAGGCCAGGCGCGTCAGCAGGTCCGGTCGGAGGATGTCGACCCGGCGCGTCGTCGGCAGCGCGATGAGGCCCTGCGCCTTCAGATGGGTGAACGTCCGGCTGACGGTTTCGATGGTGAGGCCGAGATAGTCGGCGATGTCCTGGCGCTGCATGGTCAGTTCGATCGAAGCGCAGCGGCGCGCGCCGCCGCGCGCGCTCAGCATCGACAGGAACCAGGCCAGGCGCTCCTCGGCCGAACTGCGTCCGACCATCGTCATATGATCGACGGCGCGGGTCAACGCGCGCGTCACGTTGTCGAAAATGGCGGCGTTGAACTGCGCGTCGCGATTCATCCGGGCGCGGCACATCTGGCGCGAAAGCGTCGCCATGGCGGCGGAATTGACGGCCTCGATCGTCAGCCCGTGCGCATCCTCCGGTTCGAGCCCGCACATGTCGCCCGGCATGTAAAAGGCGAATATCTGTCGCCGTCCGTCGCGGGTCACCTTCACGGCGCGAAAAACGCCCCTGACGACCAGATAGTAGTTTTCCGTCGGATCGCCCTCGCCGACCACTTCCTGCCCGGACGCGTAGGAGACGACGACGGCGTCGGTATAGGGAAACTTCAGCGCCGCCAGATCGGCGAAGGCGAACGGATCGCCGGAAGGCCGCAACGCCGGATCAGAGGGAAGAATCGCAATGGTCATGACCCGACTCCGTCTTTCGCGCCAGACCATTGACCGAAATCGGCGCCCGGCGCCATTCGCCAGACGCGCTACCCCGAACCTATGCCAAAGGGCATAGGCCATTCGGCGCTTGCCAATAGCCGCCGCGCCGCTCAAATAGGGGGTTTGGCGCCGCGTGAGCGCGGGGGAAACGCTTGGGATGAACAAACCGGAGCCGTCTTTTCACTGCCTCGGCGCGGAGCGCGCCACGCGCTTCTTGTGCGACGCGCAGATGCTCAACGTCATGGCCGACGGTCTGCCCGGCGTCGTCGCGTATTATGACCTTGATTTTGTTTGTCATTTCGTGAACGCCACGGTCGAGGCGTGGACCGGGGAGCGCCCCTCGGCGTATCTCGGGCGACGCCTCGGCGAAGTCGAGCGGGAGTTCGCCGCCGGAGCGCGCGCCCACATCGAACGCGCGCTGGCCGGCGCGCACGCCGAATTCGAGGCGTCGGTCGATTTCGCCGGCGGCATGATCAACGTCGTGCGCGGTTTCGCCTATCCCGACGCCGACGCCGAGGGCCGCGTTCTCGGTTGCTTCGTGCTGCTGCTCGACATCACCCGCGAGCGCGCGTTCGAGGCCCAGTTGCAGGCCGCGCGCGACGAAGCGGTCGAAGCCATCCGCTCCAAGTCGCGGTTCCTCGCCGCGGCGAGCCATGACCTGCGCCAGCCGCTGCACGCGATGACGCTGTTCGTCAGCGCGCTGTCGCGGCGCCTCAAGGAGGGCGAGGCGGCCGAGCTGGTCGGCGACGTCGAAAGTTCGCTGCGCTCGTTACGCGCGATGATCGACACGCTGCTCGACATTTCGAAGATCGAGGCCGGCCTGGTGAAGCCGAATCTGGCGCCGATTTCGCTCGCCGAGCTGTTCGCCGCGCTCCGTCCCGGCTTCGGCGCGACGGCGCGCGAGCGGCGGCTCGAATTCCGCGTCGCGCCGACCAGCGCCATGGCGGTGGCTGACCGCACGCTCACCGAGCTGGCGCTGCGCAATCTGCTCGCCAACGCGTTCAAATTCACGCGAAGCGGCGGCGTGCTGCTTGGCGTCCGGCGACGGCGCGGCGAAATCGGCCTCGCCGTGGTCGACACCGGCGTCGGCGTGGCGCCCGAGCGGGTCGAGCGCGTGTTCGAGGAATTTCATCGCGACAAGACGACCGCGACCGGCCCCAACGAGGGCATCGGCCTCGGACTCGCCATCGTCAGGCGTCTGGCGGCGCTGATGGGCGGCAGGGTCACGTTGCGCTCGCGGCCGGGCAAGGGCAGCGTCTTCACCCTTTGGCTGCGCGAGGCCGCGTCGGGGCCGCGCTCCGAGCGGCGCCCGGAGGCCCAGGCCGCATCGCTCGCCGGCCGGCGCATTCTCATCCTCGAGGACGATGCGCTGTGCGCCGCCGCGATGAGGCAGGAATTTGTCGATCAGGGCGCCGTCGTCGCCGCCGCGGCGTCGATTGCCGCCGCCCGAGCTTCGATCGACGCCACGGGAATGCCGGAGGCGCTGGTGGTCGATTACGACCTCAGCGACGGGGCGACCGGGCTACAATTCGTCGACGCCTTGCGCGCCCGGGGCGCCGAGGCTCCGGTCGTCATGATCACCGGCTCGACCGACGCCGAGGCGGTCGCCGCGCTGCGCGGCTCGGGCCTGCCGTGGCTCACCAAGCCGGTCGACTCGCGCGTGTTGCGCTCGACCCTGATCGACGCACTGGCGCGGTAGGAGGGATGTGTAAGTATCCCCCGGCAAAGCCGGGGGCTTTAGAATGTGAACCGCTCAAAGCGGTAGGAGGGGTCGCTGACGCGGCCCCTTGAATTTGGAGCCACCCGAGGGTGGCATTGTCAACGCCAGAGGTTC
>Ga0326727_10003633_pt1 | contig 48715 bp, 46 predicted proteins | sample MB2enrmetagenome_FD_207643 | JGI IMG/M metagenome (GOLD analysis project Ga0326727, IMG submission 207643) | Lab enriched peat soil microbial communities from McLean, Ithaca, NY, United States - MB29MY | ecosystem: Environmental > Terrestrial > Soil > Wetlands > Peat | place: USA: New York... | reverse complement strand
CCGAACTCAAATCCCGGATCATGGCATACCTTGATGACGTCAACAGCGAACCGGTCATCCATACCTGGACCTACAAGATCGGCGAGGCAGCGTGATACGAGTCGGTCCTTGGAAACGCTGTACTAGAGATCGGCTGGCCCCGATTGCGGGGCGAGGTCGAGCGGTTTGGCTACGTGGGCGCGGGGTGATGAGCTGTCGCTCCGGCATCAGAAGCCTTGGCGTTAATGGATGGGATAGCAGCGCCACCATAAAACTGCCCGCTGCGGACCGGCCTTTCCGCCATAAGCTTATCCAGCCGGCGTGCCGAGCGCGCGGTCTGATGGGCATTAACAAGCGCGACCGCTATCAACACCGCACCCACGGCGACAAATGGTCCGAGGATTGATAAGTCCTGCATCAGCGCAGCTTCCCGATCTCGCGATTAGCTGGCCATCTTAGTACGAGCGCTATGATGATGCAGCTCCGATTTCCTCCGCGCCCGAGTAGTTGCGTATGCCAGAGGCCATCAATGTGTTGAACAAGGCACCCGCCGCTCCGGCCCCTGCAAACCAGACCGCAAGGGTGTTGAAGAAGGTCGCGTTCAGCTTGACCCTCTCGTTGTGGATCATCTTTTCGAGGTCGACTGCGCTGGCCGTGACAGCCGCTGACCCGGGCACGGCGAAATCGCCTATCTCGAGCAATCTTTGCCAACCAGGTTGCAGGTCCGATTTTGGCGAAATTTGCCCTGCCATGGCATCGAAAGTACTACGCCAAGCGTTCCGTATCCGGGGGTAAGGAAACATCTCCGGTTCATCGATGAAACCAGCAAGCCGAGCGCGCTCCATCGTGACCGCGAAACTGGCCGTTTCCGGGTCATCAGGATAAAGCGCCGTCGCCGTTCGGGTGAACGCTTCTATCCATTCCGCCTCGTCCACGCCCGCCTCCGTTAGTCGGGTGCGTCATACCGTGGCGGATACAGAGCGGCTATCACCCGTTCAAACGGGTCCTCGGTCCGTATTCAATGAGTCAAACAGTCGGCAGATCTCTTACATGATCGGCTATCATGCCGACCAAAGCCACATACGGACCGAAAGGCTGACATGGGCGACCGAGCACCACAGACCATGACGATTGAAGCCTTCCTGGCCTGGCAATCCGGCCGGGAACAGCGTTACGAACTCATTGGCGGAGAGCCCGTGGCGATGGCCGGGGGCAAACTCCGCCATGACCGGGTGACCGGCAACGCCTTCAGCGAAATCCGTCGCCGGATGCGAAGTGGCGGCAGCCCTTGCGACGCTTTCACGGCCGACATCGGCATCCGCACACCAGCGGGGAACATCCGCAGGCCTGATGTCAGTGTCCTCTGCCCACCGTTCGATGAAGAAGCGACGACATCCGACAGCCCGCGCCTGATCGTCGAAGTCCTTTCGGAATCAACCGAGCGCGTGGACCGCTTGACAAGCTGGATGAATGCAAAGCCATCGAGTCGCTGGACTATATCCTCGTGGTCGACTCAACCCGGATCGACACCGGCTTCCGGTTCAGGGATGCCGGACGGACCTGGCACGGCACCCCGTTCCGGGACCCGGACGCAGTGATCGAAATGCCAGGCCTCGGCATCGGCCTCAGCTTGGCCTCGCTCTATGAAAGAGTCCCGATCGAGCCGAACCGGCGGTTCAGGTTGATCCGGGACGACGACGGCCCCGCACCACCAGCCTGACCGAAAGCCCCCCGCTTTCACCCCAGATCGACAGCGAACCGCGTCAGATCCTCGAGCCGACAGTGCCGCAGCGCACCTTCCTCGGTCGCGTGCATCACCACCCGGGGCGCGGCTCCCGCCTCCAGCGCTTCCTGCCAGCGCGGCGCGCACAGGCACCACCGATCCCCCGGCTTCAGTCCGACGAAGCCGAATTCCGGCCGCGAGGTGGACAGGTCGTTGCCCTGCCGCTTGCTGAATGCCAGGAACTCGGCGGTCATCACCGCGCAGACCGTGTGGCTGCCGATGTCCTCCGGGCTGGTTTCGCAGCAGCCGTTCCGGAAAAACCCGGTCATCGGCTTGTTGGAACACACCCCTATCGGTCCACCGAGCACATTGCGGGACGGACGCCGACCGGGACGGCCACCGGATTCGTCGAACGGCATGCGGACCCCCTCGATCTTACCAATTTGTTTACCAATAGCCGCGACAATGCGGCCATGAGCAAGCGCACGCAATCCACCACAATGGCAATCGCCAACACCTTCGCGTTCTCCGGCATCGAGGCGGTGCCGGTGGAGGTCCAGGTGCAGATCGCCCCCGGCGCGCCGGGGCTTGTACTCGTCGGCCTGCCCGACAAGGCCGTCGGCGAAGCCCGCGAACGGGTGCGCGCAGCGTTCGCTGCCATGAGCCTGTCGCTGCCGCTGAAGCGCGTGCTGATCAATATGAAGCCCGCCGATATCCCCAAGGAAGGCAGTCATTTCGACCTGCCTCTGGCGCTGGGCCTGCTGGCGGCGATGGAGGTGCTGCCGCGCGACGAGATCGCCGGCTATGCCGCGCTTGGGGAATTGTCGCTGGACGGATCGCTGAACCCGGTCGCCGGGGTGCTGCCCGCCGCCATCGGCGCCTCGGCGCGCGACTGGGGCCTGATCTGCCCGGCCGGCCAGGGTGGGGAGGCCGCCTGGGCGGGGCGCATCGAGGTGCTGGCGCCGCGGGATTTATTAGGTTTAATCAACCATTTCCGCGGCACCCAGGTGCTGACTCCGCCGCAGACCGCGGGCGTGGCGGAGGGCGCGTCCTGCCCGGATTTGCGCGACGTGAAGGGCATGGAAACCGGCCGCCGCGCGGTCGAAATTGCCGCCGCCGGCGGCCACAACCTGCTGCTGATTGGCCCGCCGGGCGCCGGCAAGTCGATGCTGGCGGCGCGGCTGCCGGGGCTGCTCCCGGACCTCGATCCGCGATCTGCTTTGGAGGTCAGCATGATCCACTCCGTCGCCGGGCTGCTGGATGGCGGGCGGCTGGTGATGCGGCCGCCGTTCCGGGAGCCGCACCACTCGGCGTCCCAGGCGGCGCTGACCGGCGGCGGCCATCGGGCGCGGCCGGGCGAGGTGAGCCTGGCGCATCGCGGCGTACTGTTCCTGGATGAGCTGCCGGAGTTCCCCCGCCAGGCGCTTGAGTCGCTGCGCCAGCCGATGGAGTCCGGACGAACGACGGTGTCGCGGGCGGCCGCGCACATCACCTATCCGGCGCGGTTCCAGCTTGTCGCGGCGATGAACCCCTGCCGCTGCGGGTACCTGGGCGACGCCGCGCGCGAATGCGGGCGGGCCCCCAGATGCGGGGAGGATTACCAGAACCGGGTCAGCGGGCCGGTGCTGGACCGCATCGACCTTTCGGTGGACGTGCAGCCGGCGACCGCGGCGGAGTTGTCGCACGCGCCGCCGGGGGAGGCTTCCGCGCCGGTCGCCGCTCGGGTGGCCCGGGCGCGACAGATCCAGACGGAGCGGGCGGGGGCCGACGGTCCGGCGAGCAATGCGGAGGCGGATCCGCGCGGGATTCGGCTGCATCCGGATGCGCTGAGGTTGCTGGAGCAGGCGATGGAAAAGCTGCGTCTGTCGCCGCGCGGCTACACGCGGACGATGCGGGTGGGCCGTACGATCGCCGATCTGGCGGGGGCGGAGGTGGTGGGGCGGGTGCATGTGGCGGAGGCGCTGGCGTTCCGGCACCGGACAAAAGGGCGTTGACAAGGAGGACTCGCGCCTGCCCCGGCGTGCTAGACTGAAAGACATGGACGTCACGGTCACCACACCCTGGACGGTCGAACGGTTCCTCACCTGGGCAGCCAGACAGGAGGAGCGTTTCGAATTCGACGGCAAGCAGCCGGTCGCGATGGCGGGCGGCTCGGGGCGCCATAATCGCATCAGCCAGAACATCTATGCCGCGCTGCGGGCACGCCTGCGCGGCAGCCGATGCTCTTATTTCGGTCCCGATCTCGGGGTCAGAACGGGAGGAGATAAAGTCCGTTTCCCGGATGCCCTCGTCACCTGCACCAAGTTCCCGGAAACCGAGCGTCTCGCGCCCGATCCCGTTGTGGTCTTCGAGGTGCTCAGCCCCGATTCCGGCCGGCGTGACCGGATCGAAAAGGTCCGGGACTATGTATCGGTCGCCTCGATCCGACGCTATGTCATCGTCGAGTCATCGGGCGTTGGCCTGCTCGTTCTTCACCGCCAGCAGGGCGATGCCGCGTTCACCGCCCTGCCCCTGTCTGCTGAGCACATCCTGGACTTGCCGGAGATCGCGATCGAGATACCGGTCGCGGAAATCTATGAGGATGTCGATTTCACAGAAGCGGCTTCGCCCGAATAACGCTGCCGTCCAGCCGATGGACGGGAAGCGGCGGTGTTGGGCAGTATCAGCCAGATGTCCCAGTCACTGTCGGGATGCGCATCCCCCCAGGCACGGCTGCCGAACAGCCCAAACTGCCGGGCGCGCAGACGCTCCCGCGCCAGATCCACAAAACACCGAAGCGACTGCTCGGCGAGCATGATCGACGCGGCACGCCGATCAGGCGCATCGGGTAGCGCAACCGACCCGGCGGCGTGCAATTGGTTTCCGCCCGGACGATTGGACCTGTTGGAGATCGCGCCAGCCGCCTTTGCCTCCTGCCAAACCGCGAAACGTCTCGCGGACCTACACCCTATCGGGGGCAAGATCACCGTCCCCGGCGAACGACGCGGCCTCAGCCAATGGAGTACGTGACAGCTAGGATACTATTGTCGTGTTGATGCGACAGCCCCCGCCGCGCGCTTCTATATCATCGCCAACGGTCCGGTGTCCGAGTGGTTAGGAGCGGGTCTGCAAAACCCGCCAGAGCGGTTCGATTCCGTTACGGACCTCCATCCTTCCGGGCACGGCGCGCGTCCAGCCCGGCAGCCGCCCGGCACAGTGGAGTCACAGTTGGACGACGACCCAAACCCGGCCCGGCGCGAAACGCCCAGACGCCGAGTGCTGCTGACGGGCGGCGCGGCGCTGGCCACGGCCGGGACCGCCGGGCTGGCGTGGCGGGCGAGCAAGTCCCCTCGGGTCCGAGCGCTGCTCGGCATACCCGAACCCGTGCTGGACATAACCGCGCTCAGGCCGGCGGAACAGCCGGCGGCGCTGCCCGAGGCCGAATTGATGGATTCCGCGGGCACCCGGCACGCGCTGGCCAGCTTCGCCGGCACCGGTCTGGTGCTGAACTTCTGGGCGACATGGTGCGCGCCCTGCGTCGCCGAAATGCCGGCGCTCGCGCGTCTGGCCGGGCAAGTCGACGGCGATGGCATCCTGGTGTTGGCCGCCGCGTCCGACAACGGCGGCGCGGCGGCGGTCAACCGGTTTTTCGTGGAGCACCGGATCGGCAACCTTCAGATCTGGCTCGATCCCGGCGGCGCCGCGGGCCGGGCGCTGGGGACCGGCGGCATCACGCCCACAACTCTTATCGTCGATCGCGCCGGGCGCGAAAGGGCGCGGCTGCAAGGTTCGGCGCACTGGGAAACGGACGCAGCCGCGGCGGAAATCCGGCGCCTGATCGGATAACCGCGCGGCGACCAGCCCACACGAACCTCACACCCGCCCCTGATGCTCCGCGATGTTCGCCAGGATCCGGTGCCGGATCACCGGATGCGTCACCCCCTCCAGCGCCGCGGTGAACACCTCCACGCCCTTGTTGATCTGGCCCGTGGCAATCAGCATGTTGCCGTAATGCTCCAGCGACTCAGTCCGCTCGTTATCGTTAACATCGATATAGGCCGCGCGCCGGGCGATCTTCACCGCCTCCTCCATCTTGCCGGTGGCGGCGTGCATCTCGCTCAGGTAGCGGAACAGGCGGCTTGAGGGCTTGCTCGCGATGGCATTGTTGAGCGCCGCGATCGTACGTTCCGCGCTACCGCCGTTGGCGTTGATGAACAACGCCGCGCGCTCCCACGCGTCAGCCGTGCCGATGGTGGCGGCGAGCTTTTCGACCGCGTCGAGCTGCACCGATTCCCCTACCGCCGCCGGCTTCTTCCTGATGATGCAGCATTGCCGGTGGATCAGCACCTCGTCGATCCAGTTCCGGGCGTAGGCGCGGAACCCCCAGTCCAGCGCGGGATCGAGCTGACCGGTCATCACCGTCCGGCTCAGGTCGAAGAAATAGTCGATCGGATCGACCTGCGCCTGGCCGGCGCGGCGCACGTCCCGGGTGGCGGGTTGCAGCGCGCGAATGCCCTCGAACAGGTAGTAGCCGCCACGCTCAAGCGCGGGAAACAGCGTCTCGAAAGAAAACAGCACGTGTTGCGGGCGGTGCGACCCGTCGTCGCTGATTATGCGCGGGGGATAGCGGCGGGCGAGATCGTACAGAAAGCCGGGATCGTCGCGGGAGCCGATCTCGACGATGATGCCATCTTCGTCCCGGGTTTGGGGTTGGTCCTGGATATCGACGCCGATGATGGTGGCATTTTCGAAATAGGACCGCCACGTCGCGAGCGAGGCGTAGTTGAAGCTGCCGATCTCGATGAAATTGAAATGTTCGCGCCGCTGCCTGGCGAACAGGCCGTCATAATGCCGCAGGTAATCGTGCCTGGACGACGATTTGTCGTTGCCGAAGGTCGCGCCGATGATGTCGAGCTCGTCCATGACCGGCGGCTGCCAAACGTCCGTTCAGTGAAGCGTAAACTCTCGGGTTGCGTCGATCCCCTTAGTGGTTGGTCACTTCGATCATCGCCCGAACCCTCGGATATATCTCACGCGCCCAGCGCGACCCGCTGAAGACGCCGTAATGGCCGACGCCCGCTTGAAGATGGTGCCGCTTCTGGCTGTTGCGCAGGCCGCTGCACAAATCGAGCGCCGCCATGGTCTGCCCGATGGCGCAGATATCGTCGCGCTCCCCCTCGACGGTCAGCAGGGCGGTACGGCGGATCGCCTGCGGCTTCACCGGCTGGCCGTGCCAAGTCAGCTTGCCCAGCGGCAGATCGTGGTCCTGGAACACTTTCTGCACCGTCTCCAGATAGAACTCCGCCGGCAGGTCCATCACCGCGTTGTATTCTTCGTAGAATTTCCTGTGCGCGTCGGCCGCCACGACATCGCCGCATGCCAGGGCGCGGTACTGGGCCATATGCGCGTTGATGTGGCGGTCGAGGTTCATCGACATGAACGCGGTCAATTGCAGGAACCCCGGGTAGACGCGGCGGAACGCGCCGGGATACCGCCACGGCACCTTGGCGATCAGTTTCTTTTCGAACCACTCGATCGAGTGACCCTTCGCCAGCTCGTTCACCTTCGTCGGATTTTGCCGCGTATCGATCGGCCCTGCCATCAACGTCAGGCTGCGCGGCTGAGCGCGGTTGTTGGTCTCAGCCATCACCGCCGTCGCAGCCAACGCGGCAACGCATGGCTGACAGACCGCGATCATGTGGCTGCCTTCGCCGATGACCTCCATGAAGCGGATCATGTGGTCGACATATTCGTCGAACCCGAAGGTTCCCTCCGACAGCGGAATGTCCCGGGCGTTCTTCCAGTCGGTGATGTACACATCGTGATCGGGCAGCAACACGGCCACGGTCCCGCGCAGCAACGTGGCGAAATGCCCGGACATCGGCGCCACGACCAGGACCCTGGGCTGCTGGACCTCGCTGTCCTTGCGGAACCGCAGCAGCGTGCCGAACGGCGTTTCCAGGCGGGATTCCTCGGTTACACCGACGACATCGTTGCCCATTTTGACGGTGCGGAAGCCGTAATCCGGCCGCTGATGGCTCAGGCCGCCATCCGCCAGCATCGTCAGCGCGGCGCCTAGCTGCCGCAATGGGGCGGGGGTATACTCCCCCATGTCAATGGATCTGGCCACTCCCGCACCCAGTTTGGCAAGCTGGCGGGCGGGAAACATCAGGTCGGCCTGCGCCTGGTAAATTTTGTAAATCATCTCCTGCCGCGTAGCGCCATCCTTGTTATTGAGCAATCTCTATCATTCCCGGACGTGTGTCATTAGAATGTCGCCTGCATCGCAAAGCCTCGCCATCACACCGAAGCTGTTGCTATATTGCGGAGCAGCATGCCAGCAGGATCAGGGGTTGTCACTATGGCGGGAGCCACGCTTCTCATAAGCAGTAAAAATTATTCCTCGTGGTCGCTGCGCGGGCACCTTCTGGTGCGGCTTGCGGGTCTGGCGTTCGAGGAAAAGGTGGTGGATCTCGACGATCCGGTGAACCGCAAGGAGCTGCTGATGCAGTCCTCCTCCATCCGGATCCCGGCGCTGATGCATGACGATGTCGTGATCTGGGACACCATCGCGATCGCCGAGTATCTGAACGAAATGTTTCCGAACGCGGGAATGTTGCCGGCCGAACGGGGCGCCCGCGCCCGCTGCCGCTCCATCTCGGGGGAAATGCATTCCGGTTTCGCGGTCCTGCGCGAGGCGCTGCCGATGAACCTTCGCATCTTCCGCCCGCGCTTCGCCGTCTGGTCCGCGGTGCAGGCCGACATCGACCGCATCACGGAAATTTGGCGGGAATGCCTTGGCACCTGGAAAGGCCCCTGGCTGTTCGGCGCCAAACCCACCATCGCCGACGCCATGTATGCTCCGGTGGTGACCCGCTTCCGCAGCTACGACGTGAAGATGGATAAAGTCTGTGAGGCTTATTGCCAGCAGATCACGGCCTGGCCGGACATGAAGGAATGGTTCGCCGCCGCTCAGCGCGAGCCTGAACAGATCGACGAGCTCGACATCGAGTTTTAGCCGCGGCATCGGAAGGACCCTCCCGGCGGGGAGGGTCACTCGTGTACCGCTAACGCCCGGCTGTCACGCCCGCTTCCGACCGGCTCACGAAGGTCCGCGTCGTTTCAGCCAGATGATCGTTGATCCAGGCTGCCATCGCCTCCTCTTCCGCCAGCGACTGCCGTAACGCAGTCTCCGCTGCTGAATGGCCGGTCAGGTCGGCCAGGGTCAGCAGCGATTTGTATGCCGCGATCTCGAAGTGCTCGAACGCAAAGTTCGCGAACGTGTTCTTGATCACTTCGTCGGATGCCGGGGTGTGGGCCAACGCCGCGACGTTCCCCATGAAGGACATCATCGTGTCCTTGATCCCCGATTCGGTCGTCCCAAACTGCCCGAGCAGCTCTTCGAGACGGCGCGCCTGGTCTTTGGATTCCGCGACATGTTTGCGCATGCGGTCGGCCATTTCAGGGTAGTTCTCCAGCCGCCCGATCTGCCGCTCCAGCAGCTCAATGGCTTGGTTCTCAACCGCATGCTGGTTGCGCAGGCCGGTCACGTAGATCGATTGCGCCTTTTCGCTGGTTCCGCTCATCAACGTTCTCCTGTTGTGGTCGCAGATTCAACGGCGGCGGCTGGCGTCAGATGCATGGATTTTTGGCAATGGCGCCGTGCTCCGCGGCGGGAGCGTTGCGTGCTCGCTACCGGTCCACCATCGGCGGCAGCAGCGCGGCCGCATAGGCCGCCGGGTTGGCAATCAGCGATCGCGCGGCTTCCAGATCGGACGCCCGTCCCTCCGCGCCCGGGCACGGCGCGCGAATCTCCAGCACCTCCGAAGCGGGCACCGGCGCACGGGCGGCTCGCTCACGCCTGATGGCTTCGATCATCGGCTGGAACCCGGCGGAAAGGGACGATAGCTGCCTGTTCAGCACCTCGATGCCCAGACTGGTGCAGACCTGAGGCAGGACGCCCAGCCCCTGTAGCGGCCAACCCAGCGGCGCCAGCACCCGGCTCCAGGTGACGAACAGGTCGCCGCCATCCGGCAGCGGATCGATCGTCTGCACCAGCCCCTTGCCGACCGTCGAACTGCCGACGACCACGCCGCGCCCCCGGTCGGCCAGCGCCGCGGCCAGGATCTCCGCCGAACTGGCCGTGCGGCCGTCAACGAGGATGATCAGCGGCACATTCTCCGCAAGTTCGCCCTCGGATGATCGCCATATATGATTGGCCTCGGGGTCGCGGCCCGTGGTGACCGCGACAATGCCCTCCGGCAGAAACGTGTCCGCCGCCGTCACCGCCTGACGCAACAGGCCGCCGCGGTTGTCGCGCAGATCGAGCACAATGCCATGGACCGGGCGCGGCTCGGACAGCGCGTCCTGCACCGACAGCGCGAGATGGGAGGCCGTGGTCCCGCTGAAACTGGTGATCCGCAGCACCAGCACATCCGCCACGCGTTCAGCAAAAACCGTCTCAGGGGCAACTATCGCGCGGATCATCTGGGCATCCCGCGTGCGCCCGTCCCGTCCGCGCCAAGTTACGGTCACGGCGGACCCTTCCGCGCCCGACAGCAGAGCACCGATCGTGGCCGGGTCCTGGTCCCGGGTCTGTTGCCCGTCGATCGCTAACAGGAAGTCCCCGGGCCTGATTCCGGCAATGGCCGCCGGGCTGTCCCGAACCACGGCGCGCACGTCCACCATCCGGCCGCGAAGTCCGACCGTCAGGCCCAGTCCCGCCCTTCCCGCGCGCCGGGCGCGGTCTTCGCCCGCCTGCTGCGGCGCCACGTAGCGCGAATACGGGTCCAGACGTCCCAGCATCTCATCGAAAAACCCCTGGATGATACCTTGCGTCCCGGCCCGCCGCAGCGCCGCCGACACCGGATAGGCCGCCGCACTGATCGCCGCGGCTGTCCTGGCCCATGCCCTGGCCGTTTCATCCTTCGGCGCGGCAACCTCCAGCTCGATCTCGCCCTGACGGAACAACTGCAGATGCGAATCCCGGATGCCGATGCGCAGCGCCGGATCGAGCGTGGTCAGGCCCTGCAGGCCCCAGACCGTCAGTTGCGGCACCGACACCGGATCGAGGATGCGCGGCGCCATGAACGCCAGCGCCTCGGCATAGACCGCGGTCATCCGCTCCTGGTCGAGGCCGGCGCCCGGCAGTGATTGCGCCTGCGCCCGCCCGAACGCAAACAGCACGAGCAGGAAACCGATCCGGATCACGAGAAGCGGGGCCGCTTCCCCGATGGATTGGCCGGATGTTTGCCCTTCGGCCCTGATGCCCTTCCGGCGGCGCGGTCCTGCAGCACATGGAACACCATGCTGCCGGTCACCGCATTGGCTTCCGACAAAAGCACTTCGACCTCTTGCGCCAGGCGGAACACCTGCTGCGTGCGGCGCCCGGTCACGGTCTGCTCCCGCTCATCATACTGCCAAAAATCGTCCGGTAAGGTTGCGAAAGGAACGATGCCGCTCGCCCCGGTTTCCGCAACCGTGACGAACAGCCCGAAACGAGTCACGCCTGAAATGCGGGCGTTGAATCGCGCGCCGATCTTATCAGACATGAAGGCGGTTAGGTAACGGTCAACCGCGTCACGTTCCGCGGCCTGGGCGCGCCGTTCGGTTTCGGTGATGCGTTCGCCGGTTTCCGCGAGCGTCTCGACCTCCCCGGCACTCAGCCCGTCCTCCCCCAGTTTCAGTCCCCGTATCAGGCCCCGATGGACCAGCAAATCGGCATACCTTCGTATGGGACTGGTGAAGTGCGCGTAGCGGGCCAGGGCGAGGCCAAAATGACCAATATTGTCAGGGCTGTAGGCAGCCTGCGACTGGCTGCGCAACATCACCTCGTTGACCACCTGCGCCTCGGGCGTATCGGCGAACCGCCGCAGCACGCGATCGAGGTCCCGCGGATGCAGCAGATTGGACGCCGATAAAGAGACACCGAGTGTTGCCAGAAAAGCACGCAATGACTCGAGCTTTTCGTCCGACGGCGGCGCATGGACGCGGTACATGCAGGGTTGGTGCAGCCGCTCCAGTTCCTCGGCGGCGGCGACGTTCGCCAGCACCATGAACTCTTCGATCAGCCGGTGGCTGTCCAGGCGCGGGCGCGGCGCCACGCTGAGGACGTGGCCCTTGTCGTCCAGCACCACCTTGCGCTCTGCCAGATCCAGGTCGAGGGCGCCGCGTTCCAGCCGGGCCGCCAGCAAGGCGTTGTACGCGGCATAAAGGTGCACCAGCGGGACGCCGATATCGTCGTGCGCGTCGTGCGCCGCCTGGACCTCCTCATAGGTCAGGCGTGCAGCGCTGCGCATCAGGCCGCGGCCGAAGCGATGCGCGGTCTTTCGGCCCGAGCGGTCGATGCGCATTTCGACGAACAGGCAGCCGCGATCTTCGTTCGGGCGCAGACTGCACCAGCCGTTCGACAGCGCCTCGGGCAGCATCGGCACGACGCGGTCCGGGAAATACACGCTGTTGCCACGGTGGCTGGCCGCCCGGTCGAGCGCCGAACCCGGACGTACGTAATGGGCGACATCGGCGATGGCGACGACAAGGCGGAAACCGCCGGGCTGGTCCGGGTCCGGTTCGGCGAACACCGCGTCATCGAAATCACGCGCATCGGCGCCATCAATGGTGATCAGCTTCAGGTCGCGCAAATCGGTGCGGTGGCCGAGATGCGTCGCCCGGGCGTGCTCGGCCTCCGCAAGCGCGGCATCGGAAAAGGTTTGCGGGATGTCGTGCGTGTGGATCGCGATCAGGCTGATCGAGCGGGCATCGCCCAGCTTGCCCAGACGTTCGATCACCCGCGCCGGCTTCAGGCCGAGATGCTGGTTGCCGGCGACCGGTTCGGCGACGACGATCTCATCCCCTTCGGCGCCGGCGTCCTGGCCGCGCGGCACGCTCCACTCCGCCTTGGACCGCCGATCGGTCGGGACGATGCGATTTTCGAGGCGTCCGCGTTTGAAGATGCCGAGAATGCGGCCGGGGGTTTCGCTGATCCGGCGCAGGGTGCGGCCGTCGTAGCGGCCCGGACCGAAGGGCTTCAGCCGCGCGAGGACGCGTTCACCGGGCGCCAGCGCGGGGGAGCCGGCCTTTTCCGGGGACATGCGGACTTGCGGCGGCGGACCGTCGTTCCTGTCCCACTCCACCGGGCGGGCCAGGGCGTCCCCGTCGGAGTCGATGCCGACGACCTGCACGACCGCTTCATCCGGCAACCGTCCGGGCATGGGCGAACGACGCTCGAAGTCTGCAGGACTTAATGTGCGTTTTAACGTGCCATCCCGAGGGACAGGCTTACCCCGGTGCTTGATGCGTTTCGCCACTGTTTTGCGACCGCGACTCTGTGCGGATCAAACTGGCACACCCCGGGGGTTTACGCCATGGGAACCGGTGAGGAGTACAGATCAGGTACCGCTTGGGGCGGAGCGCTGCACTCTCCCTGTCGTCATGGCCCGGCTTGTCCGGGCCACCTATTCCAGCACCCTGCCGCGATAGGTGGCCCGGACAAGCCGGGCCATGACGGGTGGAGGGGGGGGAACGAAACCTCCCTACCGCAGCCGCTGCACCGTGTAATCCGCCACGCCCGCCAACGCCCGGCGGATCGGCCCGTCGGGAAACACCAGCAGAGAATCCTTGGCTTCCTGCGAAAACCGCTGCGCCCGGTCCAACGTCACCTTGATCGCGTCATGCTCGGCAATCAGCCGCATCGCATGATCCAGGTCCGCGTCGGTCTGCTCCAGCGTCTCGATCGTCCGCTGCCAGAACGCCTTTTCCGGCTCGTCCCCGGCCAGGAACGCGGTCAGCACCGGCAGGGTGATCTTACCCTCACGGAAGTCGTCGCCGACGGTCTTGCCCAGCTTCGCCTCGTCGGCGACATAGTCCAGCGCATCGTCCACGAGCTGGAACGCAATCCCCAGCTTCATCCCGTACTCCGCCAGCGCCTCCTCCTCCCGCTGCGGCCGATCGGCCACGACGGCGCCGATCTGGCAGGCGGCGGCGAACAGGGCGGCGGTCTTGCCCTGGATGACTTCGAGATAACGGCCCTCGGTCGTCGACAGATCGTTCTGCGTCACAAGCTGCAGCACCTCACCCTCGGCGATCGTCGCCGCGGCCTTCGAGAGGATCGCCAGCACCCGCAGCGATCCGTCATCCACCATCAACTGAAAGGACCGCGCGAACAGGAAATCGCCGACAAGCACGGACGCCTTGTTGCCGAAGATCGCATTGGCGGAGGCGAGCCCGCGGCGGAGCCGGCTTTCGTCCACGACGTCGTCATGCAGCAAGGTCGCGGTGTGGATGAACTCCACGCAGGCCGCCAGATCGATGTGCCTCGCCCCGCCACCCGTTCCCGGGTAGCCGCAAAGCCGCGCGGAGGCGAGGGTGAGAAGCGGGCGCAGCCGCTTTCCGCCGGCCGCGACGATATGCGCAGCAAGTTGCGGGATCAGGGCGACCGGGCTGTCCATGCGCCCGACGATGACCTCGTTGCACGCTTCCAGATCGGCCTGAACCAAGCCGACAAGCGCGGAGAGTGCATCTTCGCTCACGTCCGCCGAGGAAACGGACATGAGCGACGCGCCTAACTCCAGGGGACTGGCGATGCCGCCCAACTCGTTCTCCCGACTTTTGCCTGAAAGCGCGCCCTTCATATCGGTCGTCATCAAACAGGGTCAAGGCAACATACTGGCCCTGAACGGCATCCGCGCATAGCCCGTCCTGGCGGCACGCGTGCGCCAAATGCGGGCAAAACCGATGAACTCGGACAAAAATCGCATCAATTCAATGCCGGAAGCCCGGGTCGGCTGATGGCGCGGCCGAATATCGACCCTGTTGCGCGCGGGTATCATACGCGCCACGATCGGCTCATGCGCGCGCTCATCACCTCCAATAACCTGGTGCAGATTTCATTCCTGACCGCCTTGCTGGCGGATGCGGGCATCGAAGCCACCGTGCTCGACATCCACGCCAGCATCGCCGAAGGCAGCGCCGGCGCGATTCCCCGAAGGCTGATGGTCGACTCGGAGGATTTCGAGCGGGCGCGCCGCGTCCTGGCCGACGCCGGCGAGCTATGACCCTGCTCACGACGGACGGTCACCTGCTGGGCGGACGCTTGCGCTATGTCCAGCCCGAGACCGGATTTCGCAGCGGAATCGAGCCGGTGCTGCTGGCGGCCTCCATCCCGGCGCGGTTTGGCGAACACGTGCTGGAGGCTGGAACCGGTGCCGGCGCCGCGTTGCTGTGCCTGTGCGCCCGGGTCCCCGGAGTGCGGGCCGTCGGCGTCGAACGTGACAGCGACCTGGCGCGGCTCGCCAGGGCCAACGTGGACGCCAACGGCTTCAGCGGTGTCGAGATCATCGCAGCCCCTCTCGAAACCGCCGCTTTGCCGGGGCCGTTCGACCATGCTCTGGCGAACCCGCCCTACCACGCGCCGGACGGTACGGAATCCCCCGTCGCGGCGCGCGAATCCGCCAAGCGGGGATCGGAAGCCCTGATACGCTTGTGGATAAACCGGCTGATTACAGCCTTGCGCAGCCGGGGAAGCCTGACCCTGATCGTCCCGGCCGGCATGGTTCCGGCCTGTCTGGCGGCAATGACCGAGGCCGGCGGCCCTTGCACCGCGATCTTCCCGCTGTGGCCCAACGCCGGACGCGCCGCCAAGCTGGTTCTGCTGCGGGGCGTCAGGCAGGGCAGAACGCCAATGCGCATCATGCCGGGACTGGTCCTGCATCAGCCGGACGGATCATTCACCGAACCGGCTCAGGCCATTCTGCGGGACGGTGCCGGGCTTGATTTTGGCCGCTGACGATCAAAAACCGTCCGCGTTCGGGTGCCGCAGATGCCAAAGGCGCTCATGCGCAGCGACCAGACTTTCCATGTTTCGCCGCCGCGTCCCGTCCGGGGTGAGAGGACGGCGTGTCAGCATCATTTCAAGTACGCGGAGCAGTTCTTCCGCGACCTCGAAGTCGGACTGGTCGCATGCATGATGAAAGGCTATAAGAATCTTATCCGACAGGCGCCTGCTGTAGCGAGGCGCGCCGCCCGTGCCAGTTTCGCGTCCGGCCTCTTCCTCAGATTGGCTCACCGCAGCCCCTAACAAGATGGTCGTGCCCAACGAAGCCTCCCCTGGTGTCTGAGCCCGGTCTCAGACCGCTATCATGCGATCTCTCAGACACGGTTCATATAGACCACGAGATCAATCATGCACAAAGAAACAGCCGACATGTGAAAAATTCGTTAAGTGCATGGCTCCGAGCCGCAAAAAAAGCCCGGGCGCTCAATTCGTCAGATTGTCGCGCGAAGATGGACATCGCCTGTAACACCTTCCTCACGATCGCGCCGGGTATCGGCAACCCAACGCCGGACACGGAAACGGATGCAATTACCGGCCAACTCGTTGCGGAAGTCAACCCGTGATCGACACGGCCGGACCCGCCGCGGCATCCTGCGCAAGGTCCCCGAACGCCTCCTCCCAGGTGCCGCACGTCGATGCCTTGCTGTATTCCGTGGCTCTGTTCTCAAAAAAGTTCGCATGCTCGACCGCGTTGAGCATCTCGTCCAGCCAGGGCAACGGGTTTTTCGCCACATGGAACAGCGCATTCAAGCCCAGTTCCACCAGCCGCCGATCGGCGATGTAGCGGATATATTGCTTCACTTCGCGTGAGGTCAGCCCTTCGACCGGCCCCTGCTCGAACGCCAGGTCGATGAACGCGTCCTCATGCGAGACGATGGTCGCGCAGCTCAGGTACAGCGCCCGCCGCAGCTCCTCGGTCCACAGGTCCGGGTTTTCCTGGATGAAGCTGCGGAACAGCTTGATGATCGAGGCGCAGTGCAGGCTTTCGTCCCGCACCGACCAGGTGACGATCTGCCCCATCCCCTTCATTTTGCCGAATCGGGGGAAGTTCAGCAGGATCGCGAAGGACGCGAACAACTGCAGGCCCTCGGTGAAGGCGCCGAACGCCGCCAGGGTGCGGGCGATCTCGAACGGCGATGAGACCGAGAAGCCCTGCATATAGTCGTACTTGTCCCTCATCTCCTTGTATTTGAGGAAGGCGGTGTACTCGATCTCCGGCATGCCGATGGTGTCGAGCAGGTGGCTGTAGGCGGCGATGTGGATCGTCTCGATGTTGGAGAACGCCGACAGCATCATCAGCACCTCGGTCGGTTTGAACACCTGGCTGTAATGCTTCATGTAGCAGTTGTTCACCTCGACGTCGGCCTGGGTGAAAAAGCGGAAGATCTGCGTCAGCAGGTTGCGCTCCCCGTCGGTCAGGTTGCGGTGCCAGTCCTTCACGTCATCGGCGAGCGGCACCTCCTCCGGAAGCCAGTGCACGCGCTGCTGCGTCAGCCAAGCCTCATACGCCCAGGGGTAGCGGAACGGCTTGTAGACGGGGTTCTCGGTCAGCAGGTCAAATCGGATCGGGTGTTCGTCGGCAGCTCGATTCATCCCGTCCATCTGTGTCCTGTTCCCGTGGTGTGAAGCCCGATTCGCCAACATAGACCACCCATTGTGGGTCGGCCGTATCCAAAACGCAAGAATTTGTGTTCCGTGGCGGCCGGGAGCGCCATCGCGCCGTCGCGGAGAGGGTGTGGGATTTGCCACCGGCCCAACCCGGTCCTACCGTCGCGTCAATAAAGCACACCGAGAGGGAGCGGACGTATGAAAGTCGGTCAGGCTGTCGCCGAGATCATGAAGCGCGAGGGAATCGAGATCCTCTGCGGCTACCCCGTCAACCACCTGCTCGAGTTCGCCGCCGCCGCCGATATCCGCCCCGTCATCGTCCGGCAGGAACGCATCGGCCTGCACATGGCCGACGCGATCTCCCGCGTCACCTCCGGCCGCACCATCGGCGCCTTCTGCATGCAGCACGGCCCGGGCACCGAGAACGCCTATGGCGGCGTGGCGCAGGCCTACTCCGAATCCGTGCCCATGCTGGTGATCCCGCAAGGCTACCCGCGCCGCATCGCCCATATCGACCCGAATTACAACGCGGTGCGGGAGATGCGCGGCGTGTCGAAGCTCGCCGAACCGGTCACCCTGCCGCACGAAGTCGCCAACGTGATGCGCCGCGCCTTCAGCGCCATCCGCAACGGCCGCAGCGGCCCCGCCCTGGTGGAAATCCCCACCGACATCTGGAACGAGGAGATCGGCGATATCGACTACACCCCCGTCGGCGTGTCGAAATACGGCCCCGACCCGGCCGATGTGCGCAAGGCCGCGGCGGCGATCCTCGGCGCCAAACGCCCGGTGATCTACGCCGGCACCGGGGTCCATTGGGCGGAAGCCTGGGCGGAGCTGCGCGAACTCGCCGAACTGCTCGGCGCGCCGGTCACCACCAGCCTGGGCGGCAAGAGTTCCTTCCCCGAGGACCATCCGTTGGCGCTCGGGTCCGGTGGCGCCGCGGTGCCGAAGCCGGTGCATCACTTCGTGCAAGCTGCCGACGTCATCATCGGCATCGGCTGCTCGTTCACGGAGACGAACTTCGGGATCAAGTTCCCCAAGGGGAAAAAGTTCGTCCACGCCACGCTCGACCCCAACCATCTGAACAAGGATGTGGTCAGCGCCGTCGGGCTTGTCGGCGACGCGCGGCTGACCCTGGCAGCTCTCATCGGCGAACTCCGGCAGACGATCCCGGGCAACCGCGACGCGTCTGCGGTGGTGGCCGAGATCACCGCGGTGCGGGAGGAGTGGCTGGAGCAGTGGCGACCGCTGCTGAACTCGAACGAGGCGCCGCTGAGTCCCTACCGCGTGATCCAGGAACTGCTGCAGACCGTGGACATCCGCAACACCATCATCACGCACGATGCCGGCAGCCCGCGCGACCAGATTTCTCCGTTCTGGGTGTCGACCGAGCCGCTGTCCTATATCGGCTGGGGCAAGACGACGCAGTTGGGCATGGGGCTTGGGCTGGCGATGGGTGCCAAGCTGGCCAGGCCGGACAAGCTCTGCATCAACCTGTGGGGCGACGCCGCCATCGGCTTCACCGGCATGGATTTCGAGACCTGCGTGCGCGAGCGCATCCCGATCCTGTCGATCCTGCTGAACAACTTCTCCATGGCGATCGAGCTGAAGGTGATGCCGATCTCGACGGAGAAGTACCGGTCGACGGATATTTCGGGGGATTACGCGGCGATGGCGCAGGCGTTCGGCGGCTACGGGGAGAGGGTGACGCAGCCGGGCGACATCAAGGCGGCGATCCGGCGTGGGATCGAACAGACGCAGGCGGGAAAACCGGCCCTGCTTGAGTTCATCACCGCGAAGGAGACCCGGGTTTCCAAGTTCTGAAGCTTTGACCGCCGTGTCATGGCGGACGCGCTCTGCCGGTCGCGTTACCCCCGGTCATGCCGGCGCAGGCCGGCATCCACGCCTTCGGCGCGACGGGCAGACTCCCCGGGTCCACTGTTTCCAATCCAAACCAAAGTGATGCGGCAATCCGCCAAAGTGATTCACGCGCGTGTGATAATCGTTCCGCGTAGACTGGCAATTCTCCCCCAATCCCCTACAGTCGGGCGGACATTGATACAGGGCCGGATTAAACATGGTTGCGCCTTCCGCATCCCGGCTGCCCGAAATCCTGTCCGGATTCGAACGGCAGATCCTCGCCGACTGGCTCAGCATCCTGCGGGAGACGCCGGACGCCAGGCTGCCCGCCGCCGAGCTTGAATCGCAGTGCGAAATCATCGTCGCGAGATTGGCCCGGGCCACTCGCGAAGGCTATGTCCTGGACATTGAGGCGCCCGCCTTCGCGCCGTTGCGGGATATCCTCGCCGATCTGTCGCGGACCCGGGCATTGCTGGGGTTTTCGCCGACGGAAACGGCGACGTTCCTGTTCTCCCTGAAGCAGCCGCTGTTCGCCCGGCTGCGCGATGTCCCGGGCTTCGAGCCGGCTGCGCTGGTGAGCGAAACCATGCTTGCCAGTCAACTGATCGACGCACTCGGGCTGTTCATGATGGAGACCTTCCAGCGCGCCCGGGAAGAGGTGATCATCCGCCAGCAGACCGAAATCTCCGAGCTGTCCACGCCTGTCGTCCGTCTCTGGCAAGGCATCCTGGCACTGCCGCTGATCGGCACGCTGGATTCCGCACGCACCCAGGTGGTGATGGAAAACCTGCTCGACAGCATCGTGCGGTTCGAGGCGGACATAGCCATCATCGACATCACCGGCGTGCCCACCGTCGATACTCTGGTGGCGCAGCATCTGCTGAAGACCGTCGCCGCGGCGCGCCTGATGGGGGCGGACTGCATCATCAGCGGCATCCGGCCGCAGATCGCTCAAACGATGGTGCATCTCGGCGTGGAGCTGAACGTGGTGTCGAAGGCCAACCTGTCCGACGCCTTTGCCCTGGCCCTGCGCCGCCTGGGCAAGACCGTGGTCAGCGTGAAGCGTCCGCTTGCGGCCGACGCCCCGTAAGGCCGCCTCGATGGACCGCATCCCGATCCTCAAGCTTGGCGAGGCTCTGCTGGTCACCATACAGGTGGACATGCACGACCGCCTCGCCATGGCGCTGGAGGAAGACCTGACGACGCGGATCACGGAAGTCGCCGCACGGGGGGTGCTGATCGACATCTCGGCGCTGGAGATCGTTGACAGCTTCATCGGCCGCACCCTGGCCAATATCGCCATGATCGCCAAGGTGCTGGATGCGGTGACCGTTGTCGTCGGCATGCGCCCGGCGGTCGCGATCACCCTGGTGGAGCTCGGCCTGTCGCTGCCGGGAGTACGCACGGCGCTGAACGCCGAACGCGGGATGGCGATGATACGCTCGCTGCTCGACACGGAGGGGACGGCCTTCGGAGATGAGGCCGAGGGTGCCGCGTAGCACCGTCAGGATCCAGTCCGGGGAGGACGTGGTTCGCGTGCGCCAGGAAGTCCGCCGCATCGCCATCGAGGCGGGTCTCGGTCTGGTGGACCAGACCAAGATCGTCACCGCGGCCAGCGAGTTGGCGCGCAACACGCTGGATTACGGCAAGGGCGGGGAGGCGGGGATCGAGATCGTGCAGGCGGGACCGAGGCGCGGCGTCAGGATCGTGTTCGAGGACCAAGGTCCCGGCATCCCGGACATCGAACTGGCGTTGAAGGACGGGTATTCCAGCGGCAAGGGGATGGGCCTCGGCCTGGGAGGGGCCAAACGGCTGTGCAACGAGTTCGCCATCGAGTCGGCACCGGGAAAGGGCACGCGCGTGACCATCGCGCGGTGGAAGTAGGATGACGTCCATGGACCGCATCCCCGTCCGCGATCCGACCGATGTCGCCTCCGCCCGCCGCCGCATCGTCGGGCTGGCCGTCCGGCTTGGATACGCCGAAACCGAGGCGGCCCGCGTCGCCATCGTCGCAACCGAACTGGCGCAGAACCTGCTGCGCTACGGCGGCGGCGGCGAGATGCTGGCCGGGCCGGACGACGGCGCCGCGGGCGGCATCGAGATCCTCGCTTTGGACAAAGGCCCCGGCATGGTGGATGTCGCCGCCTGCCTGCGCGACGGTTTTTCGACCGGCGGCACGTCCGGCAACGGTCTTGGGGCGGTGCAGCGGATGGCACGCCAGTTAACCATCCACTCGCGTCCCGCCGGCGGCACCGCCGTGCTGGCGCGCATCGGCGGCGCTGCCGGGACGGAAGACCGGATATCGGCGGCCGTGTGCGTGCCGAAGCCCGGGGAGGACGTTTGCGGCGACGCGGCCTGCGTTCTTGCGCGGCCGGACGGGACGGTCGGGTTGCTGCTCGCCGACGGGCTGGGGCACGGTCCGCAGGCGGCGGCCGCGTCGCTCGAAGCGGTGCGGCTGTTCCGCAAGCATCCGGCAGCCGAACCGGTGGATCTTCTGACGATCCTGCATGCCGGCCTGCGTTCCACCCGGGGTGCGGCCATCGCCACGGCGCTGATCGATCCGGCGGCGCGGCGGGTGACCTATGGCGGCATCGGCAACATCGCCGGGTTCATCACCGATACCGGCGGCATTCGCCGCATGGTGTCGCACAGCGGAACGGCGGGCCACACCGCCGGCCGCATGCAGGCCTTCCAATATCCCATGCATCACCGCCCGGTCGTCGTGATGTTTTCCGACGGCCTGGCAACCTCCTGGTCACCTGACGGTCACGCAGGTCTGTTCTCGCTGGACCCTACTTTGATCGCCGCCGTGCTGTATCGTGATCACGCGCGCGGCCGGGACGATGCGTCGGTGGTCGTGTGGAAAGGTTGACCGCATGGAGTGGCCGCTGCTGACCGTCGCCCTGTCCGAACCCGAGGACATCGTGCTGGCGCGCCATCGCGCCCGGCAGGTGGCCTCCCGGTTCGGCCTGGACACTGCCAGCCAGACGCGCTTCGCCGCCTCGGTCTCCGAGATCGCCCGCAACGCCATCGCCTACGGCCGCGGCGCGCGGGTCGCCTTCTCCGTGAGCCGCAACGGTTCGGCCGCCCTGGTTGCGCGCGTGTCGGACACCGGCCCGGGCATCAAGGACCTGGATGCGGTCCTGGAAGGCCGCGCTCCCGGCCGCGGCATCGCCAGCGCGCGGCGCCTGGTGGACGATTTCGCCATTGCCAGCACCTCCGCCGGCACCATCGTGTCGCTGTCGCGCCGCCTGCCGGAGGGCGCCTGCGTCTCGCCGCCGGATATCGTTCGCATCGCGGACACGCTGAACCTCGGCCAGCAGCCCAACCCGGTGCAGGAGCTGCAGACCCAGAACACCGAACTGGTCGCCAGCCTGGCGGAGCTGCGCCTGCGGCAGGACGAACTGGAGCAGCTCAACACGGAGCTCGAGGATACCAATCGCGGGGTTGTCGCGCTGTATGCCGAACTCGACGAGCGGGCCGAGCAGTTGCGCCAGGCCAGCGAGCTGAAATCCCGTTTTCTCTCCAACATGAGCCACGAGTTCCGCACCCCGCTGAACTCGATCCTGGCGCTGTCGCGGTTGTTGCTGGATGGCGTCGATGGCCCCCTCACCCCCGAACAGGACCGCCAGGTCACGTATATCCGCCGATCGGCTGAGAGTCTGACGGAACTGGTGAACGATCTGCTGGACCTGGCGAAGGTCGAGGCCGGCAAGCTGGAGGTGCGGCCGAACCCGTTCACCGTGAACGAGCTGTTCGGCGCGCTGCGCGGGGTGATGAAGCCGCTGCAGCAGAACGACGCGGTCGAGCTGATCTTCGAGGAAGCGAACGGCCTGCCAATCCTGCTGACGGACGAGGCCAAGGTCGCGCAAATCCTGCGCAACCTGATCTCCAACGCGCTGAAATTCACCGAACGCGGGGAGGTGCGGGTGTCAGCGCGCCTCGACCGCCAAACCGGCCTGATCAGCCTGGCGGTCGCCGATACCGGCATCGGCATCGCCGAACCGGACCATCAGCTTGTGTTCCAGGAGTTTTCGCAGGTGGCGAACCGGCTGCAGGTCCGCACCAAGGGGACCGGCCTGGGGCTGCCGCTCTCGCGGCGTTTGGCGGAACTTCTCGGCGGCACACTGGCCTTGCGGAGCGCGCCTGGCGAAGGATCGGTTTTCACGCTGACCCTGCCCGTCCGTCCGCCTGCCGCGCTTGTGCCGCAACCCGAACGGGCGCGCGACGTTCTGCTGATCGATGATGAAGAGACCTCCCGCTACGTGCTGCGCCAGATGCTGAGCGGCTGTCAGGCTTTCACCATCCGCGAAGCCGAGACCGGAGCCGAGGGTCTTCGGCTGGCCCGCGCCGATGCTCCGGATGCCGTGCTGCTGGATCTGCGGCTGCCGGACATCGACGGGTTCGCGGTGATGGATCGCCTGCAAGCCGACGCGGCAACCGCCGGCATACCGGTGATCGTCTGCACCTCCTCCGTGCTGACCGACGGCGAACGGTCCCGGCTAGGCCAGGCCCGGGCGATCCTGTCCAAGGCTGCCCTGACCCGGGACGCCGTGCAACGCGCCCTGGCCGCGGTCTGGCAGGATGATCTCACCCCGGCGGCCGGAAGGGCCGCGGAATGAACGCCATCCCGCCCCTGGTCCTGAATGTCGACGACGATCCGGCCAACCGCTACGTCAAGACGCGGTCTTTGCGCATGGGCGGCATGGACGTGCTCGAGGCCGAAGACGGTGCCTCCGCCCTCGCGCTGATTGCCGATCGGCAGCCGTTGCTGGTGCTGCTGGATGTGAACCTGCCGGATGTGAACGGGCTGGAGGTCTGCCGCCGCATCAAGCAATCCTGGCCGGAGATCGTCGTGATCCAGATCTCCGCCACCGCCATTACCTCCGCCGAGAAGATCGTCGGACTGGAAAGCGGCGCCGATTGCTACCTGACCACACCGGTGGAGCCGCTGGAGATGATCGCCGTCACCCACGCGATGCTGCGGCTGCGCCAGGCGGAAACCCGCGCGCAGGAAGCGCATGAGCGCTACCGGATGATCGTCGAGAGCGCGGTGGACTACGCCATCTTCACCTGCGGGCTGGATGGCCGGGTCACAAGCTGGAACTCCGGCGCCGAAGCGATCCTGGGTTACACGCCTGACCAAATCGTCGGCCAGCCCTGCGCGCGGATCTTCCTGGCTGACGACGTTGCCGCCGATGTTCCCGAGACCGAGATGCGCTCCGCCCGGGAAGGTGTCAGCGTGCGGGCGGAACGCTGGCACCGGCGGCGCGACGGCACGCGCTTCTGGTCCAGCGGACGCATGGTGCCGCTGCGCAACCGCCGCGGCGAGGTCGCCGGCTTTCTCAAGATCCTCTACGACCGCACCGTCGAAAAGGACGCCCGCGACGCGCTGGAGGCTTTGAACGCCGAACTGGAAGACCGCGTGGCGGAGCGCACCCGGGAACTGGCGGCGGCGAATGAGCGGTTGCGGGCGGAGATCGTCGAGCGGGAGCGGACCGGGGAGCAGATCCGACAGTTGCAGAAGATGGAAGCGCTCGGCCAACTCACCGGCGGGATTGCGCACGACTTCAACAACCTGCTGACGGCGATCCTGGGCGGGCTGGAGGTGACGCGGCTGCGCATCGAGGATCCGCGCACGCTGCGGATGATCGACAGTTCCGTCAGCGCCGCGCAGCGCGGGGCGAAACTGATCGCGCAGCTCATGGCGTTTGCGCGGCGGCAGAACCTTCAGCTCGATTACCTGCCGATAAACGAGCTTTTGCAGGAGATGCGGGAGCTGCTGGAACGCAGTGTCGGTTCGGCGGTGACGCTGACCTTCGACTTCGCTCCGGACGTCTGGCCGGTGATGGCCGACGCGAGCCAGGTGCAGACGGCGATCCTGAACCTCGCCATCAATGCGCGCGACGCGATGCCGGCGGGCGGGACATTGCGCATCGCCACCGGCAACACGCTGGTGTGCGGTTCGGTGGACGGAACGGATGTGCCGCCGGGCGATTACGCGACCCTGTCGGTCGAGGACACCGGGACCGGCATGTCGGACGACGTCAAAGGGCGTCTGTTCGAGCCGTTTTTCACCACCAAGGAGGTCGGCAAGGGCACCGGGCTGGGCCTGGCTCAGGTGTATGGATTCGTGCGCCAGTCGGGCGGCGACGTGCGGGTCGACAGCGTGCTGGGGCGGGGGACGAAGATCACGATCCTGCTGCCAAAGGCGGTGGAGACGGCAAACGAGGCCGCAGCGGTCTAGCGTTCCGTCCGGGCGCATCTCGCGGAGGAGGATGCTCTATCAAAGAGCTACCAGAACGTTGCGCACTCTCGACGTGCTCAGCCCGTACCCGGACGTCCGCGATCGTCATGACACCCGACTTATCATGACGGAACGGCATCGCTATACCGCCGCGATGATCCCGTGCAGCTCCAGCATGAATGACCATTCGGCCATCGCCGCCATCGCGCCGAGGGTCAGCGTGCTGATGACCACCCGTAACGGCGCCCGGTTCATCGGCGATAGCATCGGCAGCATACTCGCGCAGACCCGGACGGATTTCGAACTGATCATCGTGGACGATGGCTCGACCGACGAGACGCCGTCGCTGCTCGCCGGCTACCGCGACCCGCGCCTGCGCGTGCTCCGGCCCGACCGCAACCTCGGCGTCGCGGATGCGCGCAACTTCGGCCTGGCCGCCTGCCGCGGCGAGTACATCGCCGCGCTCGACCACGACGACATCAGCCTGCCGGAGCGTCTGGCCGTTCAGGTCCGTTTCCTCGATGCGCATCCGGAGGTCGTCCTCGCCGGGACCGAGGTGCTGCTGCGGATGCAGGACGGCCGGACTTTGCCGACGGACCATGTGCCGGGCAGTTCGCCGGCCCTGGTGCATTGGATGCTGCACGTGGACAACCCGTTCACCTGGTCCTCGGTGATGATCCGCGCAGCCGCGCTGCGGCGTCTGGGCATTTTCTTGCGCCGCGAGGCGGAGCCGGCCGACGACTTCGACCTGTACCACAGATTATCGGGCATCGGCACGCTGGCGCGGCTGAACGAGACGCTGACGATCTATCGCTGGCACGCCGGCAATACCACCTACGCGCAAAGCGAGCGGCTCTTCGCCAGCGCCTGTGGGACCCTGGCCCGCGCGTATGAGCCGTGGCTGGGCGCGGGTGCCGCGGAGGCCGCGCAGCTCGTGGTGCATCACCTGTCGGACCGTCAGCCGGTGCGGGACATCGCGACGCTGGGGCGTCTCGGTGACGTGCTTGAACGTCTGCTGGGCAGGTTCCAGGACATCTACGCCGCCGATGCCGCCGCGCTGCGGCAGATCGAGGCGCATGCCGGCCGGGTCTGGTGGCGGGTGACGCGCAGCGCGATCCGCTCCGGCACGCTGCTGGCGCTCTTTCGGTACGCGGCGCGGCGCGGGCTGCGGAGCGGCTTCGGCCCGGCATGGCACGATGTGGTGGTGTCGGTCGCGGTGGGGACGCTGCGGGCGATGCGCGTCGTCCGGTGACCGGGCCGGCTCCCGCCGCTTCAGTCCGGAGCACCGGCCGAGTCGTCCAAAGGCCGATGTGCGGCGGCACACGCCCGGTAATTGGCGTCCAGTTCCGGCGCCATCAGGCGCAGCGCGGCGAGCCGGCGGGCCACATCGCGCATATAACGGACCTCTCCCGGGGTCAGGGCGCGGCCAAGCAAGGGCTGCTCCCGATAGGACAACCACTTCTTCAGCACCTGGTAGCCGCCGATTGTGAAGCTCCACACCGTCTCGGGGATGTTGCGCCAATAGGCATCGGCGTTGAGGAACACGTCGAGCGTGGCGGCGCCGAGCAGATCGGCTTCGGCCCGGGCCGGCGCCTCGTTCGCAGCATAGCCGCGCGGGACGGTGCGACCGCGGCCCGGCATCACCGCACCGCCTTTGCCGGCGTGGCCCCAGCCGGCGGTGAGCAGGCGATCCGCCTCGGTCATGGCGCCACCGCCGCGTTTTGCCGGAAGCGCGATGGTCGCGATCACCGGCTGGATGGCGCCGCTGGTGACGCCGGGCACCGGCGCGTCGGGGTCGAGCAAGGCCGCGACACGCGCACCCAATGCGGCGGACCCGCGCAAGAGATTGGCGGTGTCCGGTAGCGGCACGCGGGGCCAGTCCTGGCGGATGCCATCTGCGTTTTCCGAAAGCCATGCGGGTGCGTAACCGATCGCGAGGGCGTGATGCCATGGGAGGGTTGCGGTGGGGCGGTCTTCGTCAGGGTCCGGAAGGTCGAGCGCTTTGAGCCAGGCACGTACAGCAGCCGAAAGATTGGCGGTGTCGGGCGATGCAAGAACAGGGAGCGGATGAGCGTTGGGATCGAGAAGGTGATCGCCTGGAAGCAACGAGGTCCAAAAAATTGGCACCCCCTCCTCCGGTCGTCGGGACCGAAGTCGAGTGACAACAAATCCGTTCCCTGCAAACGCGCGGACCGCGAGTTCGGGTCGCGGCTCGTTCCAAAGTGGCCGAACGTTGGTATGATATGCCCACGGAATCTCGAATGGATACACCGCAATCTTACGCAGCGCGAGTTCGGAGTAGACGGACTCCCGCAGCACCCGCCGACGAGCATTCTCGGCGTCGAAACGCGCCATATCCTTCACCGGCCCAGTGCCTGCCTCCACCAATTCAGCAAACGAGATTTGCGGATCAAAATACCTTCGCATCCGCTCGGCGAGTTGCGCCCGATCCAGGGATCGGAGGGCGCCGCGTCTCTTCTCAATTACACCGCTGAATGGTTCGAGTGCGGACATCTCAGGTAACGACGGCCATGACTGGTAGTCCGCGGCAACCTCGGCCGTCCGAAATGAATATCGGTTGTCGATAACAGGACCTGACGCTATATATTCGTTGCTGAAATTTGGCACTTCAAGGCTGGCAAGCAGTGCTTCTCGCTTAGCGATGCCCCACAAATCGCGATACAACACCCGTCCATCCGGCGCACCAACGTCCCGTTTCACCAACAAAGTGACCGCCGTACCGACCTGTATCCCTTCGCGATTGGCGTCGGTGCTGAACACCGACGGGTCAGGACTGCCGTCCGGCGCGACCTTCCCAGTCTCGAATTTCGACCCATTCAGATTGTCCACCCAGATGCGATCGAACTCCGCCAGAATTCTTTTGCGCATCACCACATAAGACGGGAACGACAACCACGAGTGGTTGCTGATGAAGCAGACAATGCCCCGGCCCGTGCCCTCGGCGATCCGCCGCTCAGCCACCCGGAAGAAGCGCACATACAAATCATCCAGATTGAATTTGCGGATGCCCCAGTCGCGCTGCAGCCCTTCCTTATAAGGATTGACCAGCCCGGATTCCTCGGCCGGTGCGGTACCCGCGAACGCATTGTACGGCGGGTTCCCCAGCACAACGAGAATCGGCCGCGCCTGTTTCACCCGCGCGGCCTCGTCCCGTTCGTCGGCCAGCGGCGGGTAGGTGAAGCGTATCCCGGTCTGTCCGGCGTTCGCCGCACCATCCTCGTGCGGCGCCGCCCAACCGGTCAGGGCGTTGGTCAGGTACACCGCCGCCCGTTCGTCCGGACCCAACGGCGCCCCGGCCGCCCTCAGCGCATGGCCGATCTGCCAATGCGCGATGACATAGGGGGCGGGCATGATCTCAAACCCGGCCACGCGGGTCATCGCCGCGTGTTTCAAGTCCTCGGCCATCAGCGCGTCCTCGCCCTTGGCGCGCAGGGTTCGGGCGATGCAGGCAAGAACCTCCACCAGATACGCTCCCGTTCCGCAGCACGGGTCCAGCACCCAGACCGAGGGATCGGCCAGCCCGTCCGCCAACCCGAGTTCGCTCCGCAACACCTGATCGACCCGCTCGACCATATAGCGGACGATCTCCCGCGGCGTGTACCAGACCCCAAGGTCCTTCCGTAGTCCGGGATCAAATGCGGCCAGGAACGGCTCGTAGAAGTACCGGACCGCGTCGGCCTCTTCGAATCGGGCGAAAAACGCCTCCCGGTCAACGCGGTTGAGCGCCGCCGCCGCCCATGACAGCGGCTCCTCCAAGCCGAGCGGCTTGAGCGATTGCGGCGTGGCGATGCGCTGGAACAACGTGTCAACGAAGGGCACATGCAGGTTCCAGCCGGCGGCCCGCCATTCAAACACCGCCTGCCCCGACTGAGCCACCTCGACCCAGGCGCTGAACAATCCGTAGAAAAGCGTCTGCACGAGGGTGCTGCGGAAAAGGTGCTCACCCTTCGGACCTTCAAACTGAAGGCCCAACGCCTCCTGCAACGCCGCGCGCAACTCGGCAAAGGCGGGCAGGCTCGCCTGCTCGTCAACCCGCGCCAGCGCATCGCGGGCATAGGAGGCCAGGAAAAAGGCGACCTCCTCGGGCCGGGCAAGCGGCGCCTGATGCAACAGGGTGCGCTCAAGGAACTCGGCGAAACGGGCCGCCAAAGCCGCCGGGCGGCGCTGATTCCGCGCCAGGGCAAAGAATGCATCGGCATCGGCGCAGCCGAAGCTGAAGCCTTCCCGACGCTCCGGCTGGCCGCGCGCGTCAAGTCCGAGGAGCACGAAGTCCCGGTAGTTGGTGACCAACACCAGCCCGTAGGCGTCGAGGTAGCGGCGAACCTGTGCACTGCCGAGCTTCACCGAGATATCGGCCGGGATGTCATCGACCTCCACCACGCCGCGTTCGGGGGCCTGCGCCTCCGGCCACGCGTCCAGCGACTGTCCGCGCGTGGCAACGAACAGGCCCATATCGGGAAAGCCCGATCCGCGATTGCGCAGATTGGGCACGCAGAATACGCGCGGCTTCAGGTGTTCGCCGGCAGCGTTGAATGCCCCCGTGAGAGCGCCGTAGTAGCTGATTTCGCCGGTTCCCGCGCGGGTGGCGCGGATGCGGGCGATTTCCGACAGGTAGTCGGAGAGAATGTTTATGCGCATTAAGGTCGGATTTATACTTAAACCGGGATCGGAATATAGACCGGATTGTGATGGCTGCACCGTATCTCCGTTCGAGTCGCGCTTTATGACGCCGGCGGCTTGCCACTATACGTATCGGCATGAACCGATTCGCCGCCACCCAGCCGGACCTGTTCGCCTCGGCCGCCGCGCCTGCCAGCGCGCCCGAGCGGGCGCCACTTGATCAACTGACCGACATGCTCGCCATGCTGCGGGCCGCCGACCGTCTGCCGTGGCCCGACGCCGCCGCCGCCATGGCCGAGGAACACCGTGCCCTGGGTCTCGCACGAGTCGCCGGGGCGGAAGGCGCGGCACTCGCCGCCGCCATCTTCGAGGAAACCGAACGCCTGCTATCCGCAACGGAGTGATGCATCAGCGTCCACGCACGCCCCCGCCATCTTCATGGACATGTGACACCCCCATTGCTAGAAGCCGGCCTGTTTCCGGCGCTCAGACCGGTCCGGCATCCCAACTCAGCGGCCCGCATTATGAAAATCGTCTCCTGCAACAGCAATCGTCCGCTCGCCGAGGCTGTTGCCAAGATCCTCGAACTGCCGCTGACCAAGGCGTCGATCCGGCGCTTCGCCGACATGGAGGTCTTCGTCGAAATCCAGGAGAACGTCCGCGGTGAGGACGTCTTCGTCATCCAGCCGACATCCTTCCCGGCCAACGACAACCTGATGGAGCTGCTGGTCACGCTGGACGCGCTCCGCCGATCCTCCGCCCGCCGCATCACCGCCGTGATCCCGTATTTCGGCTACGCCCGGCAGGACCGCAAATCGGCCCCGCGCACGCCGATATCCGCCAAGCTGGTGGCCAACCTGATCACCCAGGCCGGCGCCCACCGCGTCCTGACGATGGATTTGCATGCCGGCCAGATCCAGGGCTTCTTCGACATCCCGGTGGACAACCTGATCGCCGCCCCGCTGTTCAGCCGCGACATCGAGGAACGCTATCATGGCGACAACCTGATCATCGTTTCTCCCGACGTCGGCGGCGTGGTGCGGGCCCGCGCGATCGCCACCCGGGTCAACTGCGACCTTGCGATCATCGACAAGCGGCGGGAGCGCGCCGGCCAGTCCGAGGTGATGAACATCATCGGCGATGTCGTCGGCCGCGACTGCGTCATCATCGACGACCTGGTCGACTCCGGCGGCACGTTCTGCAACGCGGCGGATGCGCTGGTGAAGCGGGGCGCCCGATCGGCCAGCGCCTATGTCACCCATGGCGTGCTGTCCGGCGCTGCGGTGTCCCGCATCGCCTCGTCTCCCATAGAAATGATGACGATCACCGATTCGATCCTCGCCACCGCGGAAGTGAAGCGCTGCCCAAACATTCGCGAGCTGACCATCGCACCGCTGCTGGCCGAGGCGATGCGGCGGATCAGCGACGAAACCTCGGTCAGTTCGCTGTTCGACTGATTCAGGGGGCCTGGACGTCAAGGCCGCCTGACGGCATGGTCCGGCGCGATCACGGCCAAAGACAGACGCTTGTTTGTTTGCCAATCGGCTACATCTAGAACGTCAACGACCAGGATTAGCGACCATGGACCACATCATCGGCCAGGCGGCCCCCGGCCAGCCGGCCGCGGCAGCCAACATCATGAAAGACGGCGACCAGAAAACCTTCATGCAGGACGTGGTCGAAGCCTCGCGCTCGGTGCCCGTCCTGGTGGATTTCTGGGCGACATGGTGCGGACCCTGCAAGCAATTGACTCCGACCTTGGAGAAGGTGGTCAAGGCCGCCGGCGGCCGGGTGAAGCTGGTCAAGATCGATATCGACCAAAACCAGGGCCTGGTCCGCCAACTGGCGCAGCTCGGCCTGCCGATGCAGTCGGTGCCGACCGTCGCCGCCTTCTGGCAGGGGCAGATCGCGGACCTGTTCCAGGGAGCGCAGCCGGAGTCGGAGGTGAAGCGCTTCGTCGAGGCACTGCTGAAGAACGCCGGCGGCTCCATGCCGGCGGCCGATTTGCTGGCTGAGGCGAAGGCGGCGCTGGAGCAGGGCGATCCGCAGCAGGCCGGCGAACTGTTCAGCGCGCTGCTGGCCGAGGAACCCGAGAATGGCGGCGCCTGGGGCGGCCTGGTCCGCGCACTGATTGCGCTGGGCGACGAAGAACAGGCTGAACACGCGCTGTCCGAAGTGCCGGAAAAGCTGGCCGAACATGCCGAAGTCTCCGGTGCGCGCAGCGCGCTGGCGCTGGCTCGCGAAGGCCGCGCCGCCAAGGATCAGCTTCAATCGCTGCAAGCCCGTCTGGCAGCCGATCCGACGGATCATCAGGCGCGCTACGACCTGGCTACGGCGCTGAACGCAATGAACGAACGCGACCAGGCGGCCGAGGCGCTGCTGGAGATCATCCGCCGCAACCGCGCGTGGCACGACGACGCCGCCCGGCTGCAATTGCTGAAATTCTTCGAAGCCTGGGGGTTCGATGATCCCGCGACCTCGGCTGCCCGCCGCCGCCTGTCAGCGCTGCTTTTTAGCTGAATGACGGTGTTCCACCCCTACCCCGAGGACCTGCCGTCGGAGTTCGCGGTGTTTCCGCTGACCGGCGCGCTGCTGCTGCCGCGGGGGAAATTGCCGCTGAACATCTTCGAGCCGCGCTATCTGGCGATGACGCTGGATTCGCTGGCGACGGGACGCATGTTCGGGATGGTGCAACCCGACCCGCAGGCGCCGAGGCTGGATCATGGGCCGGGATTGTACCGGGTCGGCTGCCTCGGCCGCCTGTCGTCGTTCAGCGAAACCGACGATGGCAAGCTGCTGATTACCCTGACCGGGCTGATCCGCTTCACTATCGACAGCGAACTCGATCTGGTGCGCGGCTATCGCCGGGTGCGCGGCGACTTCTCGCGCTTCACCGACGACCTCGACGTCGCGGCGCAGGCCGCCGATCTGGAGCGGGAGAAATTGCTGGCCGCATTGCGCGGGTATTTCGCGCAGCGGGGTGTTGACGCCAACTGGGATGCGATCCGGCGGATGTCGGATGACGCGCTGGTGGTGACGCTGGCGATGGCCTGCCCGTTCGAGCCGGTGGAGAAGCAGGCTTTGCTCGAAGCCCCGACCCCGGCCGAACGCGCGGCGACGCTGCTGGCGCTGCTGCAGATGGGCGCGGCCGGCCCCGATTTGCCGCCCGGCCGCTCCGTTAGCTGAACATAAAGGATTGGCGCGATGCCCGAACTCGTTCCCACCGCGTCCGCCACTGTCGAGGCGGCCGTCGACCCGCGCCTGCTGGAGGTCCTGGTCTGTCCGCTGACCAAGGCGCCGCTGGAATATGACCGCGCGGCAAACGAACTGATCAGCCGCAAGGCCGGCCTGGCCTATCCGATCCGCGACGGCATCCCGATCATGCTGCCGGAAGAGGCGCGGACGCTGGATCAATAATGCCCACGCCAACGGAAATCCGGCTGGACCGAGCGGCCCGGGTGCTCCATGTTTCGTTCGATGACGGAAAAGACTTCGCGCTGCCCGCCGAGTATCTGCGTGTCGAAAGCCCGAGCGCCGAGGTCCAGGGCCATACCCCGGACCAGAAGCAGACGGTTGCCGGCAAGCGGCTTGTCGGCATCACCGCGGTCGAGCCTGTCGGGCACTACGCCGTGCGGCTGGTTTTCGATGACCGTCACGACAGCGGGATCTACTCCTGGAGCTATCTGCGCGCGCTCGGGGAGGAGCAGCATCTCCGCTGGGCCGCGTATCTGGCCGCGCTTGCCACGCGCGGTCTGTCGCGGGATTCGGGTTAAGTCCGCCACCTCACTTTCGTCATGGCCCGGCTTGTCCGGGCCACCTATAGCGGCAGGTGCGGCGATAGGTGGCCCGGACAATACCCCGGACAAGCCGGGGCAGGGCCATGACGAGGGGGGTAGATTCCTCGCCCACCGCCTCAGCATTTCACCCACCCCATGCCCCCCCGCGCGCGCCGGTTGAGCGACGCCGACAAGGCGTCATGGGCAAACTACGCCCGGCTGATCGCGCCGCTTCCCGGTAAAGCCGGCGCGCCTCCGCCCGAATCCCTGCCAATCGAGCCGCCCCCGACCCCAGCCGATGTGCCGCCCCGCGTCCGCGTGCCACCCGCTGTCGCGAAGCCGCGCTCGAAACCGCCGATGCTTTCCGTCGGAGAGCAGCCGGGCGGTGTCGATCGCGCCACCTGGCAGCGATTCCGGACCGGGAAACTACAGGCCGTCCGCAAGCTCGACCTGCACGGCATGACGGCGCAGCACGCCTTCCACGCCCTCGTCGCGTTCCTGCGCACGGCCCACGCGGAGCAAGTGCGCTGTGTCGAGGTGGTAACCGGGCGCGGCAGCGGCGAGAGCGGGGGGGTGATCCGCCGGGAATTCCCGCTTTGGCTGAACCTGCCGGATATCCGGCCGCTGATCCTGGGGGCGGCGCATCCGCATGCGCTGAATCCCGGATCGGTGCGCCTGATCCTGCGGCGCATCCGATGACTCCCTTCGGCGCCCGGCTGCGCGGTTTGCGGGCAGCCCGCGGGGTGACGCTGAAGGCTCTTGCGGAGGCGTTGCAGATTTCGGCCGCCTACCTCTCGGCGCTCGAGCACGGCAAGCGCGGCGTGCCGAGCACCGGGCTGGTGCATCAGGTGAATGAGTTCTTCGGACTGATCTGGGATGAGGCTGACGAACTGTCCCGCCTGGCGCGGCTGTCAAACCCGCGGGTGACAGTGAACACCGCCGGGCTGACACCGGAGCAAACCGCCCTGGCGAACCGGATGGCGCAGGCGATCGACCGCCTGACTCCGGAGACGGTCGCCGCCCTGCACGCGGTTCTGGATACGACAGCATTTCAGCCGAAGGCGCGCACCCGGCGTGTTGCGGCAGCGGCGGCGCGGGCGGGGAGATAGAGGCTTCGGATTTTCGGCCCGAGCGATAGCAGTTTTGTCATTGTCCGGCTTGTCCGGGCCAGTATCGTGGACGTGCCGCGACAGGTGGCCCGGACTTGCGCCGGGCCATGACCGTCATCAAGCCGCCAGCGGGTGGACCCGTGCCTCGATTTCGGCGCCGAATTGAGCCTGCGCCATCGACAGATCATAGGCGGTTTGCAGACCCAGCCAGAATTGCGGGCTGGTGCGGAAGCATCGCGCCAGACGCAAAGCCAGATCGGAGGTCATCGGCCCCTCGTCCGTGATCACCGGAGCGATCTGGCTTGGCGCCACGCCGAGCGCCTCGGCCAATCCCGTGGCATCGAGCCGCATCGGCTCCATGTACTCTTCGCGCAACACCCGTCCCGGGTGCATCCTGCGTCTCGTGCGTCCCATTGGGCAACCTGTGGGGTTTTGGTATAAATGGGAGATTGCAGGCTGCTCATGGCAGCAAAAAGGCAAACCCGGCTCTATCTTGGGGCGCTGGAACTTTTTTTCGCGCCGCACCATGAACCGCCGCCGCTGGATGATCAGGGCCTCAGCGCAGCCAGTGCCTGCTCGGAGTTGAACATCCGGGCGGCGCTGTGGCCGACACCAGGGACGATGGCAAGACGCCAGTTGAACGGCCAACCATGCTCGCGGGCGGTTTGCTCGGCCTCCCGAAACACCGTCCGGCCGCGTTCGAGCCGGGTGTCGCCCTGGGCTTCGGCCTCCTCGGTGGACGCCAGGTTGCGCGAGCCGACATCGTCTTGTCCGAGCAATACCGTAACCGGGGCGGCCAGATAGCGGCGCAGCGCGGCCTCGCCCGGCCCTGGCGGATAGACGCCGCCAAACCCGTACGGGGCCGCGACGTCCAGCGACGGACGGACCCAGGTGGACGGGTTGGCGATAACGATCTGTGTCGCCTGATCTTGCCCGAAGGCGGCGACGCGGCTGAGGAATTGGCCGCCGGCGGAATGGCCGATCATGGCGTAGGGCAGGTCGGGGCGGCTTTCCTCGCGTCTGATTTGGGCCGCAAGATGCGCCACGAGGTTCACGGTCCAGTCCGAGGCGGGCTGGACAACCCCGCCATGAACGATGCCGCCATGCTGGTAGCGCCAGGTCGGAAACCGGGCATTGTCGAACAGCGGCGCGGCGACGAGGCGGCAGAGCCGCTGGGCGAGCGAGACGGCGTCGCTGCGATAGTCCGCGGCGTTCCGGTCGAGCCCGTGGAACACGAGCAAAAGTCCGGAGACCGGGCATCCCGCCGGCCGGTAAGTGAACACCTGGAGCGGAACGCCGTCGATATCGGCCTTTTCCTGTCCATTTCCGGCCGGGATCGGGCGCTCGGCTGCCGGGCCAGCTTCCTGCGCTGCGGTCGCGGTAAGACTGGTCGTCAGAATGCAAATCATCGAGAACACCACCCCCGCGGACGTGGCCTGCGACCGGGTCACCGTCTTCGCGAAAAAGGCCGGGTGGCGGTTGCGATGCGCCGCGGGATCGAACTCGCTCACACTGCGCCCGCCGCCCGCATCGCGGCGATTCGCTCCCGGGAAAAGCCGATTTCTGTCAGTACGCCATCGGTATGCTGGCCGACGGAGGGCACAGCGCCGGTCGCCGCTTCCACGTCCACGAACGTAAACGGCGGCAGCAGGCCGCGCACCGGCCCCGCCTCGGTGTCGATCTCCCGCCACCGGTCCCGGGCCGCGAACTGCTCATGATTCCACGCGCCGATCGGCTGGTTCAGGCGCCCGTTGGCGATGCCGGCCAGATCCAGCAAGCCTGCGGCCTCGACCGAGGTCATGCTGCTGAAGCGATCCTCGATCATTGCCGTCAGCGCCGCGCGGTTTTCCCGCCTTGCCGCCATATCGGCGAAGCGCGGGTCGGCCGCCGCCTCCGGCCGTTCCAGCACCCTGACGCAGAACGTCGCCCATTCCCGTTCATTCTGGATGCCGAGGATCACCTGCCCGTCCCCGGTCCGGTGTGCGCCATACGGAGCCAGCGCCGGGTGGCCGGTGGGCATGCGGGGCGGCGGCGAGCCGGTATAGGCGTGGCGCAGCATGGGGTGCATCATCCACTCCCCGAGGGCGTCCAGCATCGCGACCTTGACATTTGCCCCCTGGCCCGTCCGGCCGCGGCGCAGCAGCGCGGACAGGATCCCGGTCAGCGCATACATGCCGGTGGCGATATCAGCGATTGAGATGCCGACCCGCGCCTGTTCATCTGCCGTGCCGTTAACGCTGATGAGGCCGGCCTCCGCCTGGATCAGCAGGTCGTAGGCTTTCTTGTTCGCGAACGGGCCGCTGTCGCCGTAGCCCGAGACGTCGCACACCACCAGCTTCGGATTGGTCGCCTTGAGCGCCTCATAAGACAGGCCAAGCCGGGCCGCAGCGCCGGGCGCGAGGTTCTGGATCAGCACGTCGGCGCCCTCGACCAGCGCCTGCAATGCCGCCCGAGCCTCGGGGTGCTTCACGTCCAGGGTCACGCTGCGCTTGCCGCGGTTCAGCCAGACGAAATGGCTGCACAGGCCGTTGACGTGGTCGTCGTAGGCCCGCGCGAAATCCCCCTCCCCCGGCCTCTCAACCTTAATGACATCCGCCCCCAAATCCGCCAGATGCCGCGTGCAAACCGGCGCCGCAACAGCGTGTTCCAACGCGATCACACGCATGCCTTCCATCGGGAGCATCGGGGCGTTTCCTTGCTTCTTCTGTCAAGCAAAGCGCCAACCCGGAGCGCTGTCAAAGCAGCGAGGCCGCCGGCACCCTTGTTACGACACCTGCGGCGATAGGCAGCGCGCCCGCGAACCGGATTTCGCCTGTGGACGCATGCTGTACTCCGCTCGCGACGGCCGCGGATGTGGCATCATCGGGAATGGGAATGGAGGAGCAGGCGAAACCGCGCGATAGATCGCAGGAATCGCAAGCGGCGTTCGTTCCTCCGGACGAACGCCGCGTTTGACGAATTTGCGATTAAAGCCGGCCGTTAGCTGTGCTTGACGCTGAAGGTGACTCCCAGGCCGTCGGTGTTGCCGTTTGCGTCGAGATAGAAGCCGACGACCTGCCCCTTGTCGTTGATGCCGTTGAGCACCGTCATCGCGGTCGGGCCCTTCATGGGGTTTTGTGTCGCATCGATCGTCGCGTAGGTGTTGGACTGCTCGTCGAACAGGAAGCCGTGCGTCGCGCCGGCCGCGTCGGTGTAAGACCCGACGACCTGGTCTTCGTTGTTGAGGCCGAGAGCCTGCACCGACACGGCGCCTTTCGGCCCGGTCAGCCAGTCGATCGTGCTGCCCTCCTTGATGAAGCTGACGTCATTGCCGTTGGCGCCGACGACGAAACCGGCGATGTGACCCGCGTTGTTGATCGCAGTCGTTGTTGTGCTGGCAAAACCCGTGATATCGACCTCGGCGAAGCTTTTCGAAGCGATGTCGTAGGTAAAGCCATGGTCGTTGCCATTTGCGTCGGTCCAGAAGCCGACTGCCTTGTCCTTGTCGTTTACGCCAAGCAACTGTTCGACGGTCATGCCGCCGGCAGCCTTGCCCACTCCGTTGGGATCGTCGACCAGGCTGAAGACGCCGTTGTTGTCGACAAAGCCGAAGTTGTTGTTTTCCATATTGACGGTGTTGGAGTTGGCCCAGAATCCGACAGTCACGCCCTTGTTGTTGATACCGGTGACCTGGGTCTGGACGGAACCGACGAAGTTCTCGTCGTGGAAGTTTGCCTGAGTGTACGGCGGGGTAAAGGTGTAGCCCTGGTTGGGATGGCCGGCCGCACCGCTGCCGAAGTAGCCGGCAATCGTTCCTTCGTTGTTGATGCCGAGCAACTGGTTGAAGGTCGGGTCCTTCGGGTCGACGGGGGCGGTCTGGATGGAGTTAACCTGGATTTGCGTAGCCATTGATAGTCTCCTGCTGTGTTGCGTTGATTTCCGGATTTCGTCCGGGTCATGCCTCTAACTGGACCGGGTAAGTCCGGAGCAGTTGGCGAGACGGAACTTGCCCCGGGCGGCCAGTCCCGAGGGTGACCATGGTCACGTTTTACTTCGATTGCCGAAAAACCCGGTTTCCCTGGCTTATGTGCCCGCGGTCACTTCTCGTCTCCCCGTTGAATGGCACTGACCACGCGGATGCAGCCACGGGGCTGCGGCAATCAGGGAAACAGGGCAATGGACACAGGCAACCTCGAGGAACTGGAGCAGACGGGCATTCCCGCCCCGGGTGGCGAGCTCGCCATCCGCATCCGGCTGATGGCGATCGCCGCGGCAGCCCGCTTTCACGGCGCCGAACTGGATCGCAGCGATCTTCGCGTCCCGGCTGAGGAAATCCCATCGCCGGCTGCTCTGTCGGACTGGCTGCGTGGCAGCGGCTTGTGGGCCAAGGCCGTCCGGTTGCCGTGGAAGCAGCTTGTGGCGCTGGATGTGACGAGCCCGGTCGTTCTGCTGCTGAAAGACGGCAGCGCCGTCATGCTGGTGGCCGCCGACAGGAAGCGCAATATGGTGCTCCTGCGGCATTCCCGGCTTGGCCCGAACGATCCGCCGGTTGCGGCGACCGAAACGATGTTGTCCTCGGTGTGGAACGGTGAAGCCGTGCTGATGCGCGCCCGCCGATCGGCCGGTGGGGAGGACGCACAGTTCAATATGGGATGGGTGGCGGACCTGGTCTGGCAGGAACGCCGCCTGATGCGCGATGTCCTCATCGCCTCGGCGGTGCTCAGCGTGCTGACGGTCATTCCGGCCCTGACAGTGATGACCGTGATCGACGAGGTCGTTACTCACCAGAGTATTTCAACACTGATCCTGATGGCGCTGCTGATTGGCATTGCCCTGCTGTCCGAAACGGCGCTGGGATTTGCCCGGCGGCAACTGATCCTGGTCGTCGGCGCGCGGGTCGATGCCAAGCTTAACCTCCATGTGTTCGAACGCCTGCTGCGGCTGCCGCTGGATTATTTCGAGCGCAACCAGGCCGGCACGGTCTGGTCGAACACCGGCTTGCAGATCGCCAAGATCCGCGAGTTCCTGACAGGCAAACTGCTGACCACGATGCTCGATCTGGTCACGCTGGTCGTCCTGCTGCCTATCCTGTTCTATCTGCAACCGCTTTTGGCGCTGCTGGTGTTGGCCTCGGCCTGCGCGATCGCCGGGATCATCGTGGCGTTTATGCAGCCGATGAGCAGCCGCGCCAAACGTTTCATCAATGCCGAAACGGCGAAGTCCAGCATCATGGTCGAAACGTTGCACGGCATCCGCACCGTCAAGACCCTGGCGCTGGAACCGCAGCAGCGCGCGCTGTGGGATGAGCGTGTGGCCGAGGCGACGAAAGCGAAGATCGCCGCGGGACGTCTCGCCAACCTGCCGCAGATGCTGATCACGCCGATCGAAGGGTTCATGCAGCGGGGCGTGCTGCTGGTGGGGGCGTATATGGCGATCACCAGCAACGGATCGGTTGCGGTGGGTGCACTGATCGCCTTCATGATGCTGAGCGGGCGCGTCGCCCAACCGCTGGCCAGCCTGGCGCGGCTGATGGAGGATATCGGCCAGGTGCGGACGGCGACGACTCTGGCGGCTTCCGTGCTCAACCAGCGGCCCGAAACGGCCGACACCACGAGCGGCGTCCGGCCGCAGTTCCAGGGCGGCATCGCGTTCCGCAACGTCGTCTACAGCTATCCGGGCGCCCCCAACCCGGCGCTGGACCGGATCGGCTTCGGCATCGCGCCCGGAACGGTGCTCGGCGTCGTCGGCCGCAGCGGATCGGGGAAGTCCACGCTGACCCGCCTGCTGCAAGGCATCAGCCGCGACTACGCCGGCCAGGTCAGCATCGACGGCATCGACATCAAGGACATCAACCTGGCGCATCTGCGCCGCAACCTCGGCGTCGTGCTCCAGGAAAACTTCCTGTTCCGCGGCACCATCCGCGACAACATCCTGGCCGGCCGGCCCGGCCTGACCTTGACCGACGCGGTGCGTGCCGCCCGCCTCGCCGGGGCAGCCGAGTTCATCGAGCGCCTGCCCAACGGCTATGAGACGATCATCGAGGAAGGCTCGCCCAACCTGTCGGGCGGACAGCGGCAGCGGCTGGCGATCGCCCGCGCCCTGGTGCACGACCCGCGCATATTGATCCTGGACGAGGCCACCAGCGCGCTCGATCCGGAAAGCGAGGCCCTGGTCAACGCCAACCTCGCGCAGATGGCCCGCGGCCGCACCATGGTCATCGTTTCGCACCGCCTGTCCTCGCTGACCGAATGCGACGCGATCCTGGTGCTCGACCAGGGCCGCGTCCTGGATGTCGGGCCGCACGCCGAACTGCTGACCCGCTGCGGCACCTACCAGCAGCTTTGGAACCAGCAGAACCGCCACATGATCGCCACCCGGGGAGTTTGAACAATGTCCGTCACAACCCAATCCATTCTCGAGTTCCAGTCGCCAACCGCTGCCGTCATCGCCGAGCGCCCATCCGTCGCGAGCCGCGCAACGATCTGGACGATCGGCTGTGCGATCGTTTCTTCCATCGCGATCATGGGCGTCTACCCGGTCGATCGCGTGGTGGCTGTCCCCGGCAAGGTCGTTGCCAAAACCGCCAACATGGTGGTGCAGCCGCTGGATACCTCGATCATCCGGCAGATCAACGTGCGGGAGGGCCAGTTGGTGCACGCGGGCGACCTGCTTGCCAGGCTCGACCCGACCTTCGCCCAGGCCGATGCCGGCTCGCTCGACGCCCGGGTGGCCAGCTTGCAGGCGGAAACCGATCGGCTTGAAGCCGAAACAAAGGACCGCGCCTACAACCCGGACGGCAGCCCCGCCAGCCAGTTGCAGGCGTTGATCTTCGCCCAGCGCCATGCCGAAAAGACGGCCCGTCTGGAGAACTACCGCCAGAAGATCGACAGCGCGCAGTCGCAGATCGCCCGGACCACCAGCGACATCGTCAGCTACGCCGAGGAACTGCGTGCCGCGCAGGCCAAGGAGGGCATCCGCAAGCAACTGGAGAAACTTCAGCTCGGCAGCAAGCTGAACACGCTGGATGCCGACGCGCAGCGGGCCGACGTCAACCGCTCACTCCAGGCCGCCTTCGCCGCCAACGCAGCGGCGAAAAGCGATTTCGAAGCGCTGATGTCGGAACGCGACAGCTACGTGCAGCAGACCCGGTCGGAAACCTCCCAGCAACTGACCGAACAGGGCCGCAAGCTGGCCGACGCGAAAGACCAGCAGGCCAAGGCGGCCCTGCACCGCAAGCTGGTGGATCTGCGGGCGGACCGGGACGCCATCGTGCTGAACGTGGCGAAGGTCTCCACCGGCTCCGTCGTGCAGTCCGGCGACGAACTGATCACCCTGGTGCCGGCGGACGCCGCACTGGAGGTCGAGGCCAGCATCCCGGCCCGCGATGCCGGCTTCGTCTCAGCCGGCAACCACGCCGTGATCAAGTTCGACACCTTCCCGTACACCACCTACGGCTTCGCCACCGGCACGCTGACCACTGTCAGCGCCGACAGCTTCTCCAGCCCGCGCGACAAGCCGGGCCGCCCGGCGGCATCGCGGACGGATGCATCCGACGGAGCCGCCTTCTTCCGCGGCAACCTGTCGCTGGACGAGATGAAGCTGCACAACCTGCCCGCCGGGTTCCGGATGACGCCCGGCATGCCGGTCACCGCCGACATCAATGTCGGCCGGCGCACCGTGCTGTCCTACCTGCTGGCAAAGGTGGTTCCGGCGCTGACCGAGGGCATGCGCGAGCCGTGAAGCGGTCCGGGGGTGCGTCCGGCCGCCGGATGCGCCCCCGAGCCCGGGCCTACAGGCCGAACGGCAGGCGCCCTTCCTTGTATCCGTTCTCATCGAAATGCTGCTGCCCGGACGCGAGATTGCCGTTGGCAACGTACTCCGCCACGCCGGGATTCTCTTTCAAATAGAAGTCCTCATCCACCGTGATGGCGAAGGGCCAGCGGCCCTCGAAATATCCGTCGTTGACGAAATGAGACTTCGGCGAGTGCACGATGCCCTGCCGGATCGCATCGGCGATATCCGGGTAACGCTCCAGATACCACTTTTCGTCAACCTCCACGCCGGCGATCAGGCGCCTGATCAGCCCGACAAACTCCTCGTAACCGCAATTGACGACCAGTTCGCCGGTACCGGCCGAAATCGTAACATAGGACTTCAGAACCTCGAACGGGGGCAGGTACCTCACGAAACAATCTCCGGGTCATGCGTCGCCGCCGGTTTATCCGGTCTGCACGGCCGCCGCAACAAGGTTGAGCACGGAATGATGATGACAGTCACGTTTTGTGCCCGCACTACCCTCAAATCTTTCGATCGGAGCAGGGTCCACCGGACTCTCCGGCATCGACACAGGGGCACTCCGCCAGCACTATGCAGGGGATCCACGACCATGGAGACAAAGACCGAATGCCAGCCCGGGACAGCCGAACAGGCCCATCGAGCGACCGGTTCACCGTCACTTACCGCGTGCGCGCAACGGCGGGGGACGTCGAGGCCCGGGCCAGAGGCATTGCGGTCGAGCAAAGCGTCGAAATGCCGCTGGCCGCTATCGACGATGAATACATCCTCTCTGGTATCGTCGGCGCGGTGGAGGAAATTGCCGATATCGGCGCCGGCCTGTTCGACGTGCGAATCGGCCTGGCAACGGCGACCGTGGGCCGCGATGCCGGTCAGTTCCTCAACATGCTGTTCGGCAACACCTCGCTGCACGAGGACGTAACGTTATGGGACGTCGCGGTGCCCGAAGCGCTGGTCGAAGCTTTCGGCGGCCCGCGCCACGGGATCGCGGCCTTGCGCCAGCGGCTGAGGCTGCACGGCCGCGCGCTGACCGGATCCGCCCTGAAGCCACAGGGTCTGCCGCCGGAGCGGCTCGCGCTGCTGGCCGAGCATCTGGCGCGCGGCGGCCTGGACTTCATCAAGGACGACCACGGCCTCGCCAACCAAAGCTACTCGTCTTTCGCCGAGCGGGTCCGCGCCTGCGCGGCAGGGGTGGCGCGCGGGACAAGGGCGACCGGGCATCCGACGCGCTACATCCCCAGCGTAACCGGCGACCTCGACCAGATGCGGGGGCAGGCCGCGCTGGCGCGCGACGAAGGCCTGGACTGCCTGATGGTGGCGCCAATGATCAGCGGCTTTCCGGCGGTGCAAGCCCTGGTGCGCGGCTTTCCGGAGATGGCGTTCTTCGCCCACCCCAGCCTGGGCGGCGCCGCCCGTATCGCGCCGGATTTGCTTATCGGCGGCCTGTTCCGGCTTATCGGTGCCGATGCGGTGATCTTCCCCACCTATGGCGGCCGGTTCGGCTACTCCCCGGACACCTGCCGCCGCCTCGCCGTCAGCGCGCGGCGGACGGACGATGGGATGAAGCCCGCCCTGCCCGTTCCGGCAGGCGGCATCGGCCTGGAGCGCATCCGGGAAATTCTTGATTTCTATGGCGAGGATACGATGTTGCTCATCGGCGGCAGCCTGTTGCTGGCGCGCGAGCACATCATTCAGGCAACCGAGCAGTTCACCCGCGCCGTCGCGGATCACGCGCTGATTTAGGACGAACCATGGATATCGAGCAGCCCCCGCTTTTCCGTGCCGCCCGCGAGGGCTTCCGCTGGGAGGCGGTGGCGCATCAGCCATACAAGCAGGACGGCAGCGCGCCGTTCAAGGATATCTCCCGACAGGTGCTGTTCCACCAGGACGACCTCGGCTGCGAGTTGCGTTATTTCGAAATGGATGCCGGAGGGTATTCGACGCTGGAACGGCACGCGCACGCCCACGCCGTGATGATACTGCGCGGCCGGGGCGAGTGTCTGCTCGGGGCCGAAGTCCGGCCGGTGAAGCAATTCGACCTGGTGTCAATTCCGTCCATGGTCTGGCACCAATTCCGTGCCACGAGCGGCGAACCGCTCGGCTTTCTCTGCATGGTCAACGTGCTGCGTGACCGGCCGCAACTGCCAACCGCCGAGGATCTGGATCGGATGAGAGACAATGCGATGGTAGCCGCATTCCTGGACCGCGGATAAAAAAAGGGAGCGCAACCGCGCTCCCCGGGTTGGATCACTTCTTGACCCAGTCCCTGACGGCATCCTTGGCGCCGCCGACGGCGTTCTGCACCTTGCCGCCAGCCTTCTCGGCGGTGCCCTCGGCCTGGGTTTCCTTGTCGCCCGTTACCTTGCCGGCGGCTTCCTTGAGTCCGCCCTTGGCCTGGTGTGCGGCGCCTTCTACACGATCTTTATCCATTTCCTGCTCCTCATTGTTTGGGGTCGTATCTCCCAAACGGCCCGGGCGGGATCGGGTTGCACCGGATCGGCATTACACTCGGCGCAGGTTTGGTCGCGCGCTCCGCTTCCCGGCCGTCCGCGGGCCAACGGGCCTGTGGAACTGCCGCACCGGCATCGGTCCCTGTCCCGCCTGCGTGATTCGCGGCTCTTTCGCCGGCAGGTCTGCGGTCGCGGCGGCGAAGGCGTCGCTGACTTCGCGCCTGACCTCGAAGCGGGAGTCGGTGTCGAAGATGCGGATGCCGCCGACGTCGCGCTTGGTAATGCCGCCGACGCGGCAGATCAGCGGCAGTATCCATTTCGGGTCCGCCTTGTCGTTGCGCCCGACCGCAATCCGGAACTGCACGAAATCTCCCTCAGCCCGCTGCGGCCGGGCGCGCGGCGATTCCTGCGCGACTGCTGCCGGTTGGGGCGGCGGGCTGACCAGCTCCGGCGGCGGCAACTGGCGGCGATACAGCCGCAGCAGCGCGGCGGCCACGGCGATCGGATCGTGGGCCGCGAGCAACGCCTCGGCATCCGCCCGTTCCGCCCCGTCCGGCGCCTCCAGCATCGGATCGGTTTGCAGCCGCTGCCGATCGCGGCCGTTGATGTCCTCCGCCGTCGGCGCGCCCGACCACGCGGCGCGCACGCGGGCGGCGTTGACCACCTGCTCGGCCCGCCGGCGCTTGGAATATGGCACGATGATCACAGAGACGCCTTTGCGCCCGGCCCGCCCGGTGCGGCCGCTGCGATGCAGCAGGGTTTCCGGGTTCGTCGGCAAATCGGCGTGCACCACCAGGTCCAGTTCCGGTAAATCCAGCCCCCGCGCCGCGACGTCGGTGCACACGCCGACGCGCGCCCGCCCGGAGCGCAGCGCGTCGAGCGCCGTCGTGCGCTCATGCTGGCTCAATTCGCCCGACAGCATCACCGCGGCGAAACCGCGCTGAACCAACGCCAGGTGCAGCCGCCGCGTCGTATCGCGCGTGGCGCAGAACACCAGCGCGCCCGGCGCTTCATACCAGCGCAGGATGTTGACCAGCGCCGCCTCCGTCTCGTGCCCGGCGACCGTGATGGCGCGGTATTCGATGTCGCCGTGCGGCTGGGAGCGGTCGATCGTGTCGATGCGCAGGGCGTTGCGCTGGTACTTCCGCGCCAGGCTGACGATGTCATGCGGGATCGTGGCGGAGAACAGCAAGGTCCGGCGGTTCGCAGGCGTGGCTTGCAGGATGAACTCCAGTTCCTCCTGGAAGCCGAGGTCGAGCATCTCGTCGGCCTCGTCCAGCACGACGACCTTCAGTGCCGAAAGATCGAGGTTGCCGCGGCGCAGATGATCGCCCAGCCGCCCGGGGGTGCCGACGACGATGTGGCAGCCCGCATACAGCGCCCGCGCCTCCCGCCTTATGTCCATGCCGCCGACGCAAGCCGCGACCCGCGCGCCGCGATACAGCCACGCGAGTTCCGCCTGAACCTGCAGTGCCAGTTCCCGCGTCGGCGCAATCGCCAGCGCAATCGGCGCACCGGGAGCGGGCAAGACGCCATCCGGCATGAGCGTCGATGCAGCGGCCAGGCCGAAGGCGACGGTCTTGCCGGAGCCGGTGCGGGCCGAAACCAGCAGGTCGCGGCCTTCGGCGTCCGGCCGGAGAACCGCGGACTGCACCTCCGTCGGCTCGGCGTAGCCGCGGGTGACGAGGGCTGCATCGAGCAGCGGATGAACGGAAGGAAAGGGCATACGCGGGACGTAGGCCGATTGCGCGATCAACGCTACCGGTTGCGCGCGGGCGGGACTGCCTTACCCGCCGGGTTTCCGCGCCAGCCAGGCGGCGAAGCGGTTGGCGTTGTCGATCGCCTCGCGCTCGACCGAAGCGCTGTCGCGGACATAGCGATCGGCGAAGCCCTCGATCCCCCAGCGCTGGTATTGCATGACGTGGGTCAGTTCGTGCGCCCAGAGCTTCAAATCGTTTTCCGCCGCCCGTGCAGTCTTGAACAGGATGACATCGCCGAGCGTGATCGCCAGCGCATCGCCGTAAGAGAACGCCAGCATCGGCAAGGAGAGCCTGGGCGTGCCTCCGACGGCATAGCGCGCGCGTTGCAGCAGGGCCGCGGGGAAGTAGCCAAGCAGGGCACGATACACGCCGGGCGGCAGCGGACGCACCCCGTCGGCGATCGCCTGCTGACGCGCGCTGTCGATCAGATCGCCCAGCGCGGTGCCGGCGTAGTCCAGCAGTCCGGGCGGGATAACGGGCTGAGAGCGCGCCGGCAGCGCGCGGGCCAGTGCGGCTAACATGACGGTGCGGCGCAAAAGCATGGGGTTGAACAGTTCATAACAGGACTTTAATCATCCCATCGCGTTCAAACCGAGCCGGAATTGTGGCAACAACGAGGATTGTGCCGGTTCTTACCCGCAACCGTCATGGCCCGGCTTGTCCTGGCCAACGGTCGCGGCACGTGCGGCAATAGGTGGCCCGGACAACAAGCCGGGCCATGACGAGGGCAAGCGGCCAGCGTTATATTCTTTCGCTGACCGCGATTGCGGTCCGGCAGCCGGCCTTGATGACGCGCGACAGCAGCCGATAGCCCGGAGCCTGTTCGGCACCGTTGGCCAGGCCGATATCGCGATGCTCCAGTTCCTCGGCGCGGAACCGCTCCAGCGTGTCCCGCAGGTCCGCCTCGCCGGGGCCGATCGTGTTTATCTGCCCGCTGTAATGGGCATCGATGGTTTCCTCCACCGCGACGGTGCAGGCCATCGCCGCCTTCTCCCCGAGCGCCGCGGTCACCGCGCCCAGCGCGAAGCCCGCCAGGTGCCACAGCGGCAGCAGCGCCGTCGGCCGCACCCGCCGATCGGCGATCAGATCCTTGAAGGTGCGCAGATGCTCCTGCTCCTGCGCCTCCATGTGGCGCAGCAGGTCGCCCTTGCCGCCGCGGCCGAGCACCGCGAGCTGGCCGGCGTAGATGCGCGCAGCGCCGTATTCTCCGGCGTGATCCACCCGGATCATCCGCTCGGTCCGCGCCTGCGCGCTCAGATCGCCCGGGAGTTCGGCGGTTGCGTCCGTCATCGTCTGTGAGGTCTCCTTCGCCCCAGCAAAATGGCACTGCCGGAGAATAAAACCAGGGCGAACAGCATATTCAGCGCGGCGATGGAAAGCGGCAGGCCGGGGATCAGAAACGTCGGCTCGTCGCACGGTTTGGAAGGCCGCGCGGGCATGGCGGCGAGGCGGTCCGCGATCGACCCGCCGGAGAAACGCGGCGCGGCGCACTCCGGCAAGGGGCTTGGCCACCATTGCAGTTCCACCCCGACATGGACCGCGGCGATCGCGGCCTCGGCAAACAGGCAGACGATTGCCGCGACCAGCAACGGCTTCACGAGGCCGCGCGGGGCGACGGCGGCGACCAGGCCGAGGACAACGACGATGCGATAGGGCCAGCGCTCCAGCAGGCACAGCGCGCAGGGAACCAATCCGCCCCAGGTCTCGGCGGCATGGGCGACACCGAGTGCCGCCGCCGCCGCGAGGGCGATCAGGACGGCCAGGGACCGCGGCGGCGCGCGGCGTGCTGCATGGCTGTACATGGGTGTCCGTGTGCCCCGGCCGTCCGGTTCGCGCAAGTTGCCGGTTCGTGCAGGGGAATCGGGTGAACCTTTTCACCCGGTGATGAGGCTTGCAAGAAAGTCGTCATCCCACCCGGCCGCCTTGCGCCTGCCGCGCAACGAGTTCTTGCCAGGGGCTCGTCTGAGGAGGTTGAGGGC
>Ga0326727_10003632_pt1 | contig 48720 bp, 33 predicted proteins | sample MB2enrmetagenome_FD_207643 | JGI IMG/M metagenome (GOLD analysis project Ga0326727, IMG submission 207643) | Lab enriched peat soil microbial communities from McLean, Ithaca, NY, United States - MB29MY | ecosystem: Environmental > Terrestrial > Soil > Wetlands > Peat | place: USA: New York... | reverse complement strand
ACGATGCATTGTTGATAGCCGGTCTGGCCGTTCACCATGGCCTCGTCCTGCAGATAGCCATGCTGGCGGCAAAAGTCGTAGAACTCGGTGCCCGGGTAAGGGGTGGCTAAAGAAACCTGGATGGTGTCCGGGTCCAGTTCGCAGGCAAAGCGCATGGAGGCCTCGAGGGATTGGCGGGTTTCTCCCGGCAGACCCACCATAAAGGCGCCGTGCACCTGAATGCCCAATTCCTTGCACCACTTGACCAGACGGCGGCCCAGATCAAGGGAGACGCCCTTGCGGATGTTTTTCAAGACCTGGGGGTCGCCGGTTTCGAAACCCACCACCAATAGCCGCAGGCCCCCGGCTTTCATGGCCTTCAAGGTCTCGTAAGAGGTGTTGGTGCGGGCGGTGGTGGACCAGACGAATTTCAGGGGGGCAAACTCCCGGCTGAGTTGGCGGGCCCGTTCGCTGTCGGCGGTGAAGGTGTCGTCATCGAAGAAGATTTCCGCGGCCTGGGGAAAAAGCTCCAGGCTGCGGCGCACTTCGGCCACCACGTTGGCGATGCTCCTGACCCGGTAGCGCCGCCCGGTGAAGGTCTGGGGCCAGAGACAATAAACGCAATGCCCCGGACAGCCCCGACCGGTATAAAAAGAGACATAGGGATAGCGCAGATAGGGAATCTGATAATTTTCGATTCGCAGGTCCCGATGGTAAATCTCGGTGACCAGGGGCAGGGCGTCCAGGTCCTCGAGATAAGGCCGGTCGGGGTTGTGATGGAGGCGGTCGCCGGCCCGGTAGCTGATCCCCAAAATCTCCTGCCAGGGGCGGCCCTGGGCGACTTCCGTGACGGCGCCGTCGAATTCCCGGCGGACCACGAAATCGACCTGGGGGCCAGCTTCCAGCGATTCCTGGGCCAGGATGGAGACCTGCGGACCCACCAGCCCTACCAGCAGTCGGGAATTCTTTTCCTTGAGACGGTTAACCGTTCCCAGGTCATGATGAAAGGAGGGGCTGGTGGTGAAGAGCACCGCCAGTTCGAAATCGCCGGCCAGGTTCGCCACCTGGGCCACGGTCAGGTTCTCCGGGGGGGCGTCCACCACCCGGCTTTCCGGGATGAGTCCAGCCGGGTAACAAAGCCAGGTGGGATACCAAAAGGAGGTGACCTCCCGGGTGGCTTGATAGCGCGAGCCGGCGCCGCCGTCAAAATCCTGAAACGACGGAGGGTTGAGCAACAGGGTGCGTTTCATTATGGCCTATTCCTGATAGTTCAAAATTCAAAGTTGAAGTCCAAAGTTGGAGAGCCCTTCCCCCCAGGAACTGTTCATAAATTTAGGAATGAGCCAACGACTCGTAAGGGACTCATGAACAGGTCCCGGCCGCCAAATTTGTCCTATAAGCGGGGCGGCAGGGCCTCCTGACCACGACGCCGGCGATCATTTCAGGCGAATTTTATCTGAGATGCGCCGCATTGTCCAGGAAATAGCGGGAGATAGTCCACTGGCTGCTGCCGGATAGATAAGCAAGGACGCCCCCGGGGCGGCGTCCCTGGAAAAGGCAGGACACCCGGGTCCGCCTGGATCATATTATCTGTCGGTTTGGGAGGGCAAATCATGGCTGTCCTGATTTTCCCCTTCGAGAACCCGGAATTTATTAAGAGAAAATGGGGCTAATCCGGGAAAAATTGGAGACTGCCAAGACTCCGGGGATTAGAAAGCAGGGCGAAAATTTTACTTTTGGGGTCCGGATTCCGATTTAGTTTCCTAAGGTCAAGAATTCAAGGCGCCACGACCAAACAGCGATTGCCAAAATTTTAGGGAAAAGCAATGCCTGACGGCAAACCCGTGATCATCGGCGGAGGCCCGGCGGGAATCTCTGCCGCCCTTGCCTTAGTGGGGCGCCGGATTCCCTGTCTGCTGCTGGAAAAGGACCGGCAGGTGGGGGGCATGTGCAAGACCGTGGAATACAAGGGCTTCCGTTGCGATATCGGGGGACATCGGTTCTTCACCAAGAATAAAGAGGTTCAGGCGCTATGGGAAAAGACCCTGGGCCGCGAGTTTTTGGTGCGCCAACGGTTGTCCCGCATCTATTACCGGGGAAAATTTTTCTATTATCCCCTGCGCTTCGGCAATGCCCTGGCTGGACTGGGGCTGGTAGATTCCAGCAAAATTATCTTCAGCTATCTAAAATCCCGGGCCTTTCCGCTTAGACCCGAAGTGAGTTTTGCCGACTGGGTCTCCAACCGGTTTGGCAAGGAGCTGTTCAATATTTTTTTTAAAACGTATACCGAAAAGGTCTGGGGGATTCCCTGCGCCACGCTCAGTGCGGATTGGGCGGCGCAGCGGATTCGGAATCTCTCCCTGGGCCGGGCCGTGATGAATGCCCTGGGCCTGAAAAACGGGGGCCAGGTGGCCAGCCTCATAGACAGCTTTCATTACCCTCGCCTGGGGCCCGGCCAGATGTACGAAGACATGTGCCGCCGCCTGAGCCGCGAGGGGGGAGAAATCCGGGCGGGCCAGGAGGTTATGGAAATCCGGCATGATCAGGGGAGAATAACCGGCGTCCTGAGCCGCAATGGCGACGGCGGCCAGCCAACCGCCTGCTCACACTGTCTTTCCAGCATGCCCATCAGCGACCTGGTCAAGCGCCTGTCTCCCCCGCCGCCGGATGCCGTGATGCAGGCCGCCCGGGCCCTGAGATATCGTTCCATTATTACGGTTAATCTGCTGTTTAAGACCAGGACCACCCTGCCGGACAACTGGATCTATCTCCACAGTCCGGAAGTCACGGCCGGCCGTTTGCAGCTCTACGGCAATTGGAGTCCGGGCATGGTGCCGGCGGCCGGGACCAGTTCGGCCGGTTTTGAATATTTCTGCTTCGAAGGCGACGCCTTTTGGAACTTAACGGACGCGGCCCTCATCAAGTTGGCCCGCCAGGATTTGGCCCACTTGAAGTTTTTTGACCAGGAAGACCTGTCCGATGCCTTTGTGGTGCGTTATGCCAAGGCTTACCCCATGTATGAAGACGGCTATGACAGGCATTTGCGGGTGATTAAGGAGTGGTTGGGCCAGTTCGCCAATCTCTATTGCATCGGCCGCTATGGCCAGTTTCGCTACAATAACATGGATCACTCCATGCTGACCGGCATGCTGGCGGTACGGGCCCTGCTGGGGGAAAAGGTCAATCCCTGGTCGGTAAATCCCGAAGGCGAGTATATTGAAGAAAAACGCGGCGAGGATTGATTCCCGGCCAGGAGCAGCCGGCGGCTCTCCCTGGCTGCCTGGATCTCCTGAATCAGACCTGGCCGGACAATCCTCCCTCCGAATTTAATATTCCCTGAGCTGATTTTTCGGTAAATTTTTCATACCGGTCCTGCCAAACCATCTTTCATACCAAGCCTTTTTTGGGCGAACCAACGGTTCGCCCCTACGGAAAAAATATTCATTTGATAGCGAATTGTTAATAATATCCAGATAATCCCGGAAGTTCCAATGTTCCCCTCGTTTCTAACCTCCTGCCCGGCGTGCAAAGCAGAGCTTTGCGCCAATTTTAGTTCCCAAGCGGGAGCTTGGGAACCAGAGTAGGTTCGCCCGCCTTTCCTGGGCGAACCCAAGGTTCGCCCCTACGGGAAAAATATTCATTTGATCGCGAATTATTAATAATATCCAGATAATCACGGAGGTTCCAGTTTTCGCAAGGTAATTGCGGTTAAATCAAATTCTATAAGGCGGCCAGCACCTCCTGGGAATCAACCTTTCCCCAGTGATATCCCATTTCCCGGCTCATGGACATTGCCAAATCAGCCTCCTGGCGGGCGGCGGGGTGGTTGCCTTCCTGAAGATTGGCCCAGGCCAGCCCCACCCGCAGGTCCACCTCCAAAATCCGGTAGCCGCCGGAGTTAGCATAACCCAGTCCCTCCTCCAGGTCCCGCCGGGCCGCAACCGCCTCCCCTCGCCGCGCCAGCCAGCGTCCCCGGGCCGCCAGGGCCTCGATTAACACAGTTCTATGTGAAATCGACCGGGCCAACTCCAGGGCCCGGCGGAAATGCTCCCGGGCCTCGCCGTCCTGTCCGGCCTCCGCCGCCAGCTCTCCCAGCAGCCGGTGTACCTGGCTGAGGGTATCGCGCCAGCGATTTCGTTCACAAATCTCCAGGTTGACTTCCGTCACCTGCCGAGCCTTTTCCGGGTGTCCGGTGCGCCGCAGGTGGTCGGCGTGATAAATGCCCGGCAGGCTATAGAGAAATTTTTTGCCGGGTTCGCTTCGCCTCAACAGGGCCTCTGCCTCGGTAAAGGCCGCCGCGGCGCTCGGTTCGTCCCCCTGCAGGTGGGCCGCCCAACCTTCAAAAGCCAGAGAAATGCGATACCCCCACTGTTCTTGCGCCTTCTGAGCCAGCCTGAACGCCTCGGCGGCCGCCTGGCGGGCCAGGGGCAGCTCGCCCAGGTAGAGGTGTAGCTCTGACAGGTTTCGGTAGGTAATGCTGGCCCCGCCCCATTCCTTAATTTCCTGTTTAATGGCCAGGCTGCGCTGGTAAAACCCCGCCGCCTCCGGCAGCCGCCCCAGGTTCATCAGCACCCAGCCAATGCTATTCAAGTAAACTCCTTGCAACCGTCGATCGCTCACCAGGGGGTCCCGGCTCAGGTCTCCTTCCGGAAAGAATTCGGTGTGGAGTACTAGATCTGTCTCGTAGGCCCCCAGTTGATGAATCAATACTCTTCTGTCTCTTTGGTAAATTTTTTCCCAGCTAATCTCCACAGCAGAATCATAGTCCCCGGCCCGGCAGGCGTGGTGCACCGCCTCGAGATACGGCGCCAGCTCTTTTAGGGTGGGGAACTCGGGGGGCTCGCCGGCCTGCTTCAGGTAGTAATCCTTGATCCGGCGGTGCAGAGTCTGCACCGCCTGCGGTTTTTCCTCCGCCAACACCGCCAGCCGGCCCTGGTAGTGCCCCCGAATGAGGGGGTGGGTGTCATATTCCTGGCTTTTTTCATTAAACCGCAGCAGCCGGCAGGCCCGCAGATGGCTGAGTAGTCCGGTGAATTCCTGTTCCCCCAGCCGCGCCAGGGCCGGGTTCAATCCCGGCTCCCCCGGTTCGCCCCCCCGGAACACCGGCCCCAGCGCCCCCTGGGGCACCGGCAGCCGGAAGGCGCTGAAGATGGTCAAAAACTCCCGCTCCGGCTCGGTGAGGACGCCGTCGTAGTGGCGCAGCACCCTGCGCACCATGTCATAGCGGGGCTCTTCGGTAGTGGGGGGCGGGATCTCTGTTATTTTGGCAATATCTCCCCCGTACTCCTTCACCAGGAACCCGGCCAGGAGGCTCAGGGTCAGGGCGTGGCCGTCACAGTCGGCCACGATCTCCGCCAGATTTTCATCCGCCCCCGTCACCCCCAGTTGCCGGAGCAGAGCCAGGCCCTCCGCCGGCGAGAGGCGGTCCACCTCCCGTTCCCCATAGGTGGTGTAGTTCAGCAAATCCATCAGGGGCGCCCGGCTGGTGATGAGGGTATAAGACCGCTGCCCCGGCGCGGCCAGAAACAGCAGGAACTCCTTCAGGTCCTGGCTGGTAAGCTCCCCATAGCGGTCCCCTTCCTGGTGTTGCAGGACCTCCAGGCCGTCCAGCACCAGGAGCTGCCTGCCGCTGGCGAGCATCCCGGCCACCAGATGCGCCTGGGCAGTGGTGGAGGCATAATTTCGGGGGTCCAAACGCCCGCCGCTGAAAAAGCTCAGGGCCGCGGCCAGGAATTCCTCCACGCGGCGTTTCTCATAGAATCCCCACCAGAACACCCCCTGGGGCTGAGGAAGCTCCTGGTTTCTCAAAAGCTCGTCCAGCCAGCGCCGGGCCAGGCTGCTCTTGCCTTCCCCGCCGAAACCGATGAGGCCGGTCACCTTCCGCCCCGGGTCCAGCCAATCATGGCCCAGCCCGCGCAGTAAATCCTCCCGCCCTACCCATTCGGGCACGGCGTCCGGGGCGTTGTTGAGCGCCATCCCGGGCTGGGCCGCCGCGGCCGCGGCCTGCGGTTGCATGGTGGGGGTGGGGGCCTCCCGTTTGGGCTGGTCCTGGTCCTGGAGCGGCAGGCCCAGGGGCTTTAGGGACAGCACCCGGGCGTCCACGGCCCAGGCCGTGTACGGATCTTTGCCGGTCCGATCAGGGAACCAGGTCTCCGACACCACCCCGATCACCAGGTTACGCTCCAGGTCCAGCACTCCAGAGCCGCTCATGCCGCGGTTGATCTGCTTGCAATCCAGTTGCACCGGCTCTTCCTGCAGCTTCCGTCGCGGCGGTGCTTGCACATGCCCCATAATCTCGCCTCTGGCCCAGCCGGATTGGTAATCCTCCAGGCTCCGGTAGCCGTAACTTCGGAACCTGTTCCCCTGGGAAGCCGCGGCTTGACCCAAGACGGGCAGCTGTTCCGGAGCCAGGGGAGCCGGCCCCTCCTTGAGCTTAAGCAGCACCAGGTCGTCGTCGTGCTCCGGGAAAAAGGCCGCCACCACCGCCCGTCGCAGTCTCTCCCCGTTGACCCGGGTCTGGGGGAAATACACCCCCACCGCGCGCCCTTTCTTTTTTTTGGGGTTCACTCCCGCGGCCACCACCACGTGAGCGCAGGTCGCCACCCTGCCGTCCAGGGACACCGCCAGGCCGGTGCCGACGATCTCTCCCTCCGGGAGTTTCAGGATTTGGACGGTAAATTCCCGGAGATTTTGGGTGATAACGCCTTGATCCGGCATATCCTTCCCTTTACGAGCTTTTCCAGGTGAGCTTGACGTTGAGGCTGGCTTCCCCCCCGGTCTTGGCGATGAGGGCCCCGGCCTCGGCGTTCAGCTTCAGACCGAAAGCCACTTCGAATGCCTGCGGCCTGGTGGGGAGGTCTTGGACCGTTGCCGCCAGCCGTTCCGCCAGGCCCCGGATGGTATGCATGGCCTTATCCAACGCCCGAGCTGATTTCTCCGCCAGGTCTTCCGGGGTTAAAGCGACCCGGGCCAAACCTTTCTCTTCAAATTCCACCAGGATTACGTTCTCTGGACCAAGCGTTTTGGCGGGCATGACCATTCCCTCCCGTCTGCCATCATTCTCCCTTGGTCGGCCTCTCCCGGCGGCCGTCGAAACCAGACATTGCCGGAATCGCGCTTCGCAGGAGGTCATCTCCAACTGGTTAAATACCCATTACCTTTAAGACAGGATACCGTATTTAAACGGTTTTCTAAAAGAAAAAATCTTTTACGCTTATGGCCTTAGCTCAGAGAACCATCATTCTTAGCTTAAGGGGAGCAGGGAGAATGGCCAGAACTCCCTCCACCTTGATAGGGGAGGGTTGGGTTGGGGGTGGCGAAATCAGTTCAGGGGGAACCATAATATTATGCCACCCTCCCCCAAACCCCTCCCATCAAGGGAGGGGGTTTTCTACGTAACGCCAATCTTAGGCACATATCTCACGTCCATAGGAGCAAGGGCTATAATCGAAAATCGTTTCTCTTCCCATTCTCTCGTCCATTAACTACGCAGTCTTACTGCTAGATATGCACTTTTAATTAGTAGACGTAGGTCGGGGACCGCCCGCCGCTCCTTTTGAATCCGACCCTTTAATCATCACATTTCGTAATGCGCAGATTTACCTTGCGCCGGCACAGGCAAGATGCCTGTGCTACCAAGAAAGGATATGGCGGGCAGTGCCCGCCCTACTGCAACTAATCGCTCCCCCTTGAGCCGGGGGCCGGGGGCGGGGTGGCGCGAAATTTAAAACAATCATGGTCCAACCCGAAAAACAGGGTCAAATGTGCGGTTCCTTGCTGGAATTTTCTTTTTTCTCGTGCCATCTTAAGAGATAGCAGGGTTCTTATTCTGCCTTTATCTTGACTGGCTTCGCGGAGGGAGGCTTTGAGACCAGCGGTTTTTAAAAAAAAGGATTTGTTCCGCAACAGCACGGCCAGTCCCCGAAATATCCTGGTAAATGAAGGGGTTGCGGGTGGGAGGCCGCCGGTTTTTCGGCGGGACCTAAACGGCACAGTTTCGGTAAAATTCGTTTTGTCCGGGACAGTGGGGTAAGCCAGGTGTCCTAAATTCACCAAAAAAACCCCGAAAAATTACCATTTATTGAGGAAAAAAGGCCAAATGAAAATAATTCGCCAGCCCGGGCCGCCTATCCGAAGATTATTTGCCCCAGGCGCAAAGAGAAGACCGCCTGGCCAGAAAATAGTTTATAATGAAGGAGTTATAACCGACATTCCCAACGGCCGGGGCGCGGCGGGCGAACATCGTTTACCAATTAAGAGCTTCGAACTCCCGGAAGGAGACCATTATGGTCAGTGACAGCCTGGTAAAAGAATTCCAGCGGCTCCTGGGAAAGGACCAGGTCTTCCTCCAGGAAACCGACCGCCTTACTTATGCCTATGACGCCGCGGTGTTGCCCCCGGTATTGCCGGCCCTGGTGGCCAGGCCCAAGTCCACCGAGCAGTTGGGCCAGGTGGTGCGGTTATGCGATTCGAATGGCTTGCCTTTGACCGTGCGGGGCGCCGGGACGAACTTGAGCGGCGGCACCATCCCCCATCCCGGCGGCGTGGTGGTGCTCACCAATGCCCTCAACCAGATTCTGGAGATTAGCGAAGAAGACCTGTACGCCGTGGTGCAGCCCGGGGTCATCACCGCCAAGCTGGCTCAGGCGGTGGAGGCCAAGGGGCTGTTTTATCCTCCTGATCCGGGGAGCATGACGGTTTCCACCCTGGGCGGCAATGTGGCGGAAAACGCCGGGGGGCTTCGGGGCCTCAAGTACGGGGTTACCCTGGATTACGTCATGGGCCTCAATTTCTTCTCCGCGGCCGGGGAATTGGTAAAGACCGGCTCCCGCACGGTCAAGTGCGTCACCGGATACAATCTCACCGGCCTGTTGGTGGGTTCGGAAGGCACCCTGGGAGTTATCTCGGAAATCATCCTCAAGCTCATTCCCCTGCCGGAAGCCCGGAAGGCCATGCTGGCCACCTTTGCGGATGTTTCCCAGGCCTCGGAAACCGTGGCCGCCATCATTAGCAACCGCATTGTGCCGGCCACCCTGGAATTTTTGGACAACTTCACCATCCGTGCGGTGGAGGATTACAGCCAGGCCGGGCTGCCGGTTACGGCGGCGGCCCTGTTGCTCATCGAAGTGGACGGTCATCCTGCGGTAGTGGCCGAAGAAGCGGAGAAGGTGGAGTCCATCTGTCACCGGCACGGGGCCACGGAAGTGCACACCGCCCGGGACGCGGCAGAGCGGGACCGGGTCTGGAGCGCCCGGCGGGCGGCGCTTTCGGCCCTGGCCAAGCTGAAACCCACCGTGGTCCTGGAGGATGCCACCGTGCCCCGGAGCAAAATTCCCGCCATGGTTCGAGCCATTGAGGAGATCAGCCGGCGCTTTGCTCTGCCCATCGGCACCTTCGGCCATGCCGGGGACGGCAATCTTCACCCCACCATCCTGACGGACCGCAGAAATGAGGCGGAGTGGCACCGGGTAGAGGCGGCGGTGGACGCCATCTTTGAGGCGGCCTTAGGGTTGGGGGGGACGCTCTCGGGTGAACACGGCATCGGGATCGCCAAGGCCCGCTTTATGGAAAAAGAAGTGGGGCGGGGCACGATCCTTTATTCCAAACGCCTCAAGGCGGCCCTGGACCCCAAGAATATATTGAACCCGGGGAAGAGCATCGGGGAGTAAGCAGTGAGCAGTTAGCAGTTAGCAGTTAGTCTGGAAATGGATAGTATATGGCTTCAAATCTAAATGAAAAGATTAATCGTCATTACTTTGAACTTTTCTGTAAGTGCTACTCGATTCCTTACGGTGAAGTAACGTATGGAGATAAACCGGACGTTATTATAGAGGGAAAACGAAGAATAGGAATAGAATTAAGTAATTTTTATCTTAATGAAGGTGGAAGCCAGGAAAGTCTACAAAAACAGAGAAGAATTAGAAAAATTATTCTCAAAAAAGCTCAACAAAAATATATTAATAAAGGAGGTAAGTTTTAAATATCTTTTTCATTTAATAATGATCATTTAATTCGAGATATTCGAAAGCTGATTCCTAAGATTGTGGAAGTAATTAAAAGATTAGAGGCTTTGAAAACCGGAGGAATTAGAATTTCAAACTACTTCTCAGATATTCCAGAGATCGATTTTGTATACATAAACCCAAATTTTTATAGCGATCCTCAGTGGAAAAATGTTCAAGGTTATTCAGGTATTAATCAAATGTCTATTGATAAATTAGAGCAAACCCTGATAACCAAGGGAAAGAAGGCAAAAAACTATAGAATATGCGATACTTACTGGCTTCTTGTGGTTATTGATTCTTTTGACCGGGCTCAGGAGCAGGTAATACCGCAGGAAATTTTAAATGGAAAAGTAAAGCTTGCATCAAATTTTTACGAAAAAATAATCTTATTTCAGACTGCCCCTGAGCTTGTTCTGGAATTGCAGAAATAAATAAAAAATAAGAACAAAAAGCTTTTTTCGCTGCTCACTGCTCACTGCTTACTGAGGAGAAGATATGTCCAGCATCAAAGAGCTGGCCCGGCTGATGAAGGATTTGGAAGACCAGTTGGTGGGCTGCATGCGCTGCGGCTTGTGCCAGGCGGTGTGTCCGCTGTTTGCCGAAACCGGCCGGGAGGCCGACGTGGCCCGGGGCAAGCTGGCTCTCCTGGATGGCCTGGCCGAGGAAATCCTCCAAAACCCCCAAGGGGTGCAGGAGCATCTGACCCGCTGCCTGTTGTGCGGCTCCTGCGCCGCCAACTGCCCCAGCGGCGTGAAAGTTCTGGATATCTTTATCAAGGCCCGGGCTATCCTGGCCGGCTACCTGGGGTTGTCCCCGGTGAAGAAGGCCATCTTCCGGGGGCTGTTGCGCAAGCCGGATTTGTTCAATCGCCTCCTGGCCTGGGGCGCCAAGTTCCAGGGAATTTTCATCAAGCCGGTGGACGACTTGCTGGGATCCTCGTGCGCCCGTTTCATCTCGCCACTCCTAAAAAACCGCCACTTTAAACCCCTGGCGGCGGTGCCCTGGCACCGGCAGGTGCCCCAGCGGCACACCGCCCCCGGAGCTTCAGGGCTCAAGGTAGCCTTCTTTGTGGGTTGTGTCATCGACAAAATCTTTCCCCAGGTGGCGGACGCGGTGCTCAAGACCCTGGACCACCACGAGGTGGGCATCTATCTCCCCGCCGGCCAGGGCTGCTGCGGCATTCCCGCCCTATCCGGCGGCGATACCCAAACTTTCCAGGAGTTGGTGCGCCTCAATCTGAAACTTCTGGCAGATCCAGCGGCGCCCTATGACTATTTGATCACGGCTTGCGCCACCTGTAGCTCTACCATCAAAAAGCTTTGGCCGTTGATGATGCAGGATGCCGACCCGGAGGAACAGAAGCAGGTAACTGATCTAGCCGCCAGGACCCTGGATATCAGCCAGTTCCTGGTGGATAAGCTGGGGGTTGCCGCCGCGGCTTCAGGCACAGAAAACGGCAGGATTGCCGTTACTTATCATGATCCCTGCCACCTGAAAAAATCCCTGGGGGTGGCGGCCCAGCCGCGGGCCCTCCTCCAGGCCAATCCCGCGTATGTCCTGAAGGAGATGGCCGAGTCCGATTGGTGCTGCGGTTGCGGGGGTAGCTTCAATCTCCTGCACTATGAGACCTCAGCAGCCATTGGCATGCGCAAACGGGATAACATTGCCGAATCCCACTGCCGGGTGGTGGCCACCGGTTGTCCGGCGTGCATGCTGCAAATCACCGATATGCTTTCCCAGGCCGGGATGCGAGTGGCCGTGAAACATGCGGTGGAGATTTACGCCAGCGCGCTTAATCAAAGCTAAGTCATAGTTATAGGATTTCCATTACAAAACTGTGGCAATTAAAAGAGCTTTTCTACATAATTGTATGGTTTAACTGGAAAAAGTAATCAAATTTCCACAAAATTGGTTTTGGTATAATAATTGCTGGATTTAACCATATAATATCATCTCAGGAGGATGAACGTGCACTGTCATACCTGCCAGACGGTGGAAGATGTTTTCCGGGTTGTCCGGGACAAAGAAGTCAGCTTTATCCAGATCTGGTTCTCGGACATTTTGGGAATTTTGAAGAGTTTCTCCATCCGCCCTTCAGAGCTGGAAGAGGCTATGCAGGAAGGCATGGGGTTCGACGGTTCCTCCATCGAAGGTTTTGCCCGCATTGAAGAGAGCGATATGATCGCCAAGCCCGAGCCCGCCACCTTCCAGATCTTGCCCTGGCGGCCGGAGGAGCGGCCGGTGGCCCGGATGTTTTGCGACATTCTTCAGCCCGACGGCTCACCCTATCCCGGCGACCCCCGCTATGCCCTGAAGCGGGTGCTGGCCAAGGCGGCGGAGAAAGGCTACACCTACTACGTGGGGCCAGAACTTGAATACTTCTACTTCCAGGACAGCCGCGGCACCGAGACCCTGGATCCCGGAGGCTATTTCGACGCCCCGCCCCTGGATGTGGCCAATGACCTGCGGCGCCAAACCATCTTTGCTTTGGAGGAGATGGGGGTCCGCATCGAATACAGCCACCACGAAGTGGCTGCCTCGCAGCATGAAATCGACATGCGCTATGATGACGGCCTGGCCATGGCCGACAAGACCATGACCCTGCGGGCCACGGTTAAGGCCATTGCCATGCATAACGGGGTCTATGCCACCTTCATGCCCAAGCCCATCTTCGGCATCAACGGCAGCGGCATGCATACCCACCAGTCCCTGTTCAAGGGCAACAAGAACGCCTTCTACGATGTTAACGACCAGTATCACCTGTCGGCCGAAGGCAAAAGCTACATTGCCGGGTTGCTGAGGCACGCTCGGGAAATCACCGGTATTTGCAGCCAGTGGGTCAACTCCTACAAGCGCCTGGTGCCGGGCTATGAGGCCCCGGTGTACATCTCCTGGGCCCGGCGCAACCGCTCCGCTCTGGTGCGGGTGCCCATGTACAAACCCGGAAAGGAGGCGGCGACCCGCTGCGAATATCGCGCCCCAGACCCGGCCTGCAACCCCTATCTTGCCTTTGCGGTAATGCTGGCCGCCGGTCTCAAAGGTATCGAAGGCAAATACCCCTTGCCAGAGCCGGTGGAATTGGACATCTACCATCTCCCTGAGGCCGAACGGAACCGCCTGGGGATTGAGGAACTGCCCGGGAGCCTGGCCGAGGCCGTGGCCGAAGTCAAAAAGAGCGCCCTGGTGAGGGAAGCCCTGGGAGACCACCTCTTCAACAAGTTCTTAGAGAATAAGAAGATGGAGTGGGACGCCTTCCGGATGCATGTGAGCGAATACGAAATCGACAAGTACCTGCCTATCCTGTAATTGGACGGCAGATAAGTATCTTTCAAATTAATCAATTAGTTAGTCAATGAACGCAGGTCAGGGGATCGGCCTCCGGCCTGCGTGGAGGATTGATTTTCGCTTTTCTTACAACTATGCAGCCAAATCGGGTAACGTTACGAATAATCTTGGCAATTCTGGCGATACTCCTTGTCTGTTGGTTACCGGCGCCCTGGTTTTGATGATGACCCCGGCTCTGCCTCTGTTTTACGGGGGCATGGTGCGGCGAAAGAACTTCCTTTCCACCTCGACTCTGAGCTTTGCCTTCATGGCCCTGGTGGGGGTGCAATGAGTGCTGTGCGGCCTATATCGGCGAGGCAGGCGATGGTCTGATCTTCGTCTATCTGGTTAAGGAATAGTTGACATTATTGTTGTTTTGAGTAATGATGGCGGCGCCTCTTGAACGGTTGCAATACTTTTTTTACGTGACATAATTAATTCTATTCCCTTTTGGCCAGGGAGGGAGGAGCCCTTCCCTGGCCTGTTACGCTGGCGCCGGCGTTTTCCGGCCCTTTGAGGCAAAGGACCTATGGCAATGGAAGTGGTGATTTACGCATGTCAGCAGGCGGCCCCGGACCCGGAAGTTCTTAAAGCCAAGTGGGGCAGAGGTAAGGCCAGGCTACGGGTGCTATCGGAGCCTTGCAGCAGTAAGGTGGAATCCTTCCAGATGCTCCGCACCCTGGCGACCCCGGTGGACCTGGTTTGGGTCCTTGGCTGCTCCGAAAAATCTTGCCTCTATCAGGATGGCAGCCGCCGTCTGGGTAGCCGGGTGAAATATGTACAGCGTTATTTGGAAGAAATCGGTCTGGAAGCCGACCGTCTGGGGCGCTCCGTGGTGCCCCCGGGTGACGACCGGAACGTGGCCGCAGTAATTAAAGATGTCAAAGACCGCTTGAAAGTTCTGGGAGAGAGCCGGCTTAGAAGCAAGGGGAAAAAGGGGAAAAGGGAAAACGAGTAAAACCAGTTCCGCGTTTTGAGTCTAAAGTTTAGGGATGCAGAAGCGGAATCAAAGACTTAGGTTTCGGGAAAAATCATCTCGATTTAACTTTTTCCCTTTCCCCTTTTCGTCCTGGAAATCTATAAGATTTCAGCAACCGGATATTGTTTGATTTAGGAGAAGGATTTTGCCTGCCAAGTATCACATTCATGTCCACCAGGTGCCGCCTCGTTTCGCCCCCCTGGGCAAAAGCACGGTGATGGACTGGAACGAGGGCTGCCTCCGGTGCGCCCGGTGCGTCAAGGAAGTCTGTCCGGTGGACGCCTACCGGAAGCGGGGGTTCGACCGCAAGGATTTCGTGGATACCATCGACGAGTTCTGCCGCGACTGTTATCGCTGCGTCCAGGGCTGTCCCCGGGAGCTGATTTTTAAGGCCATGAACCCGCAGTACCGCCAGTTGGGAGACGACTACTGGACCCCGGAGATCATTACCGTGACCTGGGAGCAGGCCACAACCGGCAAAATCCCGGTGTCTGGGGCCGGCTATGGCGGGCCTTTCGCCGGCGAGGGCTTTGACTCCTGCTGGACCGACATGTCGGAGATCGTGCGGCCCACTCGGGACGGCATCCACGGCCGGGAATATATCAGCACCACCGTGGACCTGGGGCGCAAACCCATGTTTCTGGCCTGCGATGAACAGGGCGAAATGCAGGTGCCCCCGTCGTTGTTGGTGGAAATCCCGCTGCCGATGGTGCTGGGGGAACCACCCGTGACCGCCGACCCGCACCGGTTTCGTCAAATTATGGTTGCCGCGGCCCAGAAGCTGGGGACCCTGGCGGTTCTGACCCGGGAGGACATTGGCGAGGAGTTGAGGCCAGCCGCCTCCCGGCTGGTCCCCATCCTGCCGGCGGATTTTAAAGACTTTGACGACCCACTTTTAGCTCTGGTGCCGGCGGTGGAAATCCCGGACCATCCCAACGTAGTGGCCAAAATGGAGGCCATAAAGAAACGTCACCCGCACCTGATCGTCTGGATCAAGGTGCCGGCGGACGGCAAGGCCCCGAAGCGCGTCTCGGCCCTGGCCGCGGCGGGCGCCGAGGTCTTCCACCTGGCGGGCTCGGATCACGCCCGGGGCCTGGGAGACGCCGGGGAGATGCACCTGAAGGACATGGTGCGCCGCTGCCACCTGAAGCTGGTGGAAGACCGGCTGCGGGACGCGGTCACCCTGCTGGCCGGCGGCGGCATCGCCCTGGCCGAGCACGTGGCCAAGGCCATCATTTGCGGCGCCGATGCCGTCTTGGCCGACACCGCCCTGCTCCTCTCCCTGGAATGCCGCCTCTGCCGGGAATGCCAGAATAACAACCCCTGCCCCATCGACCTGCCGAGCCTTAACGTCGAGCGAGGGGCCCAGCGCATGCTCAATCTGATGGGCACCTGGAACAACCAGCTTCTGGAAGTCCTGGGGGCCATGGGCATGCGGGAAGTGCGCCGCCTGCGGGGTGAAGTGGGACGGGTCATGTTCAAGGAAGACCTGGACCGGGAGATTTTCGCGCCGCTCTTTTCCCGTCCGGAAGGGGAGAGCCGCCGGGTCGGGGAGTGAAATCGTTTTTGGTTTTTGGTTTTTGGCAAGAAACCTAGCCATCTTCAATAATCCGTTATGAAAAACGAAAAACCAAAAACGTAAAACGGCTTAAATGAATCGAATAAATTGAAGAGATAAAAACTTCAAAAATGGCAATAGCGAAGAAGATCGAGTCTGAGGAATCCTGGTCTGAGGGCCAGCCCTGGCAGCCGGTGCCCACCCCGAGCCGGTTCCGCACCGGCTTGAGTAAGTACCGGGTGTGGCGCGATGAATCCGCCTGCATCAAGTGCGGCACCTGCGTGGAAGTCTGCCCCTATGGGGTCCACAGCAAGGCCGGCAGCTACCTGCGGCGGCCCAAAAGCTACCGCTGCCTGGGCTTTGCCTGCCAGGATAAGGAATTTTACTGCGTCAACCGGTGCCCGGCCCAGGCCCTGCGGCTCACCATCCATCCGGTGTACGGCACCCTGGGAGATAAGCGCTGGCCGGCGGATTTGCTGCTCAGCACCTGGTGGCAGGCGGAATGGGGTAACCTCCCGTATAATGACCTGGAGTATCGCCTGGGGGCCTCCGACGGCGGCTTCGACAAATTGCGCTTCCTGTTCCCCAAACACCGCCTGGACTTCAAGCTGACCCACGACGACATCTCCCTGGAATTGGAGGTCAACCGCCGGGGCGACGGCCGGCCGCAGGTCAAGCTGGGGGTGCCGTGGTACGGCGGCGGCATGTCCTTTGGCTCGGTGTCCCTCAACACCATGCTGAGCCGCATCCGGGCGGGGGTGCACTTCAATACCCTGGTGTCCACTGGCGAGGGCGGCTATCCGGAAGAGCTTTACCCCTACGATGACCACATCGTCACCCAAGTGGCCACCGGCCTCTTCGGGGTCCGGGAGGACACCATCCAGCGGGTGCGCATGGTGGAGTTCAAATACGCCCAGGGGGCTAAACCCGGGCTGGGCGGCCACCTGCTGGGCGACAAGGTAACCCCGGCGGTGGCCCGCATGCGGGAGTCGGTTACGGGCAGCGCCCTGTTCTCGCCTTTCCCCTTCCACAGCGTTTATTCAGTGGAAGACCACAAAAAGCATATTGACTGGATCAAGGAGATTAACCCCCGGGCCCTGGTGGCGGTGAAGGTCTCCACCCCCACCGACGTGGACATGGTGGCGGTGGGCAGCTACTATGCCGGGGCGCATGTGATCCAGTTGGATGGCAGCTACGGCGGCACCGGCGCCGCCCCGGACATCGCCAAGAAAAATATCGCCATGCCGGTGGAGTACGCCATTCCCAAGGTGCACCAGTTCCTTCGGGCCGAAGGCATCCGGGACCAAATCACCCTCATCGCCTCCGGCGGCATCCGCAGCGCCTATGACGTGGCGAAGGTCATTGCCTTGGGGGCTGATGGGGTGCAGGTCGGCACCGCCGACCTGGTGGCCCTGGAATGTCTGCGCTGCCATAATTGCGAATCTGGCCGGGGCTGCGCCCGGGGTATTGCCACCACCGACCCGGAGTTGGTGGACCTGATGGCCATCGAATGGGGCACGAATCGCATCAGCAACCTCTACTACGCCTGGAGCTGGCAACTGAAGGAAGTTCTGCGCCGTTTAGGCCTGCGAAGCATCCGGGAACTGGTGGGCCGCACCGATACCTTAGCCCACTTGGATTACTTCGACCGGCCGGTAGACGATGATCTTAGACGGGTATAGGGATTTTCGTAGGGGGTGAAAATATGTCCGCCCATCAGGGCGCACTCGTGGATGCGCCCCTACAAATGAATATGGGGATTTAAATGAAGTCCAATAGCAACCAGAACGTTCATTGGGGACTCAGGCTACTTAATACCCGTCAAGACTTTACCCAACCTTATCCGGCGGGGCGTCTCCTGAAGGACGCAGACGAGGGCGGCTGCGGGGTCACCGGCTTTGTCGCCAGCGTGCCAGTGGCCGGCCGCCACATCGTCTCCCCTTCCCTCCAGATGCACAACCGGGGCAACGGCAAGGGCGGCGGCATCGCCGCGGTGGGTCTGGACCCGGCAGCCCTGGGGGTCTCCCAGGAGATCCTGGATGACGATTATCTTATTCAAGTCGCCTATCTGGACACTGAGGCCCGCTCGCAGGTGGAGGCCCAATTCATCCATCCGGTCTTTAAGATCGACTACGCCCGGCGCCAGCCCACGGTGAAGGACTGGCAGGACATCAAGGGGCTGGTGGTCAAGCCGCCGGACGTCTGGCAGTACTTTGTGCGGGTAAAACCCGAGGTCTTGCAGCACTTCATCCAGCAGCACAAACTTTACGGCCTGGCCTGGCGCAAGGTCGAAGACGAGTATGTGGCCCAGAACTGCTACAAGCTGAACGAGGCCTTTTACGCCTCCCTTGGTGAAAAGAAGGCCTTCGTCATGTCCCAGGGCCGGAACATTCTGATCCTGAAGATCGTGGGCTATGCCGAGGAAGTGGCCTACTACTATCAGTTGATGGACTTCAAGGCCTATGTCTGGATCGCCCACCAGCGCTACCCCACTCGGGGCCGGGTGTGGCACCCCGGCGGCGCCCACCCCTTTGCCGCCCTCAATACCGCCCTGGTGCACAACGGAGACTTCGCCAACTATTTTTCGGTGAGCGAGTACCTGAGCCAGCGTCACTTTTATCCCCAGTTCCTAACGGACACGGAAGTGGCGGTGCTCACCTTCGACCTGTGGCACCGGCTCTACGGCTATTCCCTGGAATACGTCATCGAGTCCATGGCTCCCACCACGGAACGGGACTTCGACCTGCTGTCGCCGGAGCGGCAGCACATTTACCGGCAGCTCCAGGCCGCCAATATCCATGGGTCACCGGACGGCCCCTGGTTCTTCATCATTGCCCGGAACGACCCGGAGCGTAACCGTTACGACCTTATCGGCATCACCGACACCTCCATGCTGCGGCCCCAGGTCTTTGCCCTGCATGACGGCGAGGTGCAGGTCGGCCTGGTCTGCTCGGAGAAGCAGGCCATCGATGCCGCCCTGGCATCCCTGGCGGCGGAGAATCCCCGAGTCTGCCCAGTGGCCGACCTTTACTGGAACGCCCGGGGCGGCAGCGCTACCGACGGCGGCGCCTTTATTTTCTCCCTGGAGCCTAAGAACGGCCGCCGGGTGCTCTCCTGCCACGACAAGTTCGGCAAGCCCAAGACCTTGCCCTGGCACCAGCGCCCCTGGGACGGGACCGTGCTGGAGATCAGCCTCGAAGAGGACTCCGAGGCGGTGCGTCTGGTAACCGTGGCCCTGGAAGACCAGACCGGCCAGGAACTCTACCGGGCAATCCGGCAACGGACCGCCACTATTTCTTACGCCACCTTCCGGGAGCTTATGGAGGCCGTCACCGTGGAAGCCGCCCGAAGCGACGCCTTCAAGGCCGCGGCCATCAACGGCCTGACTCTGCTGCTGGATCGGCGCTACGACCCGGGCGATAAGAAGCGCAGCAATCTCCTGCATCTCATCATGGAGGCCCTGACCAAGATTTTTCAAAACACCCCGGCTATAGGTGAGAGCCATACCAGCCGCTATCGCCACCTAACCTGGGAGACGCGGGACCAGCTGGGGGCGCCACCTCAGGCCAACGCCATCCTGGTCCTAAATGTCGCCAGCTTTCCCCCGGAAGGCGAGGATTGCGACGCCCGGCTGCTGTGTCAGGCATTTGCCCTGGGCTGGGAGCAATTTCTCGCTTATGGTTACCGGGGACAGCGTTTCCTGGGCTGCGGCTTCGGGCCCAACACCGACGGGGTGCAGATTGACGCTTACGGCAGCACCGGCGACTATCTGGCCTCGGGCCTCGATGGCATGACCATCCAAATCCACGGCAATGGCCAGGACCAGTTGGGCCAGATCATGAAGCGAGGCAAACTGGTGGTGCACGGCGACGTGGGCCAGACCTTCCTATACGGCGCCAAGGGCGGCGAGGTTTACATCTTGGGCAACGCCGCCGGCCGGCCGCTGATTAATGCGGTTGGTCGGCCCCGGGTAGTGATCAACGGCACCGCCCTGGACTTTCTAGCAGAATCCTTCATGGCCGGCAATGTCTTCCAGGACGGCGGTTTTGTCATCGTTAACGGCCTGGAGTACGACGGCCGAGGGCGTCTCAGATCGCAACGCACCCCCTATCCCGGTTCCAACCTTTTCTCCTTGGCCTCCGGGGGAGCCATCTATATCCGGGACCCTTACCAGCAAGTGGTGGAGGAACAGTTGAACGGCGGCGAGCTCGTGGACCTTACTGAGGCGGACTGGAACCTGATCCTCCCCTACCTCCAGGAAAACGAGCGCCTATTCGGCATCTCCGTGGAGCATGACCTGCTTTTCGTGGACGGCCACCAGCGCCAACCGGACCAAGTCTACCGCAAGGTCCAGCCGGTAAAACTGGCGGTCCTCACCAAGGTGGAGGAATCCTGGGAGTAGCGAAAGTCTGGCGCCAAGAAAGCAAAGAAGGGGTGACGCGCCAAGCCGGTCGCTTTCCCGGTTGGAAAACTAAACCATTAATAAATCCAGGGCCCCTTAATCTCAAATGATTTAGGGGCCTTATGCATTACCCTGCCCTCTCCTCCCCAGGGGATGGAGAAAAAGCTTGTAAATTCTATAAAATAATTAGCTTAATCTCGAAAACCGTCATTTACTGGGCAGGCCGGGAAACCGGAATCTCCCGGGGGCCCGGGGGGATTATGGGCATCGTCTCCCCCTGGCCTTCCCCCTTAACGCTCCTAGCTTCCCTCAGCAAGGATCTTTGGTACATTAGATAACGGGCTTGCTGCACCGGGGAAAGCAAGGCGTCTTCTTCCTCCCCCTGCCGCCGTTGCAATTCTTGCATCTCTTGTTGCTTCCGCTTAATATTGTCCATAATAGCCTTCACTTCCTGATCCGAGGGGGAAGGTTGGGACATGATCTGCTGCAGGCGCCGAAATTCCAGCTTGCTATCCCGGATCAACTGCTGCCGCTGAGGCTGGTAGCGGGCCTCGATCTGCAGAAGCTGATCCACGGTCTGCTTGTTCACCCCCAAGGCCGGCCCCATCTGGGTGCGTTTGATCTCTCGGAACCGCTCCTGAAAGCCGCCCCCCATAAGGCCGCCGGGTTGGGCCAGGGCCATTGTGGCCGCAGCCATTCCAGCCAAAATCAGGCAAAGGCAATAGCAGAGAATTTTCTTAGGCATGATCCATCCTTTTCATGCTGACAGAGCTTTTTCAGGAAGGCGTCCCTTTCCTGAGGCGTCATCCCCGCCAGGGTTGCCTCCAGATCGTCCGGTTCATCATCGGGGGCCATCTCTTCGCCTCCGTTGCCGTTCCGCTGGGAAGTATAGATAAAATTTTTGGTTTCATCGGAGGGGGGCAAGGCCTGGGGGACAGCCGCCATCTTTTCCGCCGGGACGGCGCTCTTCTCTTTGACGATTTCAGCCACCGGGGTCTTGGCGGCGGGTTGGGCGGTCGTGGCCAGCTGGCTCGTCGGGGCCGTGCCGGGCCGTTCCGGGGTCAGATAACTGACCGCCAGCCACAGGAGCAGCCCAGCCAGGGCTGGGGCCCCCACTAAATAGGGCAGTCTGCCCCACCAGGGAGACGTGGGCGTCGGGGCCATCTGCCCAGCCTGGTCGGCCTGCACCAGCTTCAGGTGCATCTGCCGGGAAAATTCGGTCCAGAACTCCGGACCTGGATCAGCCGCCGAGGCCTCCTGAAGGGTCGCCTCCACTTCTTTCAGGGCCACCAGTTCCTCCCGGCAGGTGGGGCAGCGCTCCAGATGCACCTGCAACCGCCCCCGCCAAAAAGCGGGCAGATCACCGTCGGGATACTCGGGTAGCCAGCGCTGGAGAAGGGTGCATTGCCACCTCATCTTCTTCGCTCCTCAAATAGTTCTTTAGGGTCTTCAATGCCTGACAGTAGTTCACCCGGGCTGCCCCGGGGGTTCCTCCCAGCACCTCGCTGATCTCCTGGTAAGAGAGTCCCTGATCCACCTTCAGGGTGAGCACCGCTTGCTGCTTGGGAGGTAGCTTTTTTAGGGCGGCATAAACCCGTCGGCGCTCATCTTGGGAGATCAATTCCTCCTCCGGGGTGTCGTCCTCCCCTACCAGCACCACCTCGTCACAGTCCACTGGATCACCATATTTTTTCCGACTCTTTAAAAAATTGTAACACTGGTTTATGGCGATCCGAAAGATCCAGGTGCGAAACTGGGCCTCCTGGCGGAAGCTCCGGAGATGGATAAAGGCCTGCAAAAAGGTCTGCTGCGCCAGGTCTTTAGCCTCTTCCGGATCACTTACCATCCGACAGGCCAGACCGTAAATCTCCCGTTGGTACTTCGTTACCAAATCTTCGAAGGCCGACAGGTCTCCTGCCTGAGCCCGGGCCACGAGCTGTGCGTCGGTCATGAGAGCTGGTCACCGGCATTCATTAATTTAGACCCACTAATAAGGAAAATGTTAAAGGGAGAATAGTTTGTAATTGTGTCAACCTTACCATCTTTCCTATCCCAGAGTCATGGCGTTGCAGAATCAAGGAAATTAGCGGCTCTTCCGGCGGAATGGGACCGGCTGCTTGGCGCCTGGTCTTCGGACTGATCTCCCGGTGTGCCGTTTTGTGCCGTCTTGGTGTCGCTGCCGTACCGACCTAAAGGTGGAAAGAAATAATTTTAATAAGTAATGATTTTAAATAGTTAATTCGAGAGCCCGCGCCTTATTTTATCCTAGAAAGGGGTGTTCCGCTTGAAAAGAAAGTGCCGAACCAAATCTTTCTTTCGCCGCTTTAGAGTCTAAAATCAATTTACCCAAAAGCGTGAAAAGGTTCCAGAACATAAATCCACAATTGACACTAAAATTAATCGGTTATGAAAGCGCGTCCCTTGAATTGGTGGGCCGTCTCCACCATACCTTAAAGCTTCCGGGGCCTATAGGCTCTGCCGAAAGCTAACGGTTGATTACTATTTATTATCGCCTATCTGCGGGCTGGCCTCAACTTTATTGTGGGGCGTCCACCCCGCCCCGCTCCCTGCGTCGCTCCGACCATCCGGTGGCGAAGGGCAGGGACAACACGGCAATTTCCAGGGCGGTCATTCCCGGCCAGCCCCCCAGGTTATAGGCGTAACCACTCATGGTGATGCCCACGGCGCCCCCCAGGTAATAGGCCAGGACGTAAAGGGAATTGGCCCGGCCCCGGCTGGCGGTGAGCTTCCGGTTCAGGGCGCCGGCTGCCGCCGCATGGATGGCGAAAAAACCGAGGCATACCAGGGCCAGGGCCAGCAAGATGGTCGCCAAGGTTTTGATCAAGCTCAGGGTTAGGGCCAGGGCGAAGATTAAGGAACCCAGGACCATGGTGCCGCCGTTGCCGATGCGGTTGCTCAGTTTCCCGGCCACCGGCCCGATAAACACCCCGATAAGATAAGAGAGGTATAGCAAAGTAATGAGCTGGGTGGAGGCGTTAAACGGCGGCTGGTGCAGATAAAACGGCAAGTAGTTGAACACTGAGGAAAAGACGAAGAACCCCCCAAAAGCCACCAGAAAGATGCGCCGCAGTTCCCCTTGGGCCAACAGCGCCAGAAAGCCTTCTCTGTCCGCCTGGTCGCCCCTAGCCCTTCCACCCTCCGGCAGCCGCCAGACCGCCGTCAGGGCAGCCGCGGCAACCAGGACCGCCGCGGTGACAAAGGCGGATCGCCAGTGCAGGGGCGGATGAAGCCAGCCGCCCAGCAGCCGGCCGCCCAGGCCGCCGGCCACGGTAGCGGAAACATAGGAGCCCATGACTACGTTGAGCCGCTCCAGGGGGAGATTGGCGGAAAGATAGGCCGCCAGGCAGGTAGTCAAGGCCGGAACGAACAGCCCCTGGAGGAAGCGGGCCGCCACCAGCAGCCATAGGCTGTGGGTGGCGGCGCAGGTGAGACCGGCCAACGCTACCACGATACCGCCAACTAGGATAAGGCGCCGAACCGGGAAGCGGTCCGCCAGCATCCCAAAAGGCAAGTTGGCCAGAGCAATCCCTAGGATCACTGCCGACACGGTATAGGAGGCCTGGGAGGGGCTGACTCCGAACTCCCGCTGGATCACCGGCAGCACCGGCTGGGTTAGATAGACGTTGCTGATGGCTGCCGCCACCAGGCTGAAAACCAGGGCCTGTAGGCCGAAAAAGCTGGTTGGCGGTTTCCGGTTTCCGGTTTCCGATGGGAAATTATCATTCATTGGCAGTTTTGTTAGCCGCGGATTACAACCTGCGCCCTTGAAAACCCTATTAATGATAAAGCACAGACAACCTGCCTGTGCCTCAGCCAATACTAATATATTCCGCCCTGAAACCCAAAGTGGATTATATAGAGTTCAGGCTCAAATTTCCGGCGGCCAAAAGCCGCCCTGTGCTCTTTGCCACCCCTTAGGTTTGCGGGGCGGCCCGGCTCAACCATTCCCGGATAAGCTGATAGATCTCCGGCGCCACGGAGGTGAAGCGGATGGTGGCGGTCGAGCGGTTATCCGTCCCGGGCTGCACCTGGATCACCTTGCCATAGACCTTCCTGGGGATGGGAGCCCCGTTTTTGTCCAGCATCTGGAGGCGCACGTCCTCCCATTCCGCCAACTCGCCCTCAAAGGTCACCTGGGCCGTGGTCTCACTTAGGTGGGTGATCCAAACCAGCTCGTTGAGGCCGATCACCACCTTTTCCTGGATACGGTAGAGATGGATTCTGGCCGGTTCCGCCAGGGGCACCATAGCCTCCCGCCGGGTCTTGAGGGTTATATTATAGGGCCCGCCGATGGAGCGCACCTCGTACAGGGTAGATTTGCCCGGAATGCCTTTCATCTCCACCTTAAGCGTTTCCCCTACTTCCACCAGGTCCTTTACCTTCTCGTAAGTTGCGGCGCTGATGAGCACCTGCCCCCCCAGGGCAAAAGATTCAATGCGGCTGGTCAAATTGACATGCGCTCCCACCACGCTGTACTTGGTGCGGCGCTCGGAACCAATATTGCCCACTACCACGGCCCCGGTGTCCACCGCGATGCCCATCTCCAGATAGGGCAGGCCGTCGGCCTCATTCAGGAGATTGATTCCGTCCATGGCCGCCTGCATGGCCAGGGCGCAGGCCACCACCCGCACCGGGTGGTCCTCCAGGGGCTCCGGGGCTCCGAAAAAGGCCAGGATGCCGTCTCCCATGATCTCATCGATGACCGCATGATAATCCAGAAGGATCTCGATCATCTTGCCCAGGTAGCGATTGAGAAAGGCAATAATGTCCTCCGGCTCCATGTCCGCGGTCAGGGCGGTGAAACCCCGCAGGTCACTCATGAGCAGGGAGACCTCCCGGGTCTCGCCGCCCAACTCCAGGGCCTCTTTTTTTTCCAGGAGCTTTTCCACCACCTCCTGGGTGACGTAGCGCCCAAAGGTGTCCCGGATGAAGTCCCGTTTTTCCATGTAATCTATGAGCTCCCGCCCCATGCGGTTGAAGGAGCTGGCCAGGTTGGCGATCTCCCTGGCCCCGCTTTCCGGCACCGTGGCGGTGAAGTCGCCCTGGGCGATATCCGCCGTCTTCTGGGCCAAGCCCCTGAGCGGCTGGGTTATCCTCCGGGAAAAGACCGTGATCACCAGGGCCAGAAAGGCCAAACCCAGGATAGCAGTGACCACGCCGCGCTGCACCTGCCGGTTGACGTCGGCAAATAATTCATCATCCGGGAACACCAGCCCCAGGGACCAACCGGTGGACGGCAGGGGGGCATAATAGAGCCAGGATTTTTTCCCGGTTTGCAATCCGGTTACGGCCACAAATCCTTCGCCGCCCCGGATCATATCCCGTCCCACCTCCCGCCTCTTCGCGTCGCCTCTGGCCTCCGCCAGGCTGAATATGCTCTCCCGCATGATGAAACGCTCCTCGGGATGGGTAACATAGACGCCATTTTGGGAGATGAGAAAGGCATAACCGCTCTGATAAATCTTCACCTTGGAAACTATGTCTTTCAGCCACATGAGGGAGATGTCGGCCTCGATCACCCCGGCCAGTTTTCGGCGGCCGTCCGTTTTCCGGTAGAAGGGAGCGGAAAAGGTGGACTCAATGATGTTGCCGGCGCCTTCGTCAAAATAGGGCTCGCTCCAAACCGGCCGTTCCAGTTCCCGGGGAATTTGATACCAATCCTGATAGAAATACTGATAGGATTCGCCGCCCAACATCTTGAATTTTAGCTGCTCGCCGAGGCGAAAGCAGTAGGGCAAGAAATATTGCAACTTGGGATTATGGGCATAAGGCTCGAAGGCGATCCCCAGGCCGAACAGCTCCTCATTGCGGCTCATGGCGGTTCGGATCAGGTCCATCAGCTCTTGTTCCTGGTAGGGCAAATATTCCAGAACGGCCGCCAGGTTCAGGGGAATCTTCTCCACCCCTCGCAGGATCTCCTCTATGCGATAAACCGTCTCCCGGGTCAGGTGCCTGGCATTTTCGCAGGCTTTGCGCCTTATCTCTTCTTTGGCTACATAAGCGCTGGACAGGAAGGCGACCAGAAAGACGGCCGCCACGCCGGGGAGGATAAAAAAGATGAGTTGGGCAGCCAGGCTCTTATTTTTCATCAGGGGGGTCGCAATCGCAATAAAACTTGGAAAAATCGGGAATCTCTTTGATGGCCCCGTCAGCTTTTAAAGATTCCGCCGCCCGGTAATAGTCATCCGGGTCTAGACCGCCGATGGGCCCCCGGGGGCCGGCGGCCAGGACCATAGTGCGCATGCGCTCCAGCATCCACTGCTGATGCATCCGGTTAGTGGGCACGTGGGCCTCGTCCACATATTTCATGACGATGTCCAGAGTCTCTTCAAAATGGCTGAAGGCATATTGCCAGCCGGCGATACTGCCCTGGACAAAGGCGCGGCATACCCCGGGCCTCTCCTTATAAGTCTTTTCCAGGCAATAGATGCCGTCTTCAGGAACGTTAAGGCCATGGACGGCCAGGAAAAAGGCGGTCAGTTCCTCTGGATTCAAGCCGAAATCGAGCAGCAGGTGATATTCATTGTACCACATGGCCGAGGCTGCGTCCACCCCGCCCCGCAGGAAGAGGTTCAAGGTGGCTCCCTGGGGCACCGGATGCACTTCCAGGTGGTACTTGCGGAAAAAGGCGTCCAATCGGCCCCGAAAGTCCTCGCCCCAAACGCCTACCTTTTTACCGTTGAGGTCCTTTGGCTCGATGATGCCGCTGGACCTTTTGGCCACCAGCATTAGGGCCGAATGCTGGGCCACCTGGCAAACGTCCACCAGCTTGAGGCCCCGGGCCCGCCGAATAATGCCGGCGGCGAGCTGCAGGGTGCCGAAATCGGCCCGGCCTTGGGCCAGCATCTCTGAGGGCGGTCGGTCCGGCCCGCCTCGCAGGATTTGGACGTCTAGGCCCCGCTCTCGGTAGAAACCCTTTTCATAGGCCACATAATACCCGGCGAACTGGGCCTGCGGCTGCCATTGGGGGATGAATCTGACCACCGGCAGGGCGGTCTCCTGGGACACCACCAGGAGTGGCGACATTAGCGCTATGAGGCAGATTAGTAGGAGCAAAAACTCCTTCATGGTTCTCAATTTGCCACCTTCTTAGGTCTGCGGGGCCGCCTGGCTCAACCATTCCCGGATAAGCTGATAGATCTCCGGCGCCACGGAGGTGAAGCGGATGGTGGCGGTCGAGCGGTTATCCGTCCCGGGCTGCACCTGGATCACCTTGCCATAGACCTTCCTGGGGATGGGGGCCCCGTTTTTGTCCAGCATCTGGAGGCGCACGTCTTCCCATTCCGCCAACTCGCCCTCAAAGGTCACCTGGGCCGTGGTTTCACTGAGGTGGGTAATCCAGACCAGCTCGTTGATGCCGATCACCACCTTTTCCTGGATACGGTAGAGGTGGATTCTGGTCGGTTCCGCCAGGGGCACTATAGCCTCCCGCCGGGTCTTGAGGGTTATATTATAGGGCCCGCCGATGGAGCGCACTTCGTACAGGGTAGATTTGCCCGGAAGGCCTTTCATCTCCACCTTAAGCGCTTCCCCCACTTCCACCAGGTCCTTTACCTTCTCGTAAGTGGCGGCGCTGATGAGCACCTGCCCCCCCAGGGCAAAAGATTCAATGCGGCTGGTCAAATTGACATGCGCCCCCACCACGCTGTACTTGGTGCGGCGCTCGGAACCGATATTGCCCACTTCCACGGCCCCGGTGTTCACCGCGATGCCCATCTCCAGATGGGGCAGGCCGTCGGCCTCATTCAGGAGATTGATTCCGTCCATGGCCGCCTGCATGGTCAGGGCGCAGGCCACCGCCCGCACCGGGTGGTCCTCCAGGGGCTCCGGGGCTCCGAAAAAGGCCAGGATGCCGTCTCCCATGATCTCATCGATGACCGCATGATAATCCAGAAGGATCTCGATCATCTTGCCCAGGTAGCGATTGAGAAAGGCGATAATGTCCTCCGGCTCCATGTCCGCGGTCAGGGCGGTGAATCCCCGCAAATCGCTTATGAGCAGGGAGACCTCCCGAGTCTCGCCGCCCAACTCCAGGGCCTCTTTTTTTTCCAGGAGCTTTTCCACCACCTCCTGGGTGACGTAGCGCCCAAAGGTGTCCCGGATGAAGTCCCGCTTTTCAATATAGTCGGTGAGCTGCTGTCCCAGGCGATTAAAGGACCGGGCCAGGTCTATCACTTCTCTGACCCCCTTCACCGGCACCTCCACCGAGAAGTCCCCCTCTCCCACCTGTTTCACAGCCTGGTCCAAGCGGCGCAGGGGCCGGGAAAGGACCGCGGCGAACCAGAGGCCCCCCAGACAGCCGATGAGCCCCAACCCCAGCCCCGCGATGATAATGCCGGTCTTGAACTGGCGATCAACGGCCTTTTCATGCTCTCTGAGCGTCTGCCCGGTCTTTGTCGCAATTTCCTGGGAGAAGGCCCGTAACCTGCTTTGAGTGGGAAGAAAGAATTCATCGATGTTCACTATGGCCGAAACAATAAAAGGAGTCCCTGGAACATGCACTCTGGCCGAAAACCTTTTCCGCTCTCGCTTCTGTTTGTCAAAAAAAGTAAAGTAACCAGTAACATTGTTTTCGTTAAAGGATTTTTTCACCAGTTCGGTGGTTTCTGGGTATTCCTCATGCCATTCCAATTGGTTGCGGCCTTCCACATTTGGGTCGGGATGAAAGATGATATAGCCTTTTCGGTCATATAAAACCGTGTATCCTGCTTCTTTATTAAAAGCGTAAATTTGTTGAATTGCCAACTTTCTGAGCACGGGATTGCCCCGAATTTTGGCGTAGTCGTAAGTTTTCTTGCCTTTGAAATAATGTGCCAGTTCTCGGGCCACGTATTCAGCTTTATTCTGGACAACATATTCCCCCACCGCGGTGAGGACCTCTTCAGCGGCCTGAACACTTTTGGCCGTGGCTTCTTTGAGGGCAGACTCCGAGGTTTCCAGGGATCGGGCCAGCAGGACGTCGGTAACATAGTCCTCAACGACCACCGTCCCGGCGATTAGCAGCAGAATCAAGGCCAGGTAGGAAAAAACCAGATAAGTGCGGAGGCTGCGGGAGCGTAGTCCCATAGTCGTCTCCAAGTGCCGGGAAACCTGTCCACTTTGGGGAGGGGGCAAACCCCACTGGGCCTAGAAAAACATCTGGTTTGAATTATATAACTTTTCGGCGATTCCGGTGAGAAAATGAAGGGGCGCGAGGAAACCTCCTAGCCCCGGCGTCTCGCCTTGCCATTAATCAGGCCGGCATGGAGTCCTGCCCCACCGGAGGGATAGAAGAAATTAGGGGGGCCGTTCACGGCCGCCCAGTCTCAGGGATAAATGCGATCGATGAGACGCGGGAAGGGAATGGTCTCCCGCACATGGTGCAGGCCGCAGAGCCAGGCCAACAGGCGTTCGATGCCCAGGCCGAAACCGCCGTGGGGCACGCTGCCGTAACGGCGCAGATCCAGGTACCACTCCAGCGGTTCCCTGGGCAGGTGATTTGCCTCCAAGCTGGCCACCAGGGTGTCCAGGTCAGCGATGCGCTGGGAGCCGCCGACGATCTCCCCATAACCCTCCGGGGCCAGCAGGTCCACACACAGGGCCAGCCTCGGGTCTGCCGGGTCGGGCTCCATGTAAAAGGCCTTAGCTTCCCGGGGGTAGCGGTGCACCAGCACCGGTCTGGTAAACATTTGGGATAGCGCGGTCTCTTCATCGCCGCCCAGGTCCTCGCCCCAGGGGACCTCTTTCCCCGCCGCCTCAAGGCGCACCAGGGCCTCACTATAACTGAGGCGAATAAAAGGCCCGGCCAGCACCTCTTGCAGCGGTTCGGTATCCCGCCCCAACAGGCGCAGCCGGGCCTCCTGATTCTCCACCACCCGCGTCACTACGAAGCGCACCAGGTCCTCCGCCAGCCCCATTACCTCTTCCAGGGTAAAGAAGGCGGCCTCGGCCTCCACCATCCAAAACTCCGTCAGGTGGCGCCGGGTCTTGGATTTCTCGGCCCGGAAGGTGGGCCCGAAACAATAGACACGACCCAAGGCCAGGGCGGCGGCCTCCAGATAAAGTTGACCGCTCTGGGAAAGATAGGCCTTGCCTTTATCCAGGTATTCGGTCGAGAAAAGGCTGGTAGTGCCTTCACAACTGGTGGGCGTCAGGATAGGAGTGTCCACCAGGATGAAGCCCCGCGCCTGGAAAAAGTCGCGACATGCCCGGCAGACTTCGTCCCGAACCCGCAGGATGGCCTGCTGCCGAGGGGAGCGGAGCCAGAGATGGCGCCAATCCATCAGAAAGCCCACCCCATGCTCTTTGGGCGAGATGGGGTATTCCTGGGCGATCTGCACCGGACGCAGGCAGGAGACCTCCAACTCGTAACCCCCGGGGGCTCGGGGCTCGGCCTTGACCTTGCCTTCCAGAATGAGCGAAGATTCCAGGGTGAGGCGATCGAACTCCTGAAAGTCTTCTTCCGGTAGCGAGCCCTTGACCAACACCGCCTGGGCCAACCCGGTGCCGTCCCTAAGCACCAGAAAACGCACCTTGCCGCTGGAGCGCAGATGGTGAACCCAGCCCCGGAGGGTAACGATTTGCCCCACATATTGGGACAAGGCGGCAATATCAGCGACGGGCGAGTAAAGGGTTTCGAGTTTCAAGTTTCGAGTCTTTGGTCTTTAGTCTTTAGTCTCCTGAAACACTGGCCAAACCGGTTCTCGGCTCACTGCAAACCGCTTACAACATAATCTTAATATGCGCCTTTTCCCTGAGGGTTTTGACCCACTCGGAAAATTTCTTTTCCATTTCTTTCTGGGAGAGGATTCGGCGAATCTCCGGGGCCACCTCTTCGAAGGGGCGGGCGCCGCCGCTCCGGCGTTCCACTAGCTGAATCAGCTGAACCCCCTGCGGCGTCAGGGCGGGAGCCACCTCCATGGGCTTAAAGCGCCCGAGGAACTCTACCAGCCGGGGGTCCAGGTCAGTTTGAGAGATGAAGCCCACATCTTTTTCCTCCACGGAGTATTTCGCCGCCACATCCGGGAAAGAGGCCCCGTTTTTGATTTCTGCCATGATCGCCTCGGCCTTCTTTTTCGTTTCCTCCTTCTGAGCGTCATTGGCGCCGTAAGGAAAAGGGAGCTGCATGGTCCGCAAGTGAAGCTGGGCGCCACCTTCTTTATAATGCTCGTCGTAAAAGCGCTGCACCTCGGCCTCACTGAGCATGGTCTTGGTACCCACTGCTATGGTGATCAAGCGATCCTGGATTATCTGGTCAGCCAATTTTTCTTTGAGTTCCTTCACGGTGAGGCCGGCTTTGGCCATGGCCCGGTTAAAGGACTCATCGTCTTGGAGAAGATTCTTTTTCCGGAAGTTGGTTAAGGCGGCTTCAATTTCCTTGTCCTCGAGGGTGATTCCCCGACGCTTGGCCTCAGCTTTGGCCAGCTTCCGCTCTATCAAGGCTTCCAGCATATTGCGTTCGATTTCTTTGCTTTCCTTGCCCGAGGCATTGATGCCCGCCTGAGCCTCGAGGGATTTAGAGGCTGACTGCAACTCTGACATGGTGATAATCTCATCATTAACCTCGGCCACGATGCGGTCCACCACCTCAGAGCCGCCGCTCTGAGGCCACAGTAGCGGCAGCAGTCCGGCCAGCGCCAGCCCCAGCAGCCTATTAGTCATGCTGTTCATCCTTTGCCACCTCTACTTTTGGCTTAACAAATGTCTCAACTTCTTTCAAGCAGTTTTGCAAACGCACCAGCACTGGGCCGCCCAGGGGCAGGCGCACCCGCAAAGTTTGCTCCTGGGTGAGACGAAAGGCCTCGGGCTTGGTCTTCAATAAGCCAATCAGCCGCCGCAGGTCAAGGCGCTCCGGTTCGGCAAACTGCAATCGGGCAAAACTGTCCTGCACCTCCAGACGCTTGATCCCCAATTGCCGCAGCCGATGTTTGAGGCGCACCACCTCCAGGAGATTGTGGCCCTCCGGCGGCAGCGGCCCGAAGCGGTCCTGAAATTCTTCCTCCAACTCCCGAATCATTTCGGGGGTCAGGCGGCCGGAGAGGCGCCGGTACAAGGCCAGACGCTGCTGGACGTCCGGCACGTAGTCCTCGGGCAGGTAGGCCGCCAGGGGCAGGCGGATCTCCGGGTCCGGGGCCAAATCCTCCGACTCGCCCTTAAACTCCCGGATAGCTTCCTCCAGCAATTGGAGGTAAAGCTCATAGCCAACTTCGGCCACCTGGCCCGACTGCGCCTGGCCCAGAAGATTACCGGCGCCGCGAATCTGCAGGTCGTGCATGGCGATCTTGAAGCCGGAGCCCAACTCGGTGAACTCCATCAGGGCCTTTAGGCGCTTTTGGGCCTCACCAGAAAGGGCCGCTTCGTCGGGCAACAATAGATAGGCGTAGGCCTGCACCTGGCTCCGGCCCACCCGGCCGCGCAACTGGTAAAGCTCCGCCAGCCCCAAGGTATGCGCCCGGTTGATGACGATGGTATTGGCCGCGGGGATATCCAGCCCGGCCTCGATGATGGCGGTGCACACCAAGACGTCCACCTGCTTACGCCAGAAGTGCACCATCACCTTTTCCAGCTCCCGCTCCGGCATCTGGCCATGGGCCATGGCCACTCGGGCCTCCGGCACCATTTCCTGAACGTGGCGGGTCCAGGTAGAGAGATTCCGCACTCGGTTATGCACGAAAAAAACCTGGCCGGAACGGGCCAGCTCCCGGCGGATAGCCGCCTGAATCACCGCCCGCTCCGGCCGGCAGAGATAAGTCCGCACCGCCCGGCGGTCCTCCGGCGGGGTGTTGATCAAGCTAAGGTCACGCAAACCCGTCAGGGACAATTGCAGGGTCCGCGGAATGGGGGTGGCGGTGAGAGTCAGGACGTCCACGGTGCGCCGCCATTCTTTCATTCGCTCCTTCTGCTTGACCCCGAAGCGCTGTTCCTCGTCGATGATGACCAGTCCCAAATCCCTGAAGTTCACGTCCCTGGACAGCAAGCGATGGGTGCCGATAATGATGTCCACCCGGCCCGAAGTCAGGTCCGCCAAAATTCGACGCTGCTCCGCCGGGGACTTAAAGCGGCTCAGCACTCGGACCTCCAACGGGTAGTGGGCCAGCCGCTTGCTGAAGGTCTCGTAATGCTGCTCTGCCAGCACCGTCGTGGGCACCAGCATGGCCACCTGTTTGCCGTCCATCGCCGCCTTGAAGGCCGCCCGCACCGCCACCTCAGTCTTGCCGTAGCCCACATCGCCGCAAATCAGCCGATCCATGGGTTTGTCTGAGGCCATGTCGGACAAAACCTCCTGGATGGCTTGCTCCTGGTCCGGGGTCTCGACAAATTCAAAGGTGGCTTCGAATTCCCTGTACACCGGGTCCGGCGGTGAAAAGTGGTGCCCCGGCAGCACCCGACGCAGGGCGTAAAGCTCCACCAGCTCCCGGGCAATCTTTTCCACCGCCTTCTTGACCCGTTTTTTGGTGCGCTCCCAGGCCTTGCCTCCCAGGCGCTCTACCCGAGGCTCGACACCCTCCACCCCCAAATATTTCTGCACCAAGTTAAGGCGGTCCACCGGCAGGTAGAGGCGGTCGCCATTCTGATATTCCAATTCCAGGAAATCGTTGGTCTGAGGACCGACGCTGAGCTTCACCAGGCCCCGGTAGAGGCCAATGCCGTGATCCAGATGGACGATATAGTCGCCTTCCTGAAGGTCGCCCAGTGAAGTGAGGTCCTGAGGGGGGCGCTTTTCTTTACGCCGTCGCCCCTCGGGCCGGAACCCAAGGGCCTCGTCTTCGGTGAGGATGATGAGTCCCTGGGAGAGCAGCCGGAACCCTCCGGACAGCTCAGCCACGGCGATTTCCACCCGGGGACCGGGCTCCCAGGTAGGGGTGGAATTGAACGCCACGTCTAAGTTTTCCTCTTGCAGCAGCCTGGTTAGCCGCTCGGCCCGATGCCGGTTAAGACACGTCAGAACCACGTGAAACCCGCTACGACGCCAATCTTCCAGGCGGTAGGCCAGGGCAGGCACCAGACGGCCGGCTTCAGCCCCAGAGTCGGCTAACTCCTGGGCCAAACCCTCGTTTTTTTCCATTTGAAAATGGAGGTCTTTTTCGGGATGGGCATGGCCCCAGGGGAGCAGTGGGCAATAGATCACGCTGAAGCGGCCCAGGCGCGTCTCCCAGGGGGTCTGGTCCAGCCAGCCCTGAGGCTCGTGGGCCGTGTCTTCCACCACCTTTTTGAGCTCCCGCTCAAAGTTCAGGGGGTCCCAGACCACCACCACGGTCTCCGGCGGCAGCAGGTCCCACAAGGTCTGGGGCTGGTCGTAAAATTCTTCCAAGAAGCGCTCAATGCGGGGGAAGTGGCGGCCTGCCTGGACGTTTTCCCAGAACTGCGGGTCTTGGCGACGCTTGCGCCGGCTCAAGGCGCGTTCCCGGGCCTGGGCGGTTAGCACTACCTCGCTGGCTGGCAGCACTATCAACTCTTCCAGGCTTCCCATGGACCGTTGGGTGGCCGAGTCAAACTGCCGGATGGACTCAACTTCGTCGCCCCAGAACTCCAGGCGCACCGGCTGCTCATAGAGCGGCGGGAACAGGTCGATGATGCCGCCCCGGACGCTAAAATCGCCCCGGTCCTCCACCACCGGCCGCCGGGCATAGCCGCCGTTCCGCAGGTTTTCCAGGAACTCCTGGCGCTCCAGGTTTTCCCCGGGCAGAACGTAAGCCAGCACCTCCCGCACCCGTTCTGCCGGAGGCAGTTTCTGACGCAAGGCCATAATCGGGGCCGCCAGGAAAAAGGGCTGGCCAGCGGTCAGAGCCACATAGGCCGCAGCCATCCGGGCGCAGCTAATATCCGAGTCGAAGCTTAACTCCCGGAAGGGGAGGACCTCATGGCCGGGGAACTGCAAAAGGCTCGCCTGAGCCCCAGCGGTTAGGCCCGCGCAGTTTCCCAGGAAAAAAGCCAGGTCCTTAAGAAAGGTTTCATGACCATCACCATTGGGGGTTACCAGCAAAAAAGGGCGCGCCACTTGCCGGAAGAGACGCGCCAGTAGGTAGGCTCCGGAGGCCGGGGTAAGACCTTGCAGATAAATCTGGCAGGGTTCCCGGGCAAAAGCAGTTAAGAGGGTTTGGAAATCGGCTCCCGTGGTCAAAACAGGATGCATCAATTAAAAATAAACTAAATTTTGATGAATTTCAAGGCAGATAACCCTTAGCGCCGCTAGCACCGGCAAGGCATTTACGTGGATATCGTCTCGGGCGAGCCGCTGTTCAGCTCCCTGGACAAGTATGACTCCGGCACCGGGTGGCCCAGCTTTACCAAACCCCTGGAGCCCGGCAACATTGTCACCCGGGAAGACCGCCGCCTGTTCAGCGTATGCACCGAGGTTCGCGGCAAGCACAGCGACTCCCACCTGGGCCACGTCTTCAATGATGGCCCGCCGCCCAGCGGCCTCCGCTATTGTATGAATTCCGCCGCTCTGCGCTTCATCCCCAAGGAGGATCTGGAAAAGAAGGCTACGGCTGGTATCGCAAGCTATTTGAAAAGAGAAAATAACCGGTTTCAGGAGCCGGATGCCGGGTTTGCTTGCCTTACCCGGCTGTTTAACGCGTTCACCAGGTGGGTTAGTAGCTGTTTCAACCGTGGATTTCATAGCTGTGGAGCGCCTGATTGATTTTCCCAGTCGAAATAACTTTAACAAAATTTTGATTAAGCTATGAATTTAGTTGCTAATTTCTAAACTCTCTGTCCATTTTTCTGAACATTTTATCTGAGCTTTTCCTACCCTTCGGCGTCTCTTCCCCAAACCCGCAGTTCCTTTTTTAGCCGGCCTCGAAAGGTATTTTCTTTGGATAACTCGACCCTTACGTCCTGGATTCGGGAACGCGATGGGCGACTCTACCGGTAGCTGGAAAACTGGCAAGGTAATTGCACCCTATCGAGGCAACCATGGCTGGAAAAAGCGTTTTCCCAGCGACTTTCTGCAAAGTGAACATCAGCAACCAGCGGAACCGCGGAAAGGCATGAGTAAGACCCTTTGCTGAACGTGCGTGAGGCAATGAAGGCCGATCCCCCCCGCACTAATCGGGATAAATCCAAGGATGGGAGAAGAACTTGCTGATACTTACCCGCAGAATTGGCGAAGGGCTAATCATTGGCGAGGATATCCGGGCAGTAGTTTTAGAGGTTCGGGGCAAGCAGGTCCGCCTGGGAATTGAGGCCCCTGTAGAAATAGTTGTCCTCCGGGATGAAATCTTTCAGCGCCTGTTTCAGGAAAATCAACTAGCCTCCAACTTCGAGCTCCAAGATTTGCTGGGGTTCAAGCAATCGGTCAACTTCCGCATCAAGTGGCTGGCTCCCCCTGCCGAACTGCCAGGGCAGGGCCGCCCTATGGCCATTGACAGCGGCAAGTTTGGAACTGTTCAGTTTGGGGAGAATCAAGTAATTACTTTTAAGCAGGGCATTTTGGGCTTCTGCGATTATCACCGTTATATCTTGCTTTCCCGGCCGGAAACCGCCCCTCTATCCGTGCTGCACTGCGTAGACCATCCGGAACTGGCCTTTTTGGTGGCCGACCCATCCAACCTGATGAACGGTTTTAATTTGGCCCGCCTCAACTCCGCCATCCAGGAGCTAAAAGCCCGGAGCCCCGATGATTTGCAGGTATTCGTCACTTTTACCATCCCTCCTGGACGGCCGACCGAAGCCACCGCCAACCTGGTGAGCCCCATCATAATCAACCCGCGCACCCAACTGGGGAAGCAGGTGGTGCTGGAGAATAATAACTACTCTCTCCGGCAACGTATCCTGCCGGAGTAGAAGGCCACCAGGGACCGCGACGTCCGCCGCGGCCAAGTGCCGTTGTAGCCCGCGGCATTCGGATAGTCCTGATAGCGCCAGTGCAATAACCCAGCGTCTCCGGCTCCAGCTGCGGTGACCTGGGCTCAATGCCAAGCCTTTTCCCTTATTTCCTCTTCACCGTTATTTTCCCGCCGCAAATGTTATAATTTTACTTAACAGTCTCCAATTTCTTGACTCCTCCCTTATTTGTGCTAAAATGTACATGCCTCAAAGCCCTGGAGTTTTCTTTGTTAAAATAAGAGGTTACCCGGATGATGCTGCCGTGGCCAGCACTTATGCGGCTAAGTGCGCAGTTTCTTTTAACAATTAATTGTTTTTTGCGTGATGGTTTTTAAACGAGCCAAGCCACGATATTTCAAGCTGCATTGGTCGCCGACTTCAAGATGGAGGTAACTAAGGCATGAGCAAGGCAACCCTTACCCTTAATGACCTGATGGTGGAATTTCAGCCCGGCCAAACCATTTTGGAAGTGGCCCGGAGCCATGGGGTTTATACCATCCCCACCCTCTGCTATCTCAAGGATACGACCGCCACCGGATCCTGTCGCATGTGCATGGTGGAGGTGGAAGGCGCCCGCACCCTGCTGCCGGCCTGCGCCACCGTTGCCAATCCTAATATGGTGATCAAGACGGAAACTCCCCGGATTGACGCGGCCCGGAAGATGGTCCTGGAATTGATTTTGGCCTCTGGAAACCACAACTGCCTGGTCTGCGAGGCCAACGGCGAGTGCGAACTGCAGGCCCTGGCCTACCGCTACCAGGTGCCCACCCCCAGCTTTGCCAACCTCCCGGACACCAGGTATTACTACGAAGACGACAACAGCATGATCGTCCGGGATTTCTCCAAGTGCATCATGTGTGGCCGCTGCATCCGGGGCTGTAATGAGCGCCAGGTGAACCAGGCCATCAGTATTGGCTACCGCGGCAACCACAACAAAATCGTGGCCAAGGCCGACTTTCCTTATAGCAATTCCGATTGCGTCTTCTGTGGCGAATGCCTGCAGTCTTGCCCCGTGGGCGCCCTGCTGGATAAAGCTGCCATGCACCAGGGCCGCGTCTGGGAGCGCCACCAGGTACGCACCACCTGTCCCTATTGCGGGGTTGGCTGCCAGATCGACCTCCACATCAAAGGCGGCCTGATCGTCAAGGCCATGGGAGCCCAGGCCTTGCCCAACGAAGGCCGCCTCTGCGTGAAGGGGCGGTTCGGTATGGGGTTCGTGCAGCACCCCGACCGCCTGCAAAAACCGCTTCTCCGGAAACAGAAGGGCGGCGAGTTGGAGGAGGCTAGCTGGGACGAGGCCCTGGATTTCGTCGCCACCCGCCTGAAGGAAGTTAAAGAGAAGCACGGCCCGGAAAAGATCGGCGGCTGGTGTTCAGCCCGAGCCACCAACGAAGAAAATTACCTCATGCAGAAACTGATGCGCGGCGGTCTCGGCACCAACCACGTGGATCACTGCGCCCGTCTCTGACACAGCTCCACCGTGGCCGGACTGGCCGCGTCTTACGGTTCCGGAGCGATGACTAATTCCATCGAGGAAATGGAAGACGCCGATTGCCTTCTGGTGATCGGCTCCAACCCCAACGAAAACCACCCAGTGATTGCGGCCCGCATCAAACGAGCGGCGCGCTTGAAAAATAAAGACCTGATTGTGGTTGATCCGCGCAAACAGGACCTGGTGAAATTCGCCCGCCTCTGGCTGCGCCAGACCCCGGGCACCGACATCGCCCTGGTCAACGGCATGATTAACCGTATCATCCAGGAAAACCTTTACGACGAAGCCTATGTGGCCGAGCGCACTGAGAACTTCGAGGCCTTGAAAGAGGCCGTGACCAAGTACACACCGGAATATGTCGAACAGATTACCGGCGTTCCGGCTGACCAGATGATCGCCGCGGCCCGGATGTACGCTAAGGCCAAAGCCGGCTCTATCGTCTACTGCATGGGGATCACCCAGCACACTGTGGGCACCGATAACGTCAAGACCCTGGCCAACCTTGCCATGCTCTGCGGCAATGTTGGGATTTGGGGAGCCGGGGTCAACCCCCTGCGCGGCCAGAACAATGTGCAGGGCGCTTGCGACATGGGCGGCCTGCCCAACGTTTTCTCCGCCTACCAGCCGGTCACCGATCCCGCCAACCGCGAGAAGATGGAGAAGGCCTGGGGCGTCAAGAACTTGCCTGATTGGGTAGGGATGACTATGACCCAGATGCTGCCGGCCATCTCCAAGGGCGACATTAAGGCCCTGTATATCATGGGCGAGAACCCGGCCATCACCGACCCCGACGCCGACCATGCCATCAAGGCCATGCAGTCCCTGGAGCTTCTAGTCGTCCAGGATATCTTCCTCACCGAAACCGGCAAACTGGCTGACGTGGTCTTGCCGGCCTCCTCCTTTGCCGAGAAGGATGGCACCTTTTCCAACACCGAACGCCGGGTGGCCCGGGTGCGCCAGGCCATCCCGCCGGTGGGCCAGTCCAAACCCGATTGGCAAATCATTAGCGAGATCAGCAACCGCTTGGGCTACCCCATGAACTACGCCAATCCGGAAGCAATCTTCGAGGAGATTCGCCAGGTGACCCCCTCCTACGCCGGCATTTCTTATCAGCGCTTGGAGGCCGGCGGTCTGCAATGGCCCTGCCCCAACGAGGAGCATCCGGGCACCGTCTTTCTTCACAAGGACCGCTTCTCCAAAGGTAAAGGCACCTTTTTTGCCATCGACCATAAAGACCCGGCGGAGATGCCCGACGCCGAATACCCGCTCTATCTCACCACCGGCCGCCTCTTGTACCAGTACCATTCCGGCACTATGAGCCGCCGGGCCCCCGGGTTGACTGAAAAGGCCCCGGAATGCCTGGTGGAGCTGTCCGCCGCCGATGCCGCCAAATACGCTATTGCCTCCGGAGATCAGGTGCGGGTCCGCACTCGGCGCGGCCAGATAATTGTCAAGGCCCAAATCTCCCCAAAGGCCGTTCCCGGCACTATCTTCCTGCCGTTCCATTTCGCCGAAGCCTCGGCCAACAAACTGACCCACGCCGCCCTGGATCCGGTCTGCAAGATTCCGGAATACAAGGTCTGTGCGGTGCAGATCGAAAAAGTGTGAGGAGATCGACATGACAACCCAATGTGCATGCACCTGCCAGCCGGCAGCGCCGCTAAGCCCCGAAGTCCTGAAAAAAGTTGACGAGATCATCGCCCGCCACCAAGACCAGGCCGGGGCCCTGATACCAACTTTGCAAGAAGTGCAGGAGGCGGTGGGTTATCTGCCGCCCGAAGTCCAGGAGCGCATCGCCGCCGGCCTAAATATCCAGGGCAGCGAAGTCTTCGGAGTGATGAGCTTCTACTCCATGTTTACTTGGAAGCCCAAAGGCAAATACGTCATTCGCCTGTGCGAATCGCCGCCCTGCCACGTGGTGGGCTCCGAAAACATGCTGCACCTCCTTCAGCAGGAACTGGGCGTCGGGGTGGGCGAAACCACCGCCGACGGCCTCTTTACTTTGGAACTCTCCGCCTGTCTGGGGGTCTGCGAAGTGGCGCCCGCCATGCAGATCAACGAAGCGGTGGTGGGAAATCTCACCCCCGCCAAGATCAAGCAAGTGTTGGTCGACTACCGGAACGGCAAGGCGGTGGATTACCGGCAGTTGCCTTACAGCACCAACGATTTCCGCATCTACAAGCAGAGCCCCTACGACCTCATCCTGCTGGATAACGTCGGAGTAATCGATCCCAACAAAATTGAGGATTATGTGGCCAAAGGTGGTTACGAGACCTTAAAAAAGGTGGTGACCACCATGACCCCCGAGCAGGTGGTGGAGGAAGTTAAGACCTCGGGCCTGCGCGGCCGCGGCGGCGCCGGCTTCCCCGCCGGCCTCAAATGGTCCTTCACCCGGCCCTTGCCGGTGGACCAGAAATACGTCATCTGCAACGCCGACGAAGGAGAGCCCGGCACCATCAAGGACCGTTATATCATGGAAGGCGACCCCCACAAGGTCTTGGAGGGCACGGCCATCGCCGGCTTCGCGGTGGGCGCCAATAAGGGCTTCATCTACGTCCGGGGGGAATATTACCTCTCCAAACTCCGTCTCAACCAGGCCATCGAACAGGCCCGGGCTAAGGGCTTCCTTGGCGAGAAGCTCTTCGGCACCGACTTCTCCTTTGACATCGAAGTGCGCTCCGGCTTTGGCTGCTACATCTGCGGCGAGGAAACCGCCCTGATCGAATCCATCGAGGGCAAACGCGGCTACCCCCGGGCGAAGCCGCCCTTCCCCGGGATCGCCGGCCTGTGGAATAAACCCAGCATCGTCAATAACGTCGAATCTCTGGCCGCGGTGCCGGCCATCATAGCCAAAGGCGGGGAATGGTACAAATCCCTGGGCACCGCCGACACCACCGGCACCAAGATCTACCAGGTCATCGGGCATGTCAAGACCCCGCAGATCGTGGAGGTCCCGGCGGGCATCACCCTCAGGGAATTGATCGACACGTATGGCGGCGGCATGAAAAAGGGCAGCAAATTCAAGATGTGCCAGACCGGCGGCGCCTCGGCAGGCATTATCACCGCGGCGTCCCTGGACATCCCCATCGAATTCGGCTCCATGGCCAAAGTGGGCGGCGCCCTGGGCTCCGGCACCATGCTGGTGATGGACGAAAGCGTCTGCGCGGTGGACTTTATCCGCTCCGTCGCCCAGTTCTTTCGCCATGAATCCTGTGGTCAGTGCACTCCCTGTCGGGAAGGCACGCCTCGTATCCTGGAGACCGTGACCCGCATCACCAAGGGCCAGGGCAAGATGGAGGACCTGGACTTCCTGGAAAGGCTGGCCGGCGTCCTGATCGACGCCTCTTTCTGTCCCTTGGGCCAGACTGCCCCCTCCCCCTTGTTGAGCGCTTTCAAAAACTTCCGGCAGGAGTTTGAGGAACATATCCAGGAGAAAAAATGCCGGGCCGGGGTCTGTAAACTCGGCTAATTAACCAAACCAAGACAAATATTAAGGGCCGCCCCGGCCTTAACCCGAGGCGGCCTTTTCTTTTTGCTTTTTTGAGATTGTCGCAAATATTCTTTGGGGAGGGGGCCGGGGTTTCGGTGTGCTCTCCAGGGGTTCCTAAGCTCCATCGCAGTGAGGTATCTGGGTTCCATACATAGCGCAATATCTTCTTGAATATATTCATATGGACCGTACTAAGGAAGCGGCTTGATAAGTTTCGGATCAGGGCAGTTATCGTCGTTGCTTTTTTCCGCATTAATAATTTGGGAGCAGGCCTTTGCCTTATTTTATCGCCTGACATTCTACGCCAAAGGATCCTTGACACCGTCTGTCAGCCGCTGCAACCGCACCTGCATATCCGGTGGAATCCAGGTAAAGTGGATGAGGTAGCGCTTGACCGATTCGGTTAAAGGCTTGATCACCTTGGCGTACAACTCCGGCGACTTATGCTCGCCGCTTTCCCCCTCCAAGCAGAGCATTAGGTTGGCACGCGCCTTTAAATCCCCATCTACCTCGATCACCGCCCGCCGCGGGGAGATGCTCACCAGGGTGGCGGACTGCATCGTCCCCCCCAGATGTTTGCCGGTAAGCACCAGGTAGAAACAAGTCAAAGGGTGGGCCAGGGTCGTGAAGACCGGTTCCTCCTCCTGGAGCAACAGCTCTGGGTGATCTTCGTGGCCCAGCAACTCCCGACATCGAAGTGCTTCTTGCATGCCCTTGCCGTGGACCTTGACCTCATCGCCTAGAATTAGTCCATGACCGACGGCGTCTATTAGGGTTGGGGAGACGAGCACCTGTCCGCCAACGGTAAAACTCTCGATGCGCGCCGTGAGGTTGACCGGCTGGCCCACGACCCCATACTTCGAGCGTTTCGTCGAGCCGATATTACCTACCACTGCTTCTCCGGTATGAAGAGCAATCCCCATTTCTATTTCCAGCCAACCCCTTTGGAAATTAAGCTCATTCACTTTCTGCATAGCTTTCTGCATCTCGAGGGCACAGCAGACTGCTCGATCGGCCGCGTCCGGTATCGCCACAGGAGCGCCAAAAATCACCAGGATGGCGTCCCCAATGATGTCATCAATGGTTCCACTCCATCGTTGGATTATCTCGATCATACTCGAAAGGTAATGGTTGAGCAGGGCGACGACCTGGGTGGCCTCGAGACGCTCAGCCAGAGCTGTGAAGCCGCGCAAGTCGGACATTAAGAGGGTAACTTCGCGCTTCTCGCCGCCCAGCTTGAGTCCTTCGGGCATGTCGAGGAGTACCCCCACGATGTCGTCGCTGGTGTAACGGCCAAAGGTCTGCCGGATAAACCGGTTGCGCCGCTCGAGCTGCTGGTTCAGGCTGACGAGTTGGACGCGGGACTCCTTCAACTGCTGAGTCATGGTGTTGAAGGCGGTGGAGAAGTCCCCCATGAAGTCAACCTTCTGCTCCAGATCGCCCCCAGCAATCTGTTGGGTCTTCCAGGTAAGGTGTTTGAGGTTAGACTGGAGGGCCTTGAAGGATTGCGCAACGGCCATCTGGCCCAGCAAGGGACGTATCTCCAGCTCTCCCTGGGCAATCTGCTCCATGGCTGCGGTGAAAGAGGCGAACTCGACGAGGAAGCGATTCACATAAGTAAGCAGCTGGCGGATCTCGTTATCAGGAAGGTCGTCCGGTATGGGGATCGGCCGGGCAACCTTACCAGTGCGCAGGTAATGGATCGTTTCGGTAATTTTATCTATGAGTCCCTCTTCAACTGCAATCATCTCAGGCCCTCATTTGGACTCTATAGAGAACCGGCAGACCCTGTCCCCGGTGCCCCAGCAGTCCACTTCTTTGACTTTGAAGTCCTTCCCCGAGTAAGCCAGCAGAAGGCCGGCAATAAATCCTTCATCATAGGTGCAAATCTGCTCGGAGCACACGGGAATGCCCGAGCAATCTAGGTCTTCGGCCACCGTTACCACAAAAGAGCCTTTCTCATAATCGGCCGATTCCACCCGGAAGATGCCGATGCCGAGATCCTTCATGGTGCGCTGGAGATCGGCAAACAGACCGTTCAAGTCCTTCTTCTGCGTCAGGATGTTATCGCAATACTGCTGGCCGGCTTGCTTGCCGGCCTCGAAGATAATTTTGTCGGTCTTCTCGACCCCAAAATCCCGGATGAGGATATCCCGCAGGGTAAATTGCATCAGGCGGTAAACCGCCACATGCACCATCGGCCCGAGATTGGGTCGGCCCTTTTCGATATCACCCAGCATGCTCCATTGAAATTGACATTCGTCTCGCTCTTCTTTGAACATGATCTTAATCCCTTCTTTCCATTGTTAATTGTCCGGCATGTAGCGGATGTTAGGTTTCTTTCATTCCTTTAAGTCTTTTTCTAGCCCAGTCCGAATCCTGACTTCAGGGATAGGTTTGAGATGCACGTCCCGTTGGGGAAAGGGCAGTTCTATACCGTGCTCCCGGAACCGCCGCCAGATGCCCCAGAGCAGGTCGCTCTTCAAAGAGCCGAGGCCGTTTTGCGGGTCGTTGATCCAGACCAGCAACTCTAGGTTGACGGCATTATCCCCAAAGCCCAACAAACGACAAGACGGTTCGGGGTCTTTAAGGACCCGTTTAGTATCCGCCGCAGTCTCCAGCATCAGGTCTCTGGCTTCCCCCAAATCTGTGGCATAACCGACGCCAACGGCCACTTTTAGCCGAACCAGGTTCTGACTGTAAGACCAGTTGATCACCTCATTGGTTATCAGGTTTTCATTGGGGATGAGATGTTCGGTGGCGTCCCGGGTGATGACTGAGACATAGCGGCTTCCCAGGAAATTGATCCAGCCGTACTTGTCTCCCATCTGAATCACATCGCCGGGCTTGATGGACTTGTCCGCCAGGAGAATGAAGCCGCTCACCAGGTTGGCAAAGACTTTTTGCAGGCCGAAACCAAGCCCCAACCCCAGGGCGCCGCTGAACAGGGCGAAGACGGTGAGGTCAATCCCCAGGTAATGCAAGACCAGGAAGACCGAGGCGGAAAAGAGAAAAATACTGCCGAGTCTTGACAATAAGATCTGGACCGCGGGAGTCAGACCTGATGCCGCGGTTAGCCAGAAACGCCAAATCATGGAAAGGTTTCTTGATAACCAGTAAAGGAGCAAGAAAATAGCGGGAGCCCGGGTAAGGTGGAGCAAAGAAATGTGCACCTTGCCGAGCTTGAAAGCGACATGACTCAGGAGATTAAGCCATGGGTCGATGAGATAGGTGATATAGAGAGCCGCCCAGAACCAGATGGCTCCGGCGAGCACTCTGGCCCAGAAACGGTTTTGCATCTGCCCGGTGAGTAACCGGACCATGGTCAAGGCAAATGAAATTATCCCGGCGGTGTGCAGCCCCTCCCGGGGCCAGCCATAATGTTCGGCTACGCCAAAGGCAATCCAAACGAAAATAAAGGCGAGAAAGGACCGAATTGTCCTATTGATGACTTTTAAGAAGGGCAAGCCGCCAGCCAGCTCCGGTAATTTGGAGCCTAGCGCCTGCAGGCGGTCAAACCAGGCATAGATGGCTCGGGCGGCACGGAAAGCCAACAGGATGGCGCAGGCGATGGCCACGATCTGGGCCACCATGGCCCAGGAGAGCACCCGTTGCCAGAAAATTGCCTGGGCCTGTAGCCAAATCTTCTGGAACGGAGCCATGTCCAAAAAGGTATTCATGATCCATCTCCCGAGAAACTTCCCTAACGCCAGGCGAGCCGGCGTGCCTGAGCCTTTTTTACTTTAGCCCCGACAGTTTTCCCCCTGGTTGTCCATCACCCCGCCGTCATGACCCCCAAAAGCCGGGCGCCCCGCTCGGGGGGCCCGGCATCTGGCATACATCTTTCTTAACCATAGCGTTATCCTCCTGGACCAAGGGCTGTGTCTGAGACCCAACCTGCCAGTTTGAGGGTAAGCGCCAAGGCAATAACCCCGCTTGCCAAGCTCCGAAGCTTTTAATGCAATTCTCCCTTGACCTCTGGGGGGCCAGCAAGCCTTAATACATATTCTTGCTGGCCGATCTTCCCGCTATTGCATGCTGATGGTAAAACCGTTCACCCCGATGGTTAAGTTCACCCCTTGTTGCGTGGCGCTGATGTCCAGAACCACCCCGTTTTGGTTCCGGGCCAGGATGCCTTTCACCCCTCCGGCAATGGCAATCCCGCCGGTCATTCCCACATAAGTCCCGGCCACATCCGAGGCATTTTTGAGGTTATAGACATCCCCTACCGCGCTCACTGAGGAGATTCCCACGGCCCCGACTCCCAGGCCTTGGATTTGTATGGGATATTGCTTCCCCTGGAAGGTAAAAGTCCCTCCACCCCAGGTGACCCCGATACCGGCGGCTATGGAGGTGGTCTCAAATTTTATGGAGCCCACGGGATAGACCGGTTGATCCTGCTGCGCCCCCACACTCACCACGGCGACCAAACAGAAGGCCGCCACTGCCAACACCAATGCTTTGCGGTAATTACTCATTGTTTCTCTCTCCTTTTTTTGGTTTTTAAAAAAATTGCTTGTTTAGCCTCCTCCCCGATTTGGGGTTCGAGGCCCTTACCCGCTTTGCCTGGCTTGATTCAAACCCGCCTGCAACTTAGCCTCGTCCTCATGGGAGAGCGAGGTTAACTGCTTGTCCATCAGGTCGCCCTCGGCGTTGACCCGGAGCCGGCGGCGCCTTCGGCTCCTGGGCCATTTGGGCCAGCAACGGATGGCCCAGCAAAATCAGCCCCACCATCAAGAGGTCCCCTAAGATTTTGGGCCGCATAATGTTCTCCTTATATGGCAATTAATCTTTGCCTCATGGGCGAAGCACCTCTGTTACTGCGGATTTCCAATGGCTACCCGCCGAGAAGTGCGAGGGCATGGCGCAGTGGAGCACTTGAGACCTTGATCAGCCCCCCATAGGGGGTGTCCAACTCCATAATCAGCAACAGGGAGCCCGCAACCGATACGGAGCAGACTAGCAACACCACGATTACCGTGGCATTTTTAGGGGAGAACAGGCCAAAGGTGGCAAAGATGATGATGAGCCAAAAAACCAGGATCACGAAAAACGGCTTCGGGAACGAGGATTGCCCCATCTGTTCGATGAGCATCCAACGTCCCTCGGCGATATCACCGCTTACCTGCAAGGCCTGGCTCTGGAGCGAGCGCTGGGCGTCGGTCCGGGGGGTCAGTTGGCGGAGATTGTCCTGGATGGCTTCTATTCGTGCCGGCTGTTGGCGGAGTTTGTCCTCGACGGATTCGCTTTTGCTCCTGCCTTCCCCACCCTTAGCTATCGTCGGTCCGATCTTTTCCTCTGGCCATATTTGCTCGATCGCGGCGGCGATATTGCGGCGAAGCAACCCGCGAGTTTCCATGGTCTCCGGTCCATAATGAGCCATAATGCGGTCGAGCAGAATGACCCGAGCGCCTATTTGCCTGATCCCGGTGCTTGCCGTATCAAAAGTGCCTTTTGCCGACGCGGTTAGCAAGCCCAGGACCAGAGCAGTCAGCGTGGCAATCATCCCGATTCCCAGCTTTACGGCGTCCTTTGACTCATCACTGATATGATGCTCGGGTAAGTTAGCGCGAAGGAACATACCGAGCAAAGTGGCCCCAAAGATGCAGGCAAAAGCGATTAAAGAAATTTCCAGTGGTGTCATACCTCACCTCCCTTTCTATTATCCCCTTCACCCTGGCGAACTTAACCCCTTACCGGCGCCCTTATCCTGGAAGGTGGATTCCTGTCCTGCTACCGTCAGCAACATTGCGATCAGAGGAACAAAGAGGAACAAATAAAGCCCTCTGCTAAAGTCAAAATTTATGACCGCCCCTCGGCTGTTCATCCTCCCTATAGTCGCAGGCGAGGGCGCCTGGCTACCTTTAGCTCGTTCCCAAGTTGCACTTGGGAACGAAAATGTCTGCCAGGCTAAGCCTAGCGATAAAGTGGCGTTCCCAAGCCCAGCTTGGGAACGATGAAAAAATCAGACTCTCGCAGAGGTCTCATAACATTTCGCTATTAAATGAATATTTCTTCCGTAGGAGCGAACCTTGGGTTCGCCCAGGGAATGCTAAAGGGCCGCCCACCCTCCCCTCCAAGGACTTTCGCCACCGTTTCATAATCGCTAAAGATAATTTAAATGTTAATTCCTTGGAACGAAAATGGTCGCCGGACCAGGTCCCGCGGCGAAAAATCCAGTAAAATCCAGTACATGCCTGAACTTAGGGCAAATAAAATATGTGTAATCTCCAAGTTACTAATATTCCACGGTTTTTCGGAGAAGTCGGCCTTTTTAGCTCAATTTTTTCTCCGGAATCAGGGCACTTTGGGGGCGAAATTGTACCGCCACGAAAAAAGTTCCGCAAAAGGTTGCGCATAACTTGCTAATATTGCTCACTTTACTTCCATAATCCGCCGCCGAAGTCCCGCTTTAACCCCCAGTTTTTGCCATTTTGTGCCGCTTATGTGCCGCTTAGCCGCCCGCCGGCCGGATCGGCAAACGGTTTGTTGCCGAATACCGCTACCGCTAGTTTAAGGCAGAAAGAAAGAAATTTCCAGAAAGGATGCGACGATTGACCCGGAAAATAGTTCAATATTACAAATTTAGACCTCTGCTAAAGTTAAATTGAGATTGTTGTAAATTATCTTTGGGAGAGGGGGCCAGGGGGCGCAGCCCCCTG